>Ga0209611_10009687_pt1 | contig 14470 bp, 10 predicted proteins | sample S1TSphgellanicum_3_FD_187693 | JGI IMG/M metagenome (GOLD analysis project Ga0209611, IMG submission 187693) | Host-associated microbial communities from peat moss isolated from Minnesota, USA - S1T2_Fc - Sphagnum magellanicum MG (SPAdes) (version 2) | ecosystem: Host-associated > Plants > Peat... | reverse complement strand
ATCAAAATGTCAAGTATTCAAGAAAATATTATCAAGGAATTTTGAAGGCCTTAATAAAGAAGCTAATGATCACAAAATAAAACAATGTATTCATTTCCAAAATGTTTGAACCAAATAAAACATGCAAATTGAGATTAGATGAAAACATCAAAAAGATGTTGAAGGATTAATATCAAAGAACCTTGCAAGACTTTGACAAGTTTAATGTTCTTGACCAAACAATGCATTCACCTTAAGAACATGTGGAGATGTCAAAAGCTATCAAGAGATTATTTAGGAGGTTTGCAAGATTTCAACAAAACTAATATTCTCAAACTAAAAAGTGCATTCATTTTGAAAATATGTGGAAATGTTAAAAAGATATTACATGATTATCATGGATTATTGTAAGACCTTGATAAGGCAAATGTTTTTGAACGAAACCATGCATTCATTTTAAGAACATGTGGAAATGTCAAAAGAATGTCAACAAATTATCAAGGAATTTTGCAAGACTTTGACAAGGTTGATGTTCTTGAACCAAACAATGCATGTTCACTTTGAAAACACATGGAGATGTCAAAAGGATGTTGAATAATTATCAAGAAGCCTTGCAAAACCTCAATAAGGCCAATGTCCTCGAACCAAACATTGCATTCACTTTGAAAACACATAGAATTGTCAAAATGATGTTGAAGGATTATTGAAAAGCTTGCAAGATTGTAACAAAGCGAATGTTCTTGAACCAAACAACACATTCATTTTGAAAATATGTGAAAATGTCAAAATGATATTTAAGAATTTTCAAGGAGCCTTATAAGAGCTTGACATGCTAATTTTTTTCAACTAGACAATGTATTCACTTGTGGAACATGTGGAAATGTGAAAATGATGTTGGACAATGATCAAGGAGCCTTGCAAGAACTTGATCAAGCAAATTTTTTTGAACCAAATAATGCATTCACTTTGAAAATGAATGAAAATGTCAAATAACACTTGAAGGATTATCAAAGAGCCTTGCAAGACCTCAACAAGGTCAATGTTTTTGAGCCAAACATTGCATTCACTTTGAGAATGTACATGGAGAGGTCAAAAAGATGTTGAATGGTTATTAAAGAACCTTGCAAGATCTCGACAAGGATGATATTTTTGAACCAAACAATGTACTCATTTTGGAAATACATGGAGATGTCAAAAGGTTGTTGATGACAAATTATCAAAAATCTTTGTAAGATGTTGACAAGGTTGACATTTCAAACCAAACAATACAACCACTTTGGGAACACATGGAGATGTCAAAAAGACATTACATGATTATCAAGGAGTTTTGTCAGACTTCAACAAGGCTTATGTTTTTGAACGACACAATGCATTCAATTTGAAAACGTGCAAAAAAATCAAAACAATGTTGGATGATCATAAAAAAACCTTGGAAAACTTTGACAAGGTTGAGATTCTTAAACCAAAGGATTAATCGATTTAACAAGATGTGGAAATACAAAAATGATGTTGAACAATAATATAGTAACTTTGTAGGACCTTGATAACACTCATGTTTTTGAACCAAACAATGCATCCATTTTGAAGACACATGGAAAGGTCAAAAAAAAGTTGAAGGATTATCAAAGAGCCTTGCATGACCTTGATAAGGTTAATGTTCTTGAACCAAACAATGCATGCATTTTGATAGTTAGAGTTACACTTAATGGCATTTTAACATTTACCAATTAACATTGGAAAACTTGGATAATGTTGATGTTCTTCAACATGGGATATATTGTTTTATGGGACAACTGAAAATGGTTGAGATGGACGTTGGATGAATATCAACCTATAATATAATCATTCCAATTTGAAGCTTGGATAAGGTTGATGTTTAACAACATCCAAATGAATATATTGTTTTATGGGACAACCAAAAATGGTTGAAATGGAAGTTGGATGAATATCAACCTATAAAAGAATAATTACAATTCAATTCAAGTGTAAGATCCTTTACATTTGATGAACTCATGGCCAAAAGCAATTTTGAAAATCTTTTGGGGACGAGCATTTGAAATAGTGTACGAAAGTGATTGGGAGAGCAAAAGGATTGCGATTAAATTTTTAAAAGCTTTTGGTTCCTTTAATGAAAACATAAAAAAATCTTTCATTGGGGTTAATTCAACATATCAATTTGGTTAAGCTCCTTGGTTATTATATTCAAGGTACAAGACACATGTTAGTGTATGAATACATGTCAAATTCATCTCTCAATAAATGGCTCTTTGATGACAAATTAAAGTATTTTCAAAATTAACGTCAATAAATGTGCATCATTATTATAATTACTAAAGGATTGGTATATTTGCATCGATGTAATCCAATCATTCCTCATTTTGATATTTTGAACCACAAAATATCCTTTCAGACATTGATTATACCCCAAAGTTGGCAAATTTTGGGTTGGCCAAAATTTTAAGGTGAGCATTTACGAGTAACTAACCAAGGTTTTCATTTTGCACATGGCAATGCCATTGAATGCACTCAAAATTGTTTACGTTGTGAGTGAATGTCAATGCAAATGAAGAGTTAGAGTCCCCAAACAAGATCGTGATTCTATGTTCGAGTTGGAAAGACTACTTTTCATTTGAAAGAATTAAGAAATCTTTCATTTCCAATTCAATTCTAGCAATTTTTTGTGTGTTTTCTTGCTATGTACACTGTGCATTTGAGGAGATTCGATTTAGGGTTTAGTGCTCACTTTTTGTCTATCCTAGTAATTTCAAACAGACTTTTTAAGCTTCCAAGTTCTTATTATTGTGTGTGTTGTGTGTGCACTACCCACTGGAAGATATTCGCTTTAAGGTTGGCACTCATTTTCTATTTGTCCTAATAGTTACATATGGACTCTTTCAACACGTTTATTGTTGTGTGTGTTGTATGTGCATTGTGCACTTCATCAGGAGATTCGATTTAGGGTTTGGCACTCACTTTTTATGTCCTAGTAGTTATAGACCTTGACTATTCACTTGCTTGTTATTGTGCATGTTGTGTGTGCACTATGCACATGCATTGGACAAACCTTAAAGGGTGCATTCATAGTAAAAGGAGCTAAAGCAATCATCAAATGTAGTGTGATATTGTACCATGTCTACTTTGAAAGACAAGTTTGTGTATTATATTTATTCAAATTACTTCTTTTTCTTGCAATCATATTTATTTGTTAATGATCTTGATTTTCCACAAATTTAAAGTCATTTCATTAAGTTTTGAGAGTCCTTTCATGCACATAAAACACTTAAAATGCAAGTCGTCAAATAATGCTTTTAAATTTGAACATCATTTTTGTAAATCAAATGTGCACCATTCATTCCCAAAATTTGAGAAGAAATTCGTATTGATGATTAAAAGTGCAAAAGGAGTTGAGATTAATATAAAAAAACTTATTTGTCACACATATCTACACATTTGGTTCAAATGTGTTTTTGGCCCTTTAAATTACAAAATTTGATGATGTGTTTTTAGCAAAAGTTGTTCATTTTTATGTGGTGAAAGGCATAGATAAATTTTATGGAGGAAAAAATTATTAATTAAATAGTTTATTTCATTGATTTTTATCATGTTGTCTTGAAAAATGCATACATTATGTTGAATTTTCAACTTTTGTATGTTTAAGAAATGATTTTATGTGATAGACTTCTTCCAAATAATGTAAAGTTCAATTTAATATACAATTGTGAGATGTGTACTTTATCTTGGAGAATAATCATTTCTTATATTCAAAGGATAATCATTTTGTCTACACATTTGATTTTTTGTACTTGAAATTCATTAATGTATATAAGTAGATAACATCGCCAAAAGTTGGGTGAAATTTTTTATATATTTCAAATGAATGGTGTAGAACATGATTAAACCCAATGACTACAAAGCATTGAATCCTTGGTGCCCTAGTTCCTTTTACTGTGAATGCACCCTAAAATGCAAGTCTTTAGAATCTATACCAAGGATAGAAGCAAAGTCTAAACCTACATTGTTGTGATACTTTGCAAATAGTAGAAATGTTGGGAATACAAAACCATTCTAGCTAGTATGTGATTCAATGCAAACATTCTAATGGAAATGGTTCATTAAAACCTTCACATTCAAGTCTTAATGGGCTACGATTTCCTATATTATCGAATGATGCATCTCCTTCTCTAATTGCAATTAATGTTATCTCACATTTGCCATCTCTTACTATTATAAAACTTGGTGGGCCTTTTCGCATTTTGGTTTCTCCAGTTTTAAATCCTCAAGTAATAATCCCTTTGTTTCCATCATCTGTGTAGCCTAGTTTGAATGGTAGCATCTATGTTGATTTTCCAACTACCTCCTCTGAAAATGTGGTCATCTTTGGGCATAAGCACATTAAGCCCCCCAAATATTGTAGTCACAAGTATAATCTTTCTATAATTATTTTTTTTGGTAATGTATGGACATCACATCTTGGATTATTTTTGTTTGTTTTAAGTATATTTGATTAATTTGAAACTTAATCTAATCAAATTTTTTAAAAATCCAACAAACATTGAAAAACTTGAATGTATGGAATATATTTTTGACAAAATAATACATGTCATAAAGTTTGAAAAAATTGCACATATATTTCAAAATTAAGGTTGTGAGTGGAATTCTTGGATGAATTTTTTTATGGTGTATGATATTGATATACATGAATTAAATCTAGGTCCATTTAAAGATTAAAATTTTTTGGAATGAAATTTCATTAAAAAAATGTGTGTTTTTTGCATTTTTGAACAATAAATGCGTAATATTTTTGTTTTTAAGAAAGGAGGAGATTTTATAGATGGGCATTGCATTATTTTTTCAATTTTCTTTTGTTTAGTATTGTTTCATCAACCACAAACATGAAGCCCTATGGCCATTTAAAAACTATAAATTATATACTATATATACATGAATTTTATCCAATTCTCTTCATCTAACCATTGGATCAATATTAATTTTGACTCAAAATGAACTTTGAGTTCCAAAATGTTGTCATGCAAATTTTTAATTTTTTTGCTTGTGTTTATGATAGCCAAATAATACCATCAAGATTTTAATTTACAGCATACTATAATATTCGTTATACATCACCTTTTTTGGTGAAAAGTGGTTCATCCTTAGTGTGCTTTCACCCCTTGAGTGATTTACTTGATACAAAATCAGACCTTAATTTGCTGCCCATGCATCCACCTCAAAAGTTGAGGAAGTCATGATTGCACAAGGAAATTTCAACTTAAGTGGGTTGCAAAACTCCCTTGGGTTATAAATGTTTTGGCTATTGATGGGGAATTTCATATTGTGATATGGAAGGTTTACACTACAATTTGACAAGAAACCTTGTTTGCTTGCTCCTAAGTGGGATACTTTGATGAAACATGAGGGCAATAACAAAATAGAAAAAGATCTACCAAAGTTCAACGTCAAGAAAGGTGAATGGTACAACAATAAGTCTTGTAAGCATAAGCAAAACCAAGCTTTGTTTTCTACCAAAACACCTACCACTATTTTATAAAAGATCAATAAGAACACCCCTTTGGAATTGGGGAGGAAGATATTCCGATTTGCAACCTTGTTTCAAATCTTGGAAGCTTGTTGTCCTATGGAGAGATATGAGAAGAGGAAGTCTCTCTACTCTTTCCTTGGTGTGCCTAAGAACCCTAAAATGCATTGGTTTGACTATTCTAATTAGGTTACGGTTGAAGTCATGTATGCCCAAATGATCAACGAAATTTTGGGGATTTTTTTTGCTTTTAACTATGTGGCTTTGACATGTGATGAGGTGAACACTATTGATATTGGGAGTTGGATTTCCATACACGCTTATGTGATACAAAATTGGGTGAAACTTCCATCGATCATCTTTCTTCAAAGAGTTGTTGATGGAACAAGAGTTGACAACCTCGCTATTGTCATGATGGAGGCCTTATAGAAGGGTGGAGGCTTAAGTTTGGTTATTGTGGCTACGTAGCTACTTTGATTTGGGGCTAATGGGGTAAGTACATTCCAAGGTATTAAAATTTGGGTCACTAAGGAAATAAACACAAACTATGCACCTTTTTACATTGGGGTTCATTGCATGGCTCATAGATGTAATCTTGCATTCAAAACATTGTTTACCATGGGAATAGTTAGTATAATTGAAAAATTGCTACAAAAGTGCCGTGCATATTTTGTTCACAGCCCAAAGAAGCACCTTGAGTTCACTAAACTTACTAACATGATGGAAACAAAAGGGCTTAAAATGCTCATGAACATGAAAACCCGTTGGGTATCTGTCCTAGATCCTTTAAGGAGAATTTTGTCAAAAGATAGGCCACTTTTGGCCAAGATGTCTATGGATAGCAACAACAACCAAACTACCAAGGTAACTTTCTGCCCTAAACTCCTATATGTTTCCTACATTGTATGTTACTTGTTGTAATGTTTGTTGCATTTTCTAATTGATGGTTTGGTTGCATTTGTAGGCTAATTTGACCTTACTTGTTAATCCTTACTACATGTTATGAATGTGTTGCATCATACCTTTGTTGGAGAGCATTGACTCTCTTGCGCAATTTGCATAGTAGTGTGATGTCTTCATATGTGATCTAGTGGTTAGAGTAAAATTTTGCCAAGGGTAGTTTTATTCTTTGTAGAATGATGGTAGTTCATCATTTTCCAATGATATATTTTGGGCATTTAAAGGTTTGTTGGATTGTAACTGTGAGTCATGGATTATAATACCACAAATTGTTAAGTTTTAGTTCCATAGTTTTCCTTAATATTAATGATTTGAATCCTAATAAACCTCAAAGTAATAATTATTAAGAGTTGAATTAGCCTTTGAATATTTCAGTGTAAAAGACTCTTTTATTTAAATTGATGCAAGGCTTAGTTAATTTTAGGACCTAATAAACATTTTTAAGTGCATTATCTTTTTATGTTATAGAGAATGGAAAGGGGATGTAAAATTAAATGTGATTTATTGATATATTGGAAATACAAACCCATAATTAACAATAACATTTCACCATGACAATATTAAGTTAGTCTGTAGAATAATCTTCAAGCACGAATGATGTACTTGAAAGATTTTTAGGATGTAGTCCTAATACATCTTTATTTAGTCTTCACTTCTATTAGACCCTTAAATAGAACCAAAATCAAACTTAAGTATTAACATTTTCACCTAAGTGGCTTCTGGTGAATTATAACTTATTAAACAACTTTAAGGGGATAGATCACAATTGTAAAAACTCCAAAATACAACGAATGGTGCGAGCTAGGTATTTGGCTCGATGCTCCATGGAAAGGGGGTTGATTGGGTCTCGCAGCCAACGATAATGGCCATCACTAGGAACCCAAGTTCGACAATGAAGACGAACATTGTCATTTTCGCATTGACATTCTTCAAATCTTTTTGACGATCCCATGCCGAACGATCAACTCGAACCTGCACCACTCTTCTAGACGGGTTTTTTTCGCCCAAATGTTGAGAGACATTCACGTCAAGCGATGCTTCTTCAAATTCTTCCTTTTTTACTAATGAAACTAGAAAATTCGAGGGTGTAGTAACATCATCCACCATGACTAAATTTTCACTTGTATCAACAAAAACTAAGAAGGTAGCAGAAACAATGTGGTACTTGCATTCAAAAGGGGTCAAAGTTTTTTTATTTAACAAATTAGGGTAGGTGTAAGGTGTGGGAATGACGGCGAAACCTCATGAAAATTCGAACATCTTAGATTTAATGGATTCATCGAACCTTAATTTCGACAATGGATCTAGAAGTAGGTGGGGGTTTTTGTGATGCAAATTTTAATTCCAATTTACTATGTAGTACATAGTTAATTAGTGCATGGAAGAAAAAATAAGTAGGGGATATCAAAAGAGTAAATGGTACACGGGGATGTTACTTCAACCATTGAATTAATTTAATCAAATAAGGACTCAAGGATGTTTACTTGTTATTACCGATAAATTGTCCTAATAGTTAGTTATTTGAAATAATTAGGATGAAAAAATAGGATGTGAAAATCAACGGACAGAAAGGATAAGGATCAAACTTAAGAACTTCATCAAAATATCCAAGGTAAAGGGAAGGATGAGTCCTCCAATCCCATTAGTCATGAGGATTGTCATCATATTTGATTAGAAGATGGAATATTTTTTGTGTCTCATTGGGCCTAAGAATTCCCATCTTAAAATCAATTGGAGGGCAAATCATTCTGAATTCTCGGTTTTTGAAGGATGAGAGGGCCATTGATTGGAGGGGAGGATTTTGAAACTTCCATTGGGCAAGGGGAACAAGCTCAAGGAAAGGTCATGGAAGTTTACCAAGGGAGAAAGGAGTATCTTGTGTTGGGGAAGGGGAAAGGAGGAGAATGAATGTGTGAAGAAAAGATTAATTCTTATGTGTGGGAAGGTGTTGTTCATGAAAAAGATGTGTGCAAGAAATAAGCATGGAAGGATTTCCATGACAAAGCCTCTGGAGTTTTATTTCAAATAGTTGTTCCTCCTAAATCCACCGTTGGATTTGTGTCAAACTTAAAACGGTTCTTGTTTAAGAGGTGTAGAAGGTTTTCTCCAAATTTCAGCATCATCGGTTTGGCTGTAAGGGAGCTACACTTGCCGGGAGTAGAAGGTGTTTGTAGTGGAATTCATGGAAGGATTTCCATGGCAAAACATCTGGAGTTTTATTTCAAATAGTTGTTCCTCCCAAATCCACCATTGGATTTGTGTCAAACTTAAAGCAGTTTTCATTTAAGAGGTGTAAAAGGTTCTCTCCAAATTTCAACATCATCGAATTTGTTGTAAGGGAGCTACACTTGCTGGAAGTAGAGGGGGTTGAAATTGTCTGTTTTTTCTTCAATCTAAGCAAAGTGATTTTTAGTCCCAAGGCTTAACTCTTGATCAAAAAAATAAAAACTCATAAGATTTTGTAACATGGCTCCTTTTTGGATTAGCTTTTCAAAAATCCAATGCATCTTAAATTATAAAGTTGTATGTAGATGTTAGGACGAATGGAACAAAAGGGGTTCAACCATCAAGCGTGACATTGAATGAACATCAACATAATGCCCCTTCACATTCCATCATGGTGAGTTACGATTCTCCCACAATGTCTTTGTATCTTCCAAGTAGACACAACGCATTAGATTCTTAGTGAACTTCATTGCATTACATTGAACCACCTTACTTGTTAAACTACAACTACATAGTAGTTCCACTTCTAAGCGAGTTTTGTGACTGCATATCTTCATGTTGAAGGTGTGCAAGAATGCCTCACAGTAACCATGACCACATCCACATGAAGTGGGTGGAAGACTTGAATGACTCTAATGAGCAACTTCCCTTCATTGTGAATGGTGATAAGCTTTAGGCCATGCACAATGACCTAGTATTAAAAGTCAAGATAGTTGTGATTTGGGACTTGTTTCAAAGTTTGATTTCATAGGTGAAGTCAAAGTGTTCAAGTAAGTTTTAAACCCTATTTTATTTTTATTCATCTTGTTGTGTTTTGAGTTTGGGTTTTTTTTTTCTTTCCAACACAAATTTCAATTTGGGGCTTTGTTTTCTTTCAATTTGTGTTGCAGTTTTTTTTAAAAAATTTCTCTTTGTTGGTTTGTGGGTGTAATTACCTTGCTTGCTTTCAATGTGTGTTGTTGCTTGTAGCTTTTCTTTTTTCAATTGTCTTTGTTGGTTTGCAACTGCAACTACCCAACTAATCAAGGAATTAAACAACCACTTCCCCCAATGTGCCTTGCTTGATGCCATGGGCATGGTATGTCCATAATACTAGTTGTAACCTAATTGTAACAATAGTTTTACCAAGCATTTAAAAGTACTAAAAGCTTGGTGTTATGAGCTAAAACATTTTGGGTCTAGAGGCTCAAGTTTATTAGTTGCACCGTTATTAAATCGTTGGGGGCTAGATGTGTAACAAGGGTGGTTAAAGTTGTGTATGAAAAACAATTCTAAGGTTGCCATTGCCATCTTTTGATTTGAATCCATTGAACCAAATTTGAAGGATAATTAATGTCTTTCAAATTCTCATGCATTCTTTCCCTAAGTATCTTAAGCTAACAGAGATGGCCATAGTTCACGTTTTAAGGAATGTAAAAGATGAAAAATGTTTTTCATCTCTTGCATTTCTGAAGAGTAAGTTGCAAGCTACTTTAGATCCTCACCTTCCTCTTGTTGTTGGCATGTATAACCAAAAGTTTTTTTATTTTAGAAAGTTTTTTGTACATTGCCACATTTGACCCTTGGATTGGAGCAATTGATCATTACAATATTCTTGCATAAATGACATTTTTTCTAACATTTTTAAAGTAGCCTAGTTGTTGCCTTTGCATACTTATATGATTTTGCCCATCCTAGGCCTTAGCAATAAATGACATTTGTGCAGAAAGTTTTAAAATAGTGCAATTGTTACCTTTGCTTATTTTTATGATTTTCCCATCATGGTAGTAGCTAACATTTTGGTAGACATTTCTAGATAACCATAATTGTTGTCTTGCATATTTTTATGACTTTGTTCATCATGGCAATAGCTTCATGTTCTTTGTTGTCCCAAGCCTTTTATTTCCATCATCTTAGTATGGTTAATGAACTTCTTGCATATGAAGATATGGAATTTTTTGGTCTTGGTTTGAAACTTTATTTTCAATGAAAATTGTGTGATAGCTAGTTTGCTTCTCATTCACAAGGCAATGGAGCTAGCAATATCACATCTCAAATCTAGACAGTAGCCTTAAGTCTTTTTTATAATGTTGCTTGTCACCATTATTGACATGTTTCAAATTCCCTTTGATAGCCATTGCCCTTCATTTGCAACACACAAATTATTCCAATATCCTTCATTTCTCAACATATGAGATATAATGAACCAACATGATTAGTTTAGAAAAAGATTAGATGTTTTTTTTTCCCAAAAAAACTTTTTCATATGAATGAATTTTGGAACAATTTTTTTTGCAACTTGTTACAATAAATGTTTATAGTTGTCCAAGTACATGACAAATTGTTTTTCATCATTTTTGAATAAATATGAATTTTTGAAAGTGTCTTGATTCCTTGTAAATTCATTGCTTCATCTTTTTAAATGATAATAATTACAAATCATAACCATTTTTATTTTTTTTTACATTTTTATGTTTTCTTGTATAATAAACTAAAAAATTTCTTAATGCATCATGTACATTTTACCCCATTTATGTGTGGCAAAGGAATTTTGAAGTTTTAAAATTTTGGATCAATTTTGGAAAGTTCTTTGAATTTTTAAAGGTTTAGAATTCGACATATTTTAGGGTATGAATTCTTTTTTAATGTGGTTAATAGGTCTTTATCCTCTTTATTTTTTTCCCATCAAATATGTTTTATTATATGAGTCCTTTTGATAATCCTTTGCAAAATTGACTTCTATTTTATGCATTGTTGTTCAATTTTAAAGGTTCTAAATCAAATTTTTTATTTTTTATTTCATCAAATGAATTTTTGGTTTGAATTCCTTAATATTCATATGAATGAAAAAACAATAACTTGCCATGATTGCCATGGTTTTAAATGGAAAAACATAAACATTTATCCTATTTTGACTATTTTTCTTTGTGGTCGAACATCTTTTTTGTTCATTGGATTGTGACTACACCCATATAAATGCCACTTCCTTTAATTAATATATTTTTTAAATCACCACTTGGACTACGGAATCCATGGCTCATGTAGCCATGTGGGCACTTTCTAAAAAACCAAAAAAAAGGGATGGTAACAAAAATGCCAATGCTTATTAAAGTTTTGGGTTCTATAACATTAACCATTTCCATAATAATCATTAAATATCCTTTGGTCATAAAGACTATTACAAATATCATTGTACTTTAATAATATTATTACAAATTGATTTAGAAGACAACTTTGTCCAATTTAAAGCATGGGGTTGAATGTTGAAAGGGATTAGCACATTGATCATCGACATAAGATCCATAATCCTACTAGCTATTGAAGGGAAGGTTATTAGTAATAATCATTGATCACAATTTAATTCAATTATTGCAAATTTCAACCCACTCTTGTTATTGTTTACCCTCTAATTTTATTTTGTGTTGGCAATACATATGTGTTAAAAACAATTGTTCCAAACTAAAGGAATCCATCTTGCAAAGAAGTTGCTTGCAAATTCCGATGTATGCACATATCGAAAGAATTTATATGTAGAACAATTCTTTAGGGTTAGGTGGATAACTATCAAAAAGATGTATGAAATTGGTGTCACAATGCATAGGTGTTCATTGGCAAATATGTGTTTTTCATAAATGGTATTGGAAATGGCAATGGATGGTCACAAGAGGTGTGCAAGGTCTCATAAAGTGGCAATGTTTGTTGGCAAACACCAAAAATCCACATGTCATGGGAGTTGCAAACCATGGAATTGTGAGCCCCTTTACGAGATTTGTTTACTTAAGCTTTTACGAGATTTGTTTACTTAAGCTCTTGGCAATGGCTAGTGCTTTGACTATGCATTTACCAAAACCCTCAATACATTTACTATTGAATTTTAGCACAAGCATGTATAATTACATCATGGCTTCACAATATTATCAATCACATGTTTGTGGTAGCTAAGCATTGTCACAATGTCATTTCATGTTATCTCACACCATGTCAACCTATAAATTAGGCATAGTATCCATGTCTTGAATTCACCCACTATCTAATGTTATATGTTCAAACAATTGAATGCATTGATTTTTTATTATTGAAAAATTCAATTTTTTATAGTTAACGATCTTGACTATCCAATTAATGGAAGAAGGGTTTCTATGTTCTAACAACTATTTTTCAACTAACTATGAAAAACCCACATGTAGTAATTGCAAATGTAGACAAATTAAAATGTTTTTGCTCTTGTACAATCAATTTTTCAAGCAAGGTGATTGACAATTGTGAGGTTCATGGGCAAGCCTAAGTAGTCCCAACTATTTGGGTGGGGAAATACAATAGTGGGCTAGTGAGCACTCATGGAAACAACCTTTATTTAGATCCCTTGTGTTGAATTAGAACAAAAAATTGCAAGGTACTTGACTAGAACATCAAATGTTCTAACACTAGGAACTTTTGATTTCATTAAAAATATTTTAACATGGTTGTTCATTTAATAATAACTAGCACAAGGTCTGTGGTATTACTTGGGAGAAGGTAGGTAGGCCATGAAGTTAATTATCATTATAATGATAAGGAAAGGAAACCAGATTAAACGAAGTTGAATAATTACACAAATACATGTTCACCAACAAACACCTTGACTACAAGGGTGTAGCAAACCAAAAGTTTAGAGTCATCACATTGACCTTATATTCGTTCAATTAAAAGTTGGATCATCACATTGAATCATCATAGTGATTCCCATTCAACTATGTAAATTTGAAATATTTACCAATTGATTAGAATAAGAGACCAACAAAATTTCAAAAAACTAATGCCACACATGTAAGGACAAATATGATGGATGTTACAAGTGTATTGTTGCAAAATTTAGCAAATAGGGAATGCCAACATTATGAGCTAATTGCCATTCATAATTACAATTGCATGCTTCCATGGGAGGGGGAATAGTTTCTGTGTATTTTGTTTAGTATGTTTATTAAAATTTGATTTCATCCATTGAATGATTTTTTTCACATGAATCTTGATTTTTTTTCATCAAATTCATTGACTTTTTCTTATTGAAGAATTTGATTTGACTTTAGAACAATGCCCAACCTCTAAATAAATCTTTCACCATGAATGTTAAATTGAGGGAAAAAATATATATGTGGTTTACTTGCATTACCATCCAACTTCATGTCACCAAAGTTACAATTTCAATGCCATTTGTGATTTCATAATCATTATTGATAGATTCATAGACCATAAATATCATTTTATATTTATTCTTGGATCATGTTAATTATATTTTTGGCATTGAACCATTTTTTTTACTTTCCTTATAGTTTGGGGATTATGCAAGACCAATCTAAAATGGATGGAAGTCTTTGTTCCTTCCTCCTTGACTACTTTGTAGAATCTCACATCATTCCAAAGGTTTTGCACACTACATTCATGGCAATATTGGTGAAATTAAAAGAAATTGTGGCATGATGACTTTGCACCAAAAGTTGTCAATTACGACAAGGAACCAAAAAAAACCCATCTTGAGGGCTTCATAAAATTGTGCCTTGTCAATACAAAATGGAAGGAAGCAATTGATGAGACCAAAAAATGGGTTGCATATTATCTTGCTAACAAGGATTGTCATCTACACAAAGAAAATGAATGGGCTCCATCCTTGGAGTGCTTCACATTAAGTTTTTTAGAAAACATTCACTAGCCTTCTCAACAAGATGTCAAGTCCCAAAACATGTTATTTAACATGTTGTTCGATCAAACCTTGTGAAATTTAGCTTACAAGATTCACCCATGATCCATGATGGGATT
>Ga0209611_10009686_pt1 | contig 14471 bp, 11 predicted proteins | sample S1TSphgellanicum_3_FD_187693 | JGI IMG/M metagenome (GOLD analysis project Ga0209611, IMG submission 187693) | Host-associated microbial communities from peat moss isolated from Minnesota, USA - S1T2_Fc - Sphagnum magellanicum MG (SPAdes) (version 2) | ecosystem: Host-associated > Plants > Peat... | reverse complement strand
CGAGCATCCCCAGACAGATTTGGACTTAATTGGCAATACTTTTTTGCACAGATGCATTGCATTAAAATACTAGGCAGGAGACAGAATGTGGCTACAAGCGTCGGCACGCTCGCCAAAAAATGTTTTTAAAACTATTTGGTTACTCTTTTATGAGTAATAAAAGGACTTTTCGCCAAGAAAATGGAATTTAGTGTTGCCTTTTGGCGATTTTTTTGCCATTTAAACAGGACTGATCTCAACCATGCCCTTTAACCACTTGAAGGTTTTGAGACCCCGAAATGCTTGTTGAAAAGGCTAGATAGCCCAATTTCATTGGTCAATTATTGTTAGTTGGGTTTTTTGGTCTTGGGTTTTGTGCTGCAACAAAAATAACTCTTAAAATTTATATGCTCTTTTCATGTTTTGTGTCCAGTTTCACAAAACTTTGGTTCTGAGTTTTGATTAATTGTTGGACCATGGAACACAAACAAAATTATAAGTTGATTAAACGTCAGATTAGTAAATGGAAAGCTTAAACATTTTGCCAAGGAACATGTAATTTAGTCTCCAAAAAGTAATTTAATTACTATTTTTTTTATGGAGTGTCTGTAAGCCTTTTACTTTTGGGAAACCTTTGAACAAAAAGCACAACATTATTGCAAATAATGTTCTGAAGCGGCAAACCTCCAATCAGCCTTTTTTGGTACTGGTGATATGTGGTCAAAAGGCGAAATTTAAATTTAAAAATTCAAAGAAAAGGTGACTTTGGAGGTTTTCAATCGCCAGAAGTGAGAGAAGAACAATAAAGGCAAAATACCCACATTGGTATATGTGGTTTTCATTCTGTAGCCAACCCTGTAGAAGGACGATTAAAAAATTTGTATTTTTATTTCTAGTTTTCATAGCCAGATTTGACTAAATCTTCCTTGGGATGATGGCAATTTTTCTATGTCTTCCAATGAATGATTGCTATAGTAGCTACAAGCAAAAATTTCTAAAAAGAAAACTACCTCAAGTCACCTTCACAAAGAAAGTTTGTGAAAGGGGTGGTGGGTGTCACCCAGCGTTTTTTTTTTCTCAAATGTGGGCTGTGGCATAGGTGGCAAAATACTTGAGTGATGCAAAACACAAGTGGCAAAGATTGAACAACGTTTCCAAAAATTCTCTGGCTGATGCCATTAGCATCAAAGTGCCCTTGCGTGACTGAGAAAAACAGTACAAAAATCATCCTAGCGATGATATATTTTGCTCTACCTATATGAACTGGCTAGCAAAGCTCCATCTCTATTCCTAGCTGGTTATTAATACTATTGACCTGCCAAAAAGGATGGCAATAAACCTAAGTAATGGTAATGTTATGTAGCAACTTGTCATGGGAAAATGTATTGCAAAAATAGTTTCACATTTCAAGCATATCAACCTTGACCATATCCTGATTGAACATCCGCCCACATATTGTAAGTAGCCTCATATGGGGGGATTGTTGTTTTGTGAATGTGTGAACAAGAGTATGAGCCTATGGGCAGGAGTAGGAAGGAATATTTTAAATATATTTCATTTATGTTAGATGAAATATTTTCTAACGGATTCGATGACATGTCAAAATATATGCTGACAAAAAAAAAATTCCAACACGTCAATAGAAATTGCTACATCATCACTACCATATGGATCTACCACATGGACACCCCACAACAATGTTTATGTTCAATCAAATGTGAGTACAAAACTCTACCAAGATTTTTGCCTCATATGTTGAAGCACAAAAAGGTTTTTGGCACATCTCTTAAGAGATCTTGCCCCTTGAAGTTCCAAATACGTGTATATAACAGCCATTCAATCCCTAAAACTCTAAAGGATACATAAATAGTAGTTATTTGGGCCTTGGAACTCCAAAGGATGCATATACAATAGCCATTTACTCCTTGGAATTCCAAAGGACGAATATACAATAACCATTTTGTCTTTAGAACTCCAATGGATGCATATAAAATAACCGTTAGTCCCCTGGAACTCCAAAGGAAGCATATAAAACAAGCATTCAATGATTACACTATCATCACATTTCCAATTAATTTTTAAATTATATCTTTTTGCTTTGCATTCTTTATTTGCATTTTCTATATCTCTCATCACTATCCACTTGCATTTGATATAACTCTAATATAATATTGCATTCCTATTACCTAGAATAAAATTTTTTATGCTCCCAACCATTATTATTAATTTGCATATTTAATTGCCTTACTAAATATCTCCATTTTTGTGAGTTTTTTCCCAAACAATGATAACCAAATCAATGATTACTAGTGAGCTACCACTCACTATTGAATGGATAATTGAAAATGCATTGTTACAAAAAAATTTGAATTTTATTTCAAAGCAAATAATAAGACCATGGTGAATTCCTCAAAATGGCAGTTGATTTGACCCTTTACTTGGATTATTAAAAATCAAGAAATGGGGCACCCTACAAAAAAAACAAATGGTATAACACAAATGAATGGGCCACTTGGTGATGGACAAATGAAAAAACAAAACAACAAAGTTCTATTATTGCTAAGAAAAAACCAGACCCCAAATTTATAGAACATGATATAAAAGACTATCATTAGGCAATGTCCAAACACGTGATGGAATTCTTGAAACAATGTGCAAGCCTAAAAAAACCACTCCCAAAATATTACTTTACTAGCTTTCTAAAAGAGATATTAAATGAAAACTTAGTCGCCCTATGTGAATTATTAGCAATAGAAATTACAAAACCCCAAAGAAGTCTATATGCAACTCTAGGTAGGCAAGCCTGAGTCCCACAAAACCTTTTGGCTTTATTAATGCACATGTTTTTCAACATTTGATGAACAATGTTTTTTGTGAATAATTGGATGACTTTGTGGTTTGTTAAATAAATGATAACCTTTTTTTTTTCCAAAAACATGGAAGAACATGAACAACATGTTCAACTCATTTTGAACAGCTTAAAGAAGTTGGACTAGTTTGTGCAAATCGCATTAAACTAAAGAGGAATTCCTTGGGTATATTATCTATAGAAATGTCATTGCATGATTCCTTGTAAGGTCCAAACCATTGTGGATTGGGTTATGCCAACTTCTATTCATGATCTTCAATGTTCTTTTTTATTCACTAACTTCTATTGGCATTTCATTGCCCATTATTTCACGACAGTGACCCGTCTCATTCATCTAATTCAAAAGGGTCAACAATTTATTTGGAAACTTGAGGTGGAGTGTGCCTTTTAATCATTGAAAATTAATTTCATAATAGCCCAATTTTTTATTCATGTAGACCTTTTTAAACCATTTATCTTGGAAACAAACATTTTTGACTTCGCATCAAATGTCTTATTATCATAACTAAACAAAAACAACTTTCTTCATCTTGTAAATTCTCATTCTCATAAGTTTTGTTTTATTGAAATAAACTATGACATTCATGATAAGAAACTATTGGCTATTATGAATGTAGTTGAAGAATGGTGTCATATATTTGAAAGAGTTCAAAATGAAATCATCATGTATTTTGATTGCAAAAAATTATAATGTTTCATGATTGTTTGTGTTTTGAATTAACACCAAGTTTGATGGGCATTGTCTTTGTCTCAATTTTAGTTTGTCATCACATATTGTCTTGAACACAAGTAAAGGAAACCAAACACATTATCCAATCATTTGTACTTCACACCTAAGGAAGGAAATGAAGCCTATGACAAACAATGTGATATCAATTTCAAGCCTGAACATCTTTGGCTTCAAGCATTATGGGTAGTTCTTGATGACAAAACCTTTTTTTGTCAAATTTGTGAAGATTTAATGAAAGATTGTTTTGCTATTAGCTTCAAAGGTCAATTGAAAAATCAAATTTAAAGTCAAAAAAATTTTAATGAGCGTGAAAAGTTTGAGCTTCAAAATGGTTTATTATATCATGATGGATTCTTGTATGTACCTAACAACCATGTTTGATTCCAAGTATTATAAACTAGGTATGATTTCCTAATTGTAAACCACTTTGGATTCAACAAGACCATGGAACTACTTTTTCAAAATTATTAATGGCCATAATTTTGGAAATATGTGAAAGAGTTCATGAGGTTATGTGATGTCTATGTGCGAACAAAGAATCTTCATCATCATCCACATGGATTCTTCTAGTTATTACCAATCCTTGCATTGCCATGGTCTTCAATTGCCATGGATTTTATCATACAATTCCATTTTGGTAGTTGTTGATTATTTCACAAAGATTGCTCATTTTATTCCTTGCAAAAAAACAATAATTGGCAAAAAGACAACCAAGTTATTTTTTTATCATGTTTTTCAATATCATTACCTTCTTAAAGATTTTTTTTTAACCATGGACCCTAGTTTGCATCTAAGTTTTGGAAGAAATTTTTTGAATTATTAGATGTGAAGTGAAATTATCAACCTTCTGCCCCCAAACGAATGGATAAATAGAATGGGTCAATCAAGTCTTGAAGCAATATTCGCATTGCACAACCAATTATCAATATAATAATTGATCAATTTTTTTTTCCATGGCAGAATGTGCTTAAAACAACACAATCCATTTTTCAACATAATAAACATTATTATTTGCAAATCATGATTTGCACCTTGAATTTGACATTCAAGGTGTGAATAACATTGTGAATCTTGTAGTTGAAAATCAACCCATGTGGTTGGTAGACATTTAAGCATGCAACTAATGTAAAGATTTTGGCAACTAAAAAGCAATTCATTGGTAACTAACATGTTTTGTTTTTAGTATTTTTCCATAAAGTCACATTTTCATAATTATATATTGTCTTATAATTAAAATTTTGGTTATTAGGTCTAAAACAATTGTATGATAATTGATTCGAATATTATGGTGCAATTACTAATCATGGTGTAAACATTGTTTCATGACTTTGGAAGGCCTCACATGTGGGATGATGTTGTCACAATCAAGTTTTTTATTGTGCAATTATAAAAGATTTGAGATATCATGTGAAAAAATTGGCAATAATGCCAAGAACTTACACTTATGTGAATTATATTCTAGTGGTATTATTCAACTAAATGAATATATAAATTTGATTTTGTGATTATAAAGGGTAGCAATGTCATCATATTACAATTATCAATTCAATGTGTTTAATAGTAAGGTGTAATTGATTGCATGCAATAACACATTTTTCAATTATAATTGTTGGAATTCCTTACATGGTGTTGGATTACAATTAAATGAAGGAGTGAAAACTTGCAACTAACAAAAATGGTTTTGGAACATGCTTGCAACTAAGTTTTAAGCAAATGATCCTATGTTGCAACTAGCACAAATTACATTACAAGTATCTTTTAATTAACATAATCACTAATGATGTACACCATAATATCATTTTAGTGCCCAAAGGTGCCATATCATGTCTTGTTTCCAATGCCTTCGTCCTATTACACATGAAGCTTGCACCCACCTATTTGCCCATCCTTTTTCTAAAGTTGCACTACCATGAGCAAATGCAATTAAATTAGAACTAACACAAGCATGGAATTGTTCACTTGTATTAATTAATAAGGACTCAATTCACACATGTTTTGGTGTAACTAACATTTAACTAGCATATCACAAATGGGTGCCAATTAATGAAAATTACATGCCACAATTATATCTTCATCACATTATGCACCTCAAAATTTGTAATGTTTGTATTTGTATGGAATTACAAATTGACTAAAAATCAACTAGTTTCCCCACTATGCAACTTACATACCTTTTGTGCAAAACAATGAAACTAAGAATGCAATAATTAAATGAAAATAAGTGACAATTAAGGAGGTTACTCACCACATTCAAGTTGAACAATTTGTTGAAGGCTATGTCTTCCAATTAAAGTGACCATTACTTTTGTTCCATCTACACAAATTCAACACTAAATTAACTTTTGGTGATTTCCTAATAAACTCCATTAAAAAGAAACCAACAATTAGAAGGATGTATATTAGTTTACCATTCACATATAACAACAATAAGAAAAAAATGACATTGATAACAAAACCTAAAAAATAAAGTAGAAAGTAATGATCTTTCATATAATGTTTTTTACACAACAATTTGCTAATGGTTGTGGTTAATGAAAAATATTTTGATCATCCTTTAAACTTTTACTTGTTTTGTCAACAATGGACGCCACATATATTGTACTTCTAGAACAATTTTTTTTTCATCTAAAACTCAAATGTCTTAAAGGTTGTTAACTTTTTCCATGACGAAATAAGAACAAATTAAAAGGCAAAGCGAAGTTAGGATCAAAATAATCACAATAGATGAGTGTGTTCTTCCACTATGATTTTAACATCTATTTCATTGAAAAGAAAAAAAGAACTTAAAAAATAAATCTAATGACGTAATATATGGAAACTTCTAATGGAAGCTTCTAAATGAAGTTTCTAATGGAAACTTCTCATGGAAGCTTCTTTCATGGAAGATTGTAATGGAAGTTTATAAACTTGTAATAATACAAATTTCAAATTCCATTGCATGTTAGGATTCATTCACTTGTAATTGAATCAATGTTTTTGAAGTTATGAAAGGTTTCAAGGGTGCAATCACACTAACATGAGTCACAACAAGTGTAACTAATGCTTAGTTTTTCACATTTAGAAGCAATAATTTAATTTGGTGTTGAAAGTATAAGATTTTTTATATAATAAGGTTCATAATATATGGAACATGTGAATTAATTTGAAAAGAATCTAATGAATAATAAGCTCTCAAAAGCATTCATTAAGCATTGTAATGTGTGTTTTTTTACATTAAAAAAACTTATAAATAGACTTCAAAACTTTTGAAAATTATAGATATTTTGAAATCTTTTACATAAACTTTGACATAATAATATAAAGAAAATTATAAAGATTTTTTTTTGAAATTTTAAAAATATATATGTTTTAAGGAATAATCCCCCAAAAGCAAGTGGGTGCGGCTTGTGTTATCCCATTTGCACCCTCAAAGCAAATAAAAATGGATGAATTTTTAGGATGATGTTCAATCAATAATTGTTTTGAAATTAAATTGAAAAATCAAAACCTAGTTACAAACTAGTTAATTTTTAATTGCAACGCAATTTTGTTACAATTGTAAAATAGTTACACATGGGGTCATGGTAAAGACCACATTGATGACATGGTAATGATTGCACAAATGATGATGCACCAAGGTTGAATAATACGTACTTTGACAATGCCACAGAAACCCTAAAGCCTCAATTTTATATGGGCTAAGGAATTATTAGCAAAGGAATCAACTTTTATGGATGAAGTAATTCAAAGAAAAGTACAAGACATTAAGGTAGACTAAGGGCATTTTAAATTATGTATTTGAACTACATGAACAATTTACATTCATGTTTAAATTCCATTGTGCCACCAAACTATTATGTAGGTGGTGAAACATTAATGAATTTAATTAAGTTGGAATCAAATATTGTAGTCATGTTATTTGGTGGTGTGAATAAAAAATGGCTAGTTAGAAATTAAAATTTATATTTAATTACAATGCAATCCCACTAAAATTGTAAGGTAATTGCACATGAGGTTATCACAAAGACCATGCATATGGCATGGAACATCCATGCGAATTGAACTATGAGAAATCACGTCCATGAAAACCACATTACCTTGCAACTAAAATTCAAAAATCAACTCATATATAACTATTGCAATTATCCCTTAAGTATTACAACTATTATGTGACTATGCCTTTAGAAATATGGTGTATTAATAAATAAATTATCATGTCAAAAAATTAGTTAGTTGTATTATAATTGCAAGTAACAATTATGTTGCAACTAGTGTGCAATGCACATATATGCAATCATGCCATGTATCAACATTTCCACCACCCATTATGGGATACATTTGCAACTAGTTTTCAACTATGATTTCCATTGATATAATTAATATGGCCATTAGTGTGCCATTACTAAAGTATTATTATTCAACTATTTTATGACTATAATACAATTATTTATAACTTAATAAAAATAGATATCCATTAGTACCTTATATCTTCATCATATGTGTTTCATTTTGAGTGATTTAAAATGTTATGGGAATGTTATTTCAAGTTTTAGATTCATCTTTGAAGTGCAAAGGAAGAGGAATAATGAAAAAATAACAAGAAGAAAAATAAGTTATCCAATTTACAAAACGTGTTTTTTTTTCTTTTGTTTTTCTTTGGACCCCTCCTACTTTCAAACCTCATAACTTTATTAATTCTTATTAATTTTAAAGATTTAAAGTGCCATAAAAACACTATTTGAAATTTTCCAAATCATTTGGAACTTTGATAACAACAAAGTAACTAGCCTTTGTAACGTTTAATGGTTAGTTTTTTGAATTCTTAACCCCCATTATTTTGGGGGGCTGTAACTTTTTCATTTTATTTTATTGTTTTACAATTTTTAGTGCTAATAATAAGTTCAAATTTTGTTTGGACACCAAAAACAATGGAGCCCACCCCTTGAATCTAGCTTGCCCTAAATGTTTAAGTTTTGGGTCACTAATGGGTTTACCATATAGTTGCAATTCAATTGCAATTCCGTTTGCAACTAAAAAACAACTAAAAGATTTAACCCTTATGTTTTGTCTTCAAATTGCATGTTACAAACTATATAAAAAAGACTTGTTCTCTTATGTTTTCACATTAAAATACATGTGCCATTTTGGGATGAGCTCAAAAAAGTTTAACTTAAAGGCAAAACATAAACAGAAAAATAAAATTTCATCGTTATTTTTTAATTCATTTAGTCTTGTGTTTTCCTACCTATTTACTTACCTAGGTAAGTAAGTAGGTCCTACCTTTCTACATACCTATGTAAGTAGGTAGGTAGGTAGGTAGGTAGGTCCTAGGTAAATACATAGATATGTAGGTCTTAAGACTTACCAATCATTCTACCTATGGTTATGTATGACCTACCTAAACCCTAAAATAAATATTTTTACTTAATACAATTAATATGCCATGTGGTAATGTTTTATTGTGCCACATGTCATAATCTTGGGTCATCATTGATAATCATAATGGACGATGGAGATCCATATTACATATATATCCAAAAAATTTCATAGTGCCACGTGTCATATTTTAATAAATGAATGACAATTAATGACATTAGCATGACATCATGGGTGCAATTATAATAGAGTTGCATAGTAGTTGAAAATGAGTTGTTTTGACAAAATTGCAATTGAGTTGCAACAATTGCATTATATATATGGTGAGTTGCAACTCTGCAACTCATGTAATTTGTTTCTTAGCACTCATGGTGTATAAATAAAATGAGTTACAAATATCTAGTGTAATTCAAAAATGGAGTTGCAAGGCTAGTTATAAAACATTTTTTTTTCTCATAGAGTTGGCATTTGCCACATTGGATGTGTTCATATGGGGAAGGACCACGTAATCCACATCATTGCATTTGGGTGCCTAAATTACATATTACAACTATAAAATAATTAAAACACAAAATCAATGCACATTGACCAAAATTGTATAGTCAACCAAAGTACATTCAAAATATTCCATATCCTTGGAACTTCCTTATAATTCATGTGTAACTAATTATTTTCCAATGTTGCAACTTAATTGTAATGTAGGTGGTATGGACATTTAGTTGTAAATTAGTGTGGTTTCCATGGACACAATTTTCTCACAATGTAGGTAAGATGTTGACCTGTGGTGCTTAAGTAGGTAAGTAGATATGCTTAAGTAGGTAGGCTTAAACTAGGTGGGTAGGTATGGCTAGATAGGTAGGTGGTTAAATTTAGTTAGATATATAGGTAGGTCTAGCTAGGTAGGTATGTAGATAATTTTGGACAATCTTATTTTATTTTGGGTTTAGCCTTTAAGGCCAAACTTCTTTTATTGGTTTATCCCAAATGCCATTTATTTTCTAACACTTTTACTCCAATTAGTTATATATTTTACAAACTTGAAAAGTAGGATAAACAATATGAGATAACAAATTGAATTGCATCCTAGTTGCAATTTGGTTACAACTGTTATCTAATAGTTAAATGTTATATTAACATAGTCTACCTACTAGATATATTAAATATTATAGGTAAACAAATAATAATTAGTAATATTATATATTAAATGTTTAAAATAATATTGAAATTAATTATACTAATATAATTATTATAGTTATAGCTAGTTGTAGGATTGAATAATTAATTAGGTTATTTTTAATAATTAATAATGCCCTAAGGTAATTTATGTAAAGGTAGCTTAACATAGGAAAATAATAATAACAACTAATATTAATTATTAATATTGATACTAATCATTAATATAATTATTGTAGTTATAAATTTTTAAAAAGGTAATTATTCATATTATTATTATCATCATCATTATTATAGTTAATAATACCCTAGGCTAAACTAGGTTAAGGTAATTAACTAGTTAGTTAAAACTATTGTACATTTTGGTGAAAATAAGTTATATGTACTAATCAAAGTAAATATATTGGATATATTAATCCAAATATGTGCTAGCTTAAACCATTATCTTACAAAACATGTCCATTTTGTACACCATTAGTTACATGTTAATTGGACACACAACTATATAGTCCAAAAATTATACAATGCCAATTTTGTAGTGACAACCATGATCAATTTTATTATAAAAAACAACCAATTGTACACAAGTAGCAAAATGATTTGTTGCATATGACAAAATTTCTACTAGTGTACTTAAAGGCCTACCTAGGTTGTGGGATACCTAAAGGTTACTTAGAGGATTACATAAGGCTTATTTAAAGGACTACCTAAGGACTTACATAAGGAGGCACCTTGGGGCCTACCCAGGTTATGGGACACCTAATAGTTTAAGGGGCTACATAAAACCTACCTATGGGGTTAATAGGGATTATTTATAAGGCTATCTAGGGTTGATTCATAATGCAAGACAATGCTACATAAGTCTTACATAGAAGGTTACTTAGGGATAAACTATGAGCTTACCTAAGGGATTATTTCAAGCTAATTCATAACCCCCTATGTAAACCTTATGTAGGCCTTTAATAATTTTTAGGTATTCCCTAACTTAGGTAAGTCCCTACATAACCTTTATGTAGCACCCTAAGTAATCCTTATGGAATCCTTATGTAAGCTTTTGATAGCCCTTATTTAATATAGCCCCTAAGTAAGACCTAATGTGCCCTAGGTAACCCCTAGATAGCTCCTTAAATAGGCCCTAGCTAGCTTCTAACATAGTTAGGCTCCTTAGTAGCTCCATAGGTAGACCATAAATAGCCCCTAAGTATGTCCTAACTAGTTAGCACCCTACCCTAGGTAGTCCCCTAATCTATGTGGCAATAACCGAGGTAAACTATAGTGTGATTAAAATAGAAATTACTATAGTGAGCTCCATGGGGATGTTCATCCTTACTCTTTGGAAGGGACCTTCACCTTGGTAGACTTCATGTATAGCCCAAAAGAGAAAATAACTGGGTAGTGTGAAGCCCAAAGTGAGGATTACTCATGGATCGGTGCTTAAGCTCACCATAATCTTACCCTTCTTGTGGTTGGGGTTTTGTTGGCCTTGGCTACAAAGGCAAGGATATTGTGCTTAGATTCATTATAGAGTATAGAAGCTTACGGGATTTTGGCGCCTAGGTAAATAGGTTTATTTTTATATGAGGATTTTTGAAAGATGATATTTTGGCTTGTGTTGTTGAAACTTGAGATTAATTATAGAGTTCTAATATTATCTTGAAGTATTTTGGTTTCTTTTAGAGGATTTTTTGGAAGATTATATTATTTTTGCATGGTGAAATATTTAAGTTTCCATAAATTCTTCTTTTGCATTAAGATACTTGTTAATGTAAATGGCAAATAAGTTCACATGCTAGAACTTAAATTCCAAATAAGGCGAATTTCAGATTTTGTGTTCTCAAAATATGGCGATTTGGGACCATTTTTTTCCAGAAAAAAAAAAACCTTTAATGAAAGTGGCATTGTAGTTTTTGTTCTGTCACTATGGTGCAAAAAAATTGCCACAAAAAGAAACACTCAAGTTATTCAATACCTTGTTAAATGTTCTAGTCCTATTTGGGCTTTAAAGTGGATTTTATTTGCAATTGGGCCCATTTTATATAGTCCTCTATTGTTTTTCAAGACATAAATTAAAACACTAAAGGTGCATTCACACTTGGTGTTAGGGACTCTTAGTGTTAAGTCCCCTAACACCATGCTACTACTCATTTAGGACTTACACCTACTTACACGCGAACATTTTGTGTTGAGTTCACATTCACTTACCATTAAACTATCGTCCATTTAACATTGGGTGCCACCTAGGATGCCACCTAGATTTTCATTTAACACTGACTTAACATCAAGTGTGAATGCACCATAATTTATCTAGATAGTTTATGTGACATTGTTATTTTTTATTATTATGTATAGGGGTAAAGTGCAAGGCAGTGTGCTTTACTGGAATAAGGGCCCTTGTGAGGTGGAGCCGAGTGTACGCCTCCATTCGATAAAAGCCTTCTACTGAGGGCTTTATCGAGCTAAAGACTTGCTCAATTTTTATTAAAAAAAAATTCCCCATATCTCGGGAAAAATATGAGGGTAGGCATTTAAAAAATAATATTGCCTACATCCAACTACACTAAAAAAAATTAAAATTGAGCACATTTTTACATAAGACAAATTCCGTTGCAATTAACAAAGAGAATTTTAATAATAGGGTGTATCCCTTTTTTCACTATTGTATTTCAATTTATGAAGCGCAAGCATTTTCACACTCATTCGTACTTCAGTTGCCATTTTGGCAAAAATAAACAATAGCCAATTATCAATATACCCTACTCTACCTTGGCAGCTTTAAACACTAATTGTATTATTGCTAGAAATGTTTTATTTTTTATTTTATTTATTTTTCTTGTAGTGAAAAAAATAAAATTGAAGGAAAATATTCAAGTAAACTACTAATGTTTGCAACATAGATTATTAAATCTTTAATCTTACGAGTATAGATTACCCAAGGAAGAGGTTGGTAATTTATGTGTAGATACTTGGGAAAATAATAATACCCTTCCTTTGTGATACTATGAAGACTACAACTGGATACCTATATATTTTGGTTAGGCCATGCCTTTCGAGAAGGGTTACACATTCACTTGAGTGTACAACACCTTACTCTTAGAAGTAGCTAGACCTTCATGGACATAAATTAATATAGGTGATCTTCAAAGACACACATAGAATACACCCAATAATTTTGAACTAACTTAAATGCTTAAATGCTTGCACCAAAAGTCTAAGAAATGGCTAAAGACTTGAAGCTCTAGATGTAGATAAGGTGAGCCAAATGATTTGATATTCCACTTCTTTCAAAGGTTTACTCCATCATTATGCAACCTCATTTTTTTTTCATTCTTGTGCAATTTGTTTTAAATATGAGGTTAAGGAATAGAAATAGCTATGGTGTAAAATAAATTGGGTAATTTGAAATGCAGTTATATTGAAAAATTAAGTAAATTTTATTTTAAGTATCATGGCAACTATGTAATTATACTCTTGTTTCATGAGAGATTACAGAACTTAATGCCATAACTTATTGCTCAAGCCTCCACTTTGGGGAAGGGGGTGGGCGGCGTATTAGGTTTCATAACATTCCAAGGATAAGACATCAAGTTATTGTGGCTTCTAAGAGTGTGGGGAAGTGATTTCAATGGAGTCACTCAAGTGTCATCTTTGCAAAGCTTGTAGGCTCAGCAAACAGAGACCTGCACTCAAGTTGTGGTATGAAAAATGGAAACTTAATAGATTACTTTGTGATCACATATTGGAATGAGAATCGTCTATTGGGTTAGGGTTTAGGTTCAAGGACATCACGAATGGTTACATGATATGAGGGACATGTTCTTCATTGTTATTTGTTCCAAAAAAAAACCTTATATTCAAAATCACAACATAGTTAAAGTCAAAAAGATAATTTGCAACAACAATTCCGTGCAATTTTCTATTTCACTTTTTTCAAATTGCGGAGTAGTCACCTTTCATGGGCTTAGTCATATTGGACAAGATTTCATGTGTACATTGTACACCTCCCCTCACCTTTCATAGTTAGATTATATAGCGTTGGAAATTGTGTTAAGTGAATTTAGAGTGGGTGTTTTTGGGTGTTACGTGTGAAGGGGCCAAAATCTTATCACGTACCTTGAGACTTTTTTTTTACGAATAGGTAGATGTTAATATCCTTAACATCGTCTATGCTTTTGTCCATTTTGTGGATCATGAATCATTGGGATTGAATATTTGAGGGTGGTGAAAATTAAAAGGTCAAAAGTGTATGTGTCAACTTTAAAGTACATTATTATTCTTAAGATTTTTGATTGAATAAGAGATTTTATAATGCAACCAAAAGTATGCATGTTTGGTAAACTTTAGAAAAACTTTTGATTTCCATCTTTT
>Ga0209611_10009684_pt1 | contig 14473 bp, 10 predicted proteins | sample S1TSphgellanicum_3_FD_187693 | JGI IMG/M metagenome (GOLD analysis project Ga0209611, IMG submission 187693) | Host-associated microbial communities from peat moss isolated from Minnesota, USA - S1T2_Fc - Sphagnum magellanicum MG (SPAdes) (version 2) | ecosystem: Host-associated > Plants > Peat... | reverse complement strand
GTGAAAATGAAGGGGCTGTTGTCTTGGCATGACAAGTTCCACATGGCTGGGTACTAAACAGTAGCAACAAATTAAATGCAGCTTGGTCTGCCATACCTCTGATTGTTATTTGGTTGGGGAGCAGAGCAATGCTGATCCCTGGAGGGAGAAAGGCTGTTGTGTGGGCATGACTACCTTACCCTATGGTCAGTTTTGTCATCCTCAAAATAGTGAAATGAAAATTTGTGAAAATATGAAGTTGACATGTTGAAAATCATCATAATCATAGGCTACCCTCTGAATGCTTTCACTACTCATATCAGAATATATTTATAGTAGATGATGGAAAAATATATTAATTAAATTTTTTTAATATGAATTCATTTTTTGAAAGAAAATAATAATTTGTTTTGTCAATGTGTAAACTGACAACATTAGTTTACGATAGTTCCACATGGTCAAGTACAAAACAGTAGCAACAAATTAAATATGGCTTGGTCGGAGACACCTCTGATTTGTTCCTCTGATGTTGTTGGGTTGAACAACAAAGCAAAGCTGGAGGAAGAAGGGCTATTGTGATTTTGCCTCTGATTTGATTTGGATGAGGAACAAAGCGCAGCTGGAGGGACATGGGCTGTTGTTTTTGCATTACTAGTTCCACATGACAGCTACTAAACAGTAGCAACAAATCAAATGTGTCTCAGTCTGCCATGCCTCTGACGACCAGCTTTGCCATTCCACATGGAGCCCAGTAGGCTATTCATTAGTTCCAGGACTTATTACTCATTTCCGGATGTTGCTTGTGTAGTTTCTTATTCACAAACAACAATTGAATATTTGGGTTTGCTTTTCATCTGCTGCAAGGTAGTAATGTACTTCACAACCAAAATATCCACAAGTCTGTAGATATTAGAGAATCCCCCCATTTTGGAGGTTGGGAGGGATGGGAGGGGGGGAGGGAGATTGTGATGTAAGTGCCATAAGAATATGCCTCAATTTAAGAAGGCTTGGTTTTGTTCTGAAATGACCAGTGTTGTACTGGTATATATGGTGCAAGCTGGGTATATAGTTCTGATATCAATATGGGTCTTGACGAACCTACCAGTTGAGTATGACCTTAGGTAATACCAGCTTTAGTATTGTCAAAAGTTGATACACTGGAAATTACACTCCAGATTAAGTTTTTAAATCCCCATCTCTTGTCACTTCTTCCCCCACTTCTGATCTCCCTTTGCTTCCAAGTCCTGGCTTCATGTTTTGGTTTGAGTGACTGACTGAAATTGCAATTTGTTGTGAATTTCGTGTCCATGGCTTTTGGTACCTACTATGTCCAACTCTACTATGTCTAGTTTTTACCAGTGTTGGGCAGGTATTGAGGTGATGATGGGTGGGTATCAGCAAGGGCATGCACATGGATATGGGATGCCCTGACCCCTGGGCACGGGTTCACAAATGAATGGATGATACCCTGGTTAGGCAGGTTTCACTTTTCTCATCCACATGCAATGCCTTTACAGGGGCGAGTGTCAGTTTTACAAATCTCATGAGATGCACCAATGGGGTGGGCATCTCATAGTTTGAACCTCTACATGGCATTGACATGTTTAGGGTTAATTTTAAGGTTAGAAGTTAAAAGCTGTTTATTGTTTTGGGGTTTGAGAGATGTTGATGTGTGAGTTTTGGTGAAGCAAAAGCTTCGTCATGATGGAGACGATGACAGTGTAATGGAAAGAAGCACCAAAGACAAGGTACAACGGAAAAAAGCACTACATTTGTGATGTGTCCTTCTCTTGATGTCCTTAGCCTACTACATGTTTGAGGTAGAGCCTTTGTGTTGATGTTCTTTCTAGCTACAACCAGGGCCTATGTTTCTTATTTGTTGTTCTAGCAATGAGCTTGAATGTTTTTGTGTTCTAGTGGCTTGTTACTACAAGTGCTTCTTTTATGTAATTGCCAAAAGCATGAGAAGAGTTGATTTCAAGACAACTTGATTTCAAGCTTGAAAATCTCTTGGTTTCAAGAAGACTCTACTTCATTCGATTTTTGGTTTCTTGTTTGGTGCTAGTGGTTAAGGTAAACTTTCCTTCTACATCTCCATATCACCTTTAGTTTTCAACATTTAATTGTTTCTAATATGGTTGTGGACCGATTTAATGTGTTTATGAATGGAGTGGTAGAACATGGATTTCCCAATTGTCCATAGCAAACTATGTTGTTAGCATTGGTAAAGATGAGGTTAGGAGTGGGCTTGGATTTAAGTAGGTCCTATTGTAATCATTGAGACAAAGTTCAATGAGAACGACTCAAGGATTTTGACAACTGAAGCTCAAGCATGAAAAGAATAGTTGCTTCTCCAACTAAAATTCAACCAAAAGTTATGGCTCACATGGTAAAGGTCATCAAATATGTGAACATTTTTCAAATTCAATGAACCTAATGTTGTTGTGAATGTCTTTAAGTTTCAAAGAATGAAATGCATTATGTGTTATAATGTGTAACAAAAAGAACTAAGTTAGAGCTCTACCCAAAGCTTTGATTCTAGTGGTCACCCAATGTGTTTTGATCCAATCTTAAGGGTATTGGTTATTGTTTGATGCAATCCATGTTGTTGTATCCATGTGTATTATGATGCACAACACTAATTTTGCTACAAATGATGTGATGCAAGTATGTGGGTCAACAAGGTTTTGATTTATTATTCAAGGGTTATTTTTTCAACTAGCTCTAATTTATTTGTTTTAAGGCTCTAATTATTTGATTTTGTTTGTTGCTTATAGGTTGGAGCTTTTGATGATAAGTTGATGCAGCTTGGGCATTTCACTTGAACTCAAGTTATTGGTGTGTTGAGGCCATTTTTGGCATTTATATCATCATTTCAACTTTGTGCCACTCACAACATGATAGTTGTTATGCTTGACTTGCAATTTAAAAATTTGCAACTCGTCTAATATTTATGTGGGCCTAGAATTGGCCATGCATGTTGTTGCAAAATATGATCATGAAATTTTTATGCCATTGCTTTTGGCCATTTTCAATTTCTTAACACTAACTTTTGTCAATGTTCAAGTTGTTGGGTCTATTACTTGTGAGTTGGGTGTATTAGAGCCTTAGCTTCAAGTGCAGTGGCTACATTAGGGCTACTTAAAGTTGAATTGTCACTTTTCAGGAGTGTTGTGTTGCTTACTAATGCTTTCAATCTTTTGATTTGGTGGGTAGAACATGAACAATACTTTTTGAACATTTCACATCTTGCATGACAATTCATGGGCATTATCAATTTTCAAATTGAAATTGAAAGAATTTTTTAGTTTTTAGTATGGTAGGGGTCATCATAGGTTTGAAACTTTGTTGACTTGGGATTGACAATCTAGACAAATTAGATTTGGGTGCACAATTGGACTTAAATCAATCAAGGAATACTTCGAATTTGAAGGATATGGTTTTGAGTTTGGAGCTATTATGATTTGTTGGTTGAAGATATACTAACCCTAAATGCATATTGATTATGTTGTTTGTTTTTGTGATTTGTTGGTTGTAGGTACCCAAACCCTAGGCTAGTGTAGAGGGTTCAATGATGAGCAAAGGAATAATGTGAAGCACCTTAAGCTTTTCAAAGCTCCACAATAGGTCTAAGGGTCTATGTGATGTCAATGTTTTTTGAGGTATGTGTGTTTCCAATGTTGCATGTAAGGTCTATGAAGGGCCTATGTGTTTGTTTATGCATCTTTGTGACAATTTTTTGAGAAGGGTCCATGCCATCTACTTGTGGTTGGAGTGAATGCAACTTGTATGGGATGTCCAGATGTCTATAGGCACTAGGATTTTCAGTTTGCAAATAACAAGGCATTTGCAATATGTCATGGTGGAATTTTAATGTTATTTTGGTGAAACTAAATGTAATTGGTGTGTACTTTTGAAGCTAATTTTAGCATGTATGACACAAAGCTTCTTGTTATCACAAAATATTGGACAATCGAATTGATGCAATTGTGTTGAGTGAATCACTCCATCATCAATTGTTTGAATCAATGCGAATGTGTGTTACTTGAATGGTTTTGCTTGCATGTGCATGATTTGAAAGTGTGTAAGATTACACTTTGCACCCACCACCACACCCTTGGATCAAATTTGTAAGCTTGCAATTGAAGGCAACAACTATTTGTGGCATGCATCAACAACTCCAACTTGCTGGAGTTTTTCACCATTTGACTACAAGTATGTCATTATGTAGGAGGCAATTCTAGTAGATATAAACATTTAGTCATGCAAGTAAGATTAACATATAGACCTAACTTTTTATTAGACAATTTTCACAAATTGTGCTTGACAACTTCACACTTGTGAAGTTGTTTCTGGATTGATTGATTTGTTTCTTTTTCTTCAAAACCACATTAATTATGGGCACTTATTAATGCACATGGCCGGATCTATGTCCGGTGGGCATAGGCCTTTTGCATACCCATTATGCATGCCCTTCTACGAAAATAAAATGGAAATATGTCTGTCAGAGGGCTTAAGTTTGCTGTAAAAAACTCACCGGTACAGGCCTGTCAGGATTCACAATTGGATTTTTTTAATACCCTGCTGACAGGTATGCCCAAAAGTTGATACCCATCCAACACTGGCTTTTACATGGTACATTCATAGGTGCTGGTTCAGCAAAGGAGTGACAGATAAAGGGTGTAAATGTTGAACACCTAATGTCTCTTTGGACTCCCGAAACATATGAATATTTTTTAAAAAATTGAACAATCAGTCTAGTAAGCAAAATAGCTTGGAATAATGCTACACATAACAACCTCAGAGACATGCCACAGTGCATTCGGAGGGTGCATTACCATGCAAAATCTCAGATTTCACATAAGAGAGAACACATGGCAATGTCAGCCATCCATGTTCTCAGATGCTACCAAAGGGAAGGCAGTGCCGTCAGTGCCTTCCACCCTGGACCTTGGGGTCCACCCTCAATTCTTGGAGCAGAAGCCTATACAAAAGGATTGGAACTCTGGTCCTGATTCCTTTGTCATACCCAAAGACATTTGTGTATAGGACTAGACAATTCTTCAACTGAGAAATCCCAAACCTTACCCGGCCCCAAAAATGCGTCTTTGCAGATTCACACAAGCTGGGTAGAAACATGTGTCTAGATAAGCATTCAGAACTTCTCCATAGTTATGATTATAGGACAAGCTGATTTGAATTGAGATATGACCCAATATCAAGATTTTCAAATTTGAAAACATTTTAGCCACTGGGCTGTAAATGATGAGACCCAATCCTCAACCAAACCCAAGAAAACATATACTACAAATAATCATTTGCATGAGAATCTAGAAATCTCGATTCTCACTTTAAAGAAAAGCAGAGCAAGGTTATAACTTCTCTTTTTAAGTGACAGAAAGGCCTACAGATAATGACTTCCAGAACTCAGAATAAAGAGCACAAAAAGCACAAAACTAGAAACAAAAAAATAGAAAATACACACCTGCAGTGTGAACAACAGTGACAGTCTCTCACAAGGACATTCAACAGTAACAGAAAATATACATACCTGCAGTATGACCAACAGCGAGTGTCTCACAAGGACCTTCAACAGTAACAGAAAATATACATACCTGCAGTATGACCAACAGCGAGTGTCTCACAAGGACCATCCATAGTAACATGTATGATAACAGCTTCATCACCTGCTTGCACAGACAACAGTCTAAACAACTGTTTGCTCATTGACCTTCAAAAGCAGCATGGAGGTTAAAAACAGTACAATAGAACATGCATCACTGACAGAACAGAACATACATGTTTGATGACAGATGTGTATGGGAGAGACCAGCTACAATACTTTTTCCCAGTGATTTGATGAGCTCCTAGCAATGGGTGGTGATCAATTTCATACATTAACCAATATGTTACTTTCTGTCAGTCATGAAGCAGACTTAGCACCAGCAGTTGCAGGAAGATTCAGCAATGATACTTTACTAGCTATACAAAAGATGAAAGGACAAATGAAGCCAAGAAGAAAGTGGAACAGAAACAGGAAAAACCCTAAAATGGAACCTATAAGAAAGTAAAAGAGAAAGCAGGAAAGAACATGGAATTTCAGAGCATGATTGTTTGAGGAATCAGTGGCAAAACAATACTTGCATCCTACAAGGAGCCTGTCAGTGAAAGAAAAACCTCAATGAGAGCAACTTAGTTGAATAACCTCAAAAGACACAAAAGTTTATTAGTGATCAAGACCCAGGTCAATGACTGAGGCCTTGAGTTCCAGCATTTCCGAACAGATATCTATGAAATTGCAGAGGAATCTCCACAACAAGAACTTTAACGTAACGTGCTAATGAGTGCAGTCACATCCTTAAGAGAGTTGCTCACAAAGCATCTGATCGTCACCTTCCAAACAGATACATGTGACTCAGGATAAACCTCTGGTAGAATCCAATTGCTATGTTCATACACGAAGACATTTTAGGTAATAGTGAACATCTGACCAAAATAGTATAAGAGATGTAAAACAATCAACTTTCAACATTTCGAGGTCAGAATGGGATCAGGTGTTTTCACATCTTACCATAGTGCCCAGAGGCACATACAAGAGCACAACAACATGGGCAAGAAACCGGCAGGTCAAAAGAGCACAAAGATGAGGCAGAGTCATGAAATTCTCCGAGTGTTGAAATGCTGAAAAGGATCATGCATACAACAATTACCCTAAAGTGTGAGTTGCAATCTCAAACAGTTGCTTTGTTTCTGGCATCCAGACTCTCTTTACTGAAGGCTAGGGATCAAAAAGAAGAAGACAGAGCAGCAGTTTACTGTGAAAATGTGATCATCCAAACCACAAATCCATGCAGTTTCCAGCATACTTCAACAGTGACTGGGTACACACAATCCATTAACTCTTAAGCCTCCTCAGCATCCTCCTCATATTCACCCTCCTCCTCCGCACTGGCATCCTGGTATTGCTGATACTCTGATACAAGGTCATTCATGTTGCTTTCTGCCTCAGTAAACTCCATCTCATCCATACCTTCACCTGTGTACCAATGCAGGAAAGCCTTCCTCCTGAACATTGCTGTGAATTGCTCACTTACACGTCTGAACATCTCTTGGATGGAGGTTGAGTTTCCCACAAAGGTTGATGACATCTTTAACCCAATGGGAGGGATGTCACACACACTTGACTTCACATTGTTGGGGATCCACTCCACAAAGTAGGAAGAGTTCTTGTTTTGCACATTAATCATCTGCTCATCCACCTCCTTGGTGCTCATTTTACCTCGGAACATCGCAGATGCTGTAAGGTATCTTCCATGCCTTGGGTCGGCAGCACACATCATATTCTTGGCATCCCACATTTGCTGGGTAAGCTCTGGAACTGTCAACGACCTATACTGTTGTGAACCCCTGGATGTTAGGGGTGCAAACCCAACCATAAAGAAATGCAGGCGAGGGAAGGGAATCAGATTTACTGCAAGCTTCCGAAGATCCGAGTTCAGCTGGCCGGGAAAGCGAAGGCAGCAAGTGACACCACTCATTGTTGCACTAATAAGATGATTTAAATCACCAACTGGAACACATATTGCACAAATTACAGTTAGTAAAAACCAAGGGCAAGAGTACCAATAGCAGAAAAGCAGAGAAACCTTACTGAAGGTCAAATGCCCTAGGAACTGGCTTACATGTAGGAGTGATGAGTTTAAGCGTTCTGAAGCAGATATCGTAAAGCGCCTCATTGTCCAGTACCATACACTCATCCGCATTCTCCACAAGTTGATGCACGGAGAGTGTGGCGTTGTAGGGCTCCACAACAGTGTCCGACACTTTGGGTGAAGGGAAAACAGAAAACGTCATCATCATTCTGTCGGGATACTCCTCCCGGATCTTTGAGATCAGCAATGTCCCCATGCCGGATCCAGTTCCTCCTCCCAATGAGTGGCATACCTGAAAACCTGCAAGTAAAAATACGGCAATGTACGCAATGCCAGAACATCGCTGTGAGAAAGTCTCGTTTTGTCCAGAGAAAACAAACAAACTTAGTCGCAAGAGCATACAAGAGAAGCCACAATGCGCATACAAAGCCGAGAGTCCAAATATCGAACTACTGTATGTAATGCAAAGAACATGCAATAAATTATGCAAGCAAGGACCTGTTTCTCGAAGCTCCTTTTCAAACAGCTTTTGACATATACGTGATATAGATACCTTGCAAACAGTCACAGCTCTCTGCCTCCTTTCGCACAACGTCGAGAACCGAGTCAATCAGCTCCGCGCCTTCTGTGTAGTGACCCTTGGCCCAGTTGTTTCCGGCTCCGGTCTGTCCAAACACGAAGTTATCGGGCCTGAAGATCTGCCCGTATGGTCCCGACCGCACACTGTCCATGGTGCCAGGCTCCAGGTCCATGAGCACTGCACGAGGCACATATCTCCCACCGCTTGCCTCATTGTAGTACACATTCACGCGCTCCAGCTGCAGATCGGACACACCCTGATAAGTTCCAGTGGGGTCGATGCCATGCTCTTCGCACACCACCTCCCAGAACTTGGCACCGATCTGGTTCCCGCATTGCCCTCCCTGGATGTGCAGAATCTCACGCATCTTGGCAGCCAAATCCTACTCAATTAGCAGAAACAAAAATCGACGAAGCCAAACACAGACAAAGAGGAAGGAAAGCTGCAAGGGAAGAACGAACGAACGAAGCGCAGAGGAAGAGAGAGAGAGAGAACAAGAACAAGAAAAAGCGGGAACAAGACGGTGCGTATATACGAAGAGTGTATTCATTGTACATACAATCTTTGTACGAGACGTACATACGACCTGCAGTGGAATGAAATTGAAAAATCCCACGAAGGTCTTATTTGGGTACTCTATTATATTATCTACAGTAATAGCCCTTTCCACACCTAACTGTAAAACAAGTGATAAAATGGGTTTTAGAACTCTGTTAAATTATAGGGATAACACAAAGTTTGACATGGCATCTGATGTGTCATCACAATGTTTTTTTTTTTTTTTTAAATTTAATTTTAAAAAAATAAAGATAATAAAGAATGTTGACAAGAAATTGTCGAATCATCAAAATTTATTCTATCTCAAATTAACCTATTGGCCCCAAATTTGAAGAGATAAATCAATAACAACTTAAGAAATTTGTAAACTAACAACATATGACAATTTGTATCATCGCACAACAATTGGCATCATTTTGCACTATTGCATCATCAAGCATTGTCAAGCTACATTATCAATCTTTGCACACACACGCATATTCCTTGCTCATTACACCATATCACACATACATTTTTTTGATCATTGCATTGCACCACATCTCATTGTGCCTATAGCATTGCACTACATCAAACACACACATTGTGATGGTTGAAGAGGTAGCTAAAGGCAATGACTGTTTCACTAGAAAGTTCATTCATTTTTTAAACAACAAAATTCCAAGTAAATTCAAAAACATTCATGGAAATTTGTTGTGAATTGAAAATTAATATACATTAAACAATTGAACAAGGAGTAGAAAATCAAAATTTCAAACAAAACTTGAGATACCAAAATTACAAGAGGCAAAAACATTATTATTCTTGTTGCCAACATTTTAACACCAACTTCATTCAATTCCTTTGAAACCATCATGTGCAAACATTGTTAATCGAATTGGGATTACCCAAAAAGACTTGCAAAGTTTAATGTAATTGATCCTCTAGATCAATTTGAATTTGCAACTTGCAAATGGCAAAAAATAACAAATATGCAATAAACAAAAATGATCACACAACCCAACCCAAAATTGTTTCAACATGTAAACATAAATGGGGAGTGATTTATGATGATTTCAAAAGGATCTTTGATTACATGTCAAGCATAGGGAACAACACAAAATACCTCCCACCACGAAAGAAGACATCTTTCAACCATCTAAGGAGTTAAACAAACAAATCTATGAAATTATCAAAACATTTATGGGAGCTGGATTGATATTTCATCCACACATGTTCGCAACTTGATATCTCTTGATGACATACTTTACATCATAATAATGCAACCAAATCTTGAATTGAATCCTAATTAAAACAACATGCATGTAAGTCCTTCCTCACCAATCATTACAAATAAGATTGTTAATGCACAAGCTAAAGCATATACACCATCATTTATAACTTCAAGATCAATTCTTATAAATGTCCAAGCAATGTAAACTCCTTCAACTAATACAAAAAATCCATTGATTTGCTTACAAATGCATTCACCTAGTTCAAGAAACCAACCAATTCACTTGAAGGGGTTCCAAGATTCTTTGAAAGACATGCTTGAAAAACCATCACTAGATAAGGATTTCAATTCTTTTATGAAAATCATCAAGCCTTTTGTCCTTGGTCAACAAGCTTTTAAAAACATATAAAGAAAAAATCTTTTAAAATGAACATTTGACTAATGGAGGTGATCAAATGTGGCAACAAATTTATGTTTCCTCGATTAACAAAATACATGTCACAAATCTTAAAATTGAAAACTATTGAACATAAGTTTTTTAAAAAATCAAAAGCAACAAATCAAACACTTAAAAAACAAGGACATTGAAATCATTTCTATACATAAAAATATAGTTCAAACAATTGTTGGGTTGATTCACATAATTAACGTGGTGTATGTTAACAAAGTGAACAAAAATTCAAGCTCTAATCCAAATATTTCAAATCCAATTGTGTGAAATGATTCTAATAGTGTAGATGAAAGGTTCATTACAATCATTAAAACCAAAATTATATTGTTTGAAAGCAAGGCAATAAATCAATTTTATTTCAAGGATGAATAATTGAAATCAAACTAACATATATGTAATTTCATTTTGCTAGTAACTCAAGACTATGAAAACATAAATTCAAAGTTGGAGATTACATTACTTATGTGGAAAAATGTTCTCATAGCAAGTTTCTTTGTCAATGTGCATGTTATTATTCTCCAAATAGTTATTGTCCTTTTATGACATGTGCATTTTCACTGAATTCTACATTACATCTTTGAACATCATGTTTTTCTTATGTAGCTTGTTCCTCTTGCAACAAATGCAAAATTGTGTTCCACATCAAATCTCATGACAACCAAAAAACAAGTTGTGTAAATTAACACAACAAGTGATTATATCAAATACCATAGAAATGTGAATTTCTATCTTACCAAATGAATTTCAACAATTGACCTCCTTCTTTTATACATCATGTTATACAAACTTTCCAAAAATGTGTATTTTCCTTCCTTATGCTATGTCATTAGCTAAAACAAAAAGGGATATCCTTTATCTCCTACTAGGTAAGATGAAAATCCCTTTTGAAAACCTTTATCCCTATTGAAATGACCTTGGCATTATGCTTGAGTACAAATTGTTAACTTTTTCAAAACCTTATAATCATTTACACAACTTGGGAAACCAACCAAAATGTATATGAATTATTTTCTATGGTTCATCGTTGCTTGACAAACCATAAAATAACCCTAAACTTGTGATAAAAATAGTCATAATTAAAATTTCCAACATCTTTTAAAATAATGTGTCACCAATTGCCCTATGTATACTAAGGAGACTTTAAAAAACTTTGAAGTTTTCCATGACTACTAAACCATTTGTTCACCAATTGATTGGGAAATCACACATTTACATAGAATAGAAATTACAAACTTGACAACCTCATAGATTACCAAGGAGATAGATGATTGACCCATAACAAAGGGTTCAATACAAATTAACAAGTTGCATCCTTGGACTTATTTAAACATAGTGTAAGTTACACAAACTTTGATTGGAATTACAAGTTTTTACTTAACATCTTACTTGCAAACCTAAGACTTTACTAGAGTACACTTCCTTGTATGGAAGTTTTGGAATAAAAAATTATCAACATATTTTGTGATAAAAAAAACATAAAATTAAATGGTCAACCTTGACATGATTAGGTCTAGAAACCAAGTTATTTTTCAAGAACAAATTTTAAATTGTGAGCAATGTTACATTAATGAAAAACACAAAAAAGGTTCCATGTTGATAACAACCCAAGAACCAAACTCCAAATTTGTGTCCAACAAGTCAAAAAAATTTATAAATGAAATAAATTGCTTGTAACATGGTGATGAAAAATACCAAAAAACTTGTAGCAACATCAACCACAATATTGTTTGTCATTTGCACACAAAAGGAACATTGTAATAAGTTAAAAACAAAAAGATTCACAAAATAAATTAATAACAAAGATTGTGTAACAAATGTGATAACAGAAAACAAATGCAATTGAATTTTAGGTGTGCCAATGGAAGAAGGACAAATTGAATCACAAAGTAAAGCATCAAACTATGCAATTGTGTTTGTTACTGATGAAGAATGTTGTACCCAAGGTTGATGTTATTGGCAAGTGTTGCAATCGCATGTTTATCAATTGAGCAATGCGATGAGCAAATGAAAAGAAACAAATGATTATGTGCATTTGCTTACCCATGGACTCATGAAACGCACTAGAAAAAATGATTGACAAGGGAAAAATTATGAAGTGCAAAATGAAGAGAGACACATCACAATGCAAAAAACAAAAGCGAAAATGTTAAAAAATGTTAGTTGCACCTTCTTGTTATAATTTATCCCATGTAAGGTGAGCTCTAACAAGTGAGTTCTCATTGCTAGAATGAACTAGCACCCACCAACACATCCATTCATTAATGTATGTTATGATTTGATTGTGAATCAACCTCAACTAAATTAATATATAGTTTCACCTTGGTAACTCATTCCATAAGAAATAAGAAATAAATCATATACTAGAGTTAAGTGTAAAGTGACCCCCTTTTCAACCTTTCTTTCATCCCCAAACTCTTTTTCAATTTCTAAACATTGTTATTTGCAAAGTAACAAAATTTTATTAAAGATGGGCATAAAATGTTAAAACGTAAGATTAAATGCACAAGCTTTGAAAATATTTATAGATGTAGTATACACAACAACAATAATGATAAGTTGAAAGCAATTAAAATGGTTAAAAAACACAAGGTGAACCTTAGATTTGGCCAAATTTGGTGTTAATTTGAGTTTCAATCCCCATTTAAGCCCAATGTACTTGTTTCAATGTTTTTAAAGAGATAAAAATCATCTCTTCATGATCAAATTTGGGATATTGATATTGTATTTTCCTTACTTTGTGGATATCTCTCTTAGGAAAATAAGTTTTACTAGGTATGTAGATGGTTTGTACATAGATAAAGATCGCTTTTTCTATAACAACTTGCTTGTGGGTTGTTAGTAGGTAGGTATTAAAAAAAAACAACTTGAGCCAACAACAACCACAGTTAGCTAGTGAAGGGTTTGAACCCTAAACCCTAAACTCAAAACTATTTGGTGACCACTTACCATCCATACTTCATGATGAATTGGTGGGTGCTTTGTTCACTCTAGATGGCTCTTACACCCACACAACCAACATGAGCTTTATGCAATGTAAGTCCCTCGTAGCAACGATTTTCCATAAATGTGTGCCCACCCTCAGTTGACACCTCAAGAATACATGTAGATCACAAGGCATACTAAGTAGGGGGGAGGACTCTTGTACATACTCCTTTAAGAATTTTAGGAAGGATTTTACACTTTCATATGTAGGTGTAAGATCCCTCTCACTCTTAAAAGTGTAGGCATAATATCTCTCCTCATTTTTGGAACCATCTTAAGAAATAGTAAAGGTGCCCTCCTCCAAATATACTTGGGCAACTTTGCAGAGATTTTTTTTAAAAAAATAAAAATTTAAGTGTGTGAAAAGGAGTGGTTTGGTCAAGGAATGGCTCCGGCCTTTATGTCATGTTCAGACAAAATCATGAGAAATGATGAAATTGTGTGATACAAGTAATTTGAGTAAGTACTAAGTATTAAAAGCCCAAAGTTTCGCCCTCAAAAAGTTTTCTGGCCTGCCCCCCACCCCCCCCAAAAAAAATCTTACACCCATGTGAAGTTTGTCTTCTTTGTCTCTCTGCAAGCCAAGAGGTTTTTAGCCCCCAAAAGTTTTCACTTTGGGCAGCGCCTGGTCCAGGTCAAAATCACGCAGTCGCCTGACGCAAAATCCGCGCAGTCATTTCGTAAAATCAACTCAGGGCAGGTCCGGTCAGTTAGTAAGTACTTACACATGAGTTCCTCTGAGTACTTCATTACTTCTTCATCATTGCTCTGCTATTTGACGTTGATTAAGTGAACATCCATCCATCCGTCCGTCCGTCCGTCCGTCGGGGCCATTTTCTGGCCTTATTTATATTTTTTTAATATCATAAATCCATCATTTAAGGCTTACTACGCATGTTTTCTCCCTCAATTTCGTGATACAAACAATTTTCAAATTTTTCCAAAAAGTAGCAAATTTTAGCAAATTTAGAAAAAAAAACACATTATTTTCCCACAAATTTCCCAATTCTTTTTTTCGTCTAAGAAAATGAATATTTTGGAAAAAATAATAATCACTTCCC
>Ga0209611_10009683_pt1 | contig 14474 bp, 16 predicted proteins | sample S1TSphgellanicum_3_FD_187693 | JGI IMG/M metagenome (GOLD analysis project Ga0209611, IMG submission 187693) | Host-associated microbial communities from peat moss isolated from Minnesota, USA - S1T2_Fc - Sphagnum magellanicum MG (SPAdes) (version 2) | ecosystem: Host-associated > Plants > Peat... | reverse complement strand
AAACCGGCTCAGGATCAGCGGCGCGCGCGCGCGCAGACGGAACGAGTTTTGTCATGGCCATGTGCCGTCCCGGACGATTGCGAGGATAATGCGGACGTTACAGCATACGTCGTGGTGCCTCAATCTCGATGAACCAACACGCCGGCGCTTCGCCGCTGCATATCGAAACGCCGCTCGTTGAATCAGCCGCCTTGTCGGCGCTGTCGGGCAAGACGGTCTGGCTGAAAATGGAGGCGACGCAGCCGCCGGGCTCATTCAAAATTCGCGGCATCGGGCTTGCGTGCCGGGAGTACGCCCGGCGCGGCGCCACACGTTTCATCTCCTCCTCGGGAGGAAACGCCGGAATGGCTGTGGCGTATGCGGGGCGTCATTTGCGTGTGCCGGTCACCGTGGTCGTGCCGCAGACCACCTCGGAACACGCCAAGGCGCTGATACGACAGTACGACGCCGAGGTCATCGTGCACGGCGCTTCCTGGCAGGAAGCCAATGCACTGGCTCAATCCATGATCGGGACACACGATGCGTTCCTGCATCCGTTCGATGACCCGCTCCTCTGGCAAGGGCATTCGAGCATGATTGACGAAGTGGTTCGCTCTGGAGTAACGCCTGATGCCGTCGTGCTATCGGTGGGCGGAGGCGGCCTGTTGTGCGGAGTCATCGAAGGATTGCGCCGCAACGGCTGGGGCGAGGTGCCGGTGGTCGCGGTCGAAACGGTAGGAGCTGATTCCTTGGCCCAGTCACGGGCGGCCGGTCATCGCATGACTTTGCCGGCAATCACCAGCATTGCCACCTCATTGGGGGCCCGACAGGTTTGCGCGCAGGCGTTTCAATGGTGCGCGCGGCATCCGGTGAAAAGCGCGGTCGTCTCGGATCAAGCCTCGGTGCATGCCTGTCGGCGATTTCTGGACGATCATCGCCTGCTGGTCGAACCGGCGTGCGGCGCGTCCTTGAGTCTTGTGTATGACCGCTCGACCGCATTGGACGCATTTGACATCATCTTGGTGATCGTCTGCGGTGGGTCCACCGCGACAATGGAGCAATTGCAGGCCTGGTCGGACCGCGATATAAAGTCAAGCGTCCCGCATTTGTGAACCCACCGCTTCCCGCTGTCGGTAACATGGACACTTGAATAACACGAGGGCCGTGTGATGCCGAAACGGCACATTCTTGCCAGAGTTGCCGTCTCCTTTGCCGCTGCGACACTGATCACTGTGATGAGCGCGGTGCCGGCGAGCCGGTCGGGGCTCGCCGGCTCGGCCCAGTTGCCGACGTACGGTGGCGCGGCGGGAATCAATAACGCGCCGGCGACCAACCTGGCCAATCAGGACCAGGCCCGGCAGCTCTTTCTGAAAGGCACCGTCACCGGGGAAGATCTGAAGGACGAACTCCTGGTGGTCAAAGCGGCGGCGGCGAACCCCGCCAACGAAGCCGCCCTGGCGGCCATCATCGGTCCGGCGTCGGCGCAATTGGCGGGTGAAACCGCGCACAATTTTTTCACCGATTTGGGCGGCAAGCTCAAGGGGTTTGCCGGCGACCTGCTGCGCCAAAAGGCATCCTCGTACAGCGACAAAGTGCTCAACGATTTTCTGACCACGCTCACCGGGGACGACGACGCCCTGCGCAAGGAAACCGTCGCCTTGCCGGCGCCCACCAATATGTCCTTGGGTCAGCAACAAAGTGTGTTGATCATGGCAGCGCTCGTCGTGGGCTCGCGCATCGCGCACCACATTCTGGACGCCGCGCACAAGGATTTTTCCAGTCTGGAAGGCGAATACGCTGCGCTGCTGAATAAACGTCAGGCACAGGCCGCACAGATGGCGGGTGTGCTGGAGAAGCGGCGGCAAGCGACGGCAGCGCACGACGAAGCAGGCGTTCGGCAGACGAACACCGATCTCGGCCTGTCATCGCCGGAGGATTTGAGATTCGTCGATTCCTTCGGCACGGATGCGCCGCTGCCCGAGGTCGACAATGATCTCGGCATGCAGAATCTGTCGATGAAGTTGATGGAACACCGTGATCCCGCAGGCTTTGCGCAATATAGGGACGCAGTGAAGGGACTCACCAATCGCTCACGCGCCTACTTGCGAGCGACCACGGGCGTGGCCGCATTCGGGGCATTTTCCATCGCCTTCATGCAGGAGATCGTTAAGACCGCGCAAGACAAGAATATGTATCAAGTCTTTGCAGCGCTGCCTTTCGCCGGTGACTACATCAAAGAATCGGTTCCGCTCATCAAGTTGAGTTCGGATGCGCTGTTCACCGGCTTGGTCACCGAGCCCAACTCCTTGAAGCACCACTATCGGCTGGCACAGGGCCAAAAATCGGTCGACGTGAAGGATGCGGACGCGGTCTTCGCCGCCCTGAATCGCTCGAAACAGGCGATCTATTTTTCCGAGGCGCTGTTCCGCAACGAGACGCCGGGCTTGATCTATCACCTCTACCTGTGCGACCCCAGCGCGGCGGGCGCACTGATCGACCACGCGGTCAAACCGGAGAGCCGCAAATCCTTTGCCGAACAATATCTACGTCTAACCGACGGCAGCGGATTTGCGTTCGCCGATGCACTGAACGACGAGGTAAGAACGCCGACCGGACAGAAGCTCGGCGAGCTGCTGTTGTCCAAAGATTATCGCATCGGCACCGAGGCTGCGGCCATCGGCGAGATGCAAAGGCAGACGGTGGCCTTCTATGCGAAATGGAACACCACCGAGTTGACCCGCCTGATTCTGGCGAACAGCCAGGGCGTTTACGCACAACTGCAAGTCGGCGACACCGTGATCCGCCTCATCCCCTCGATGGCAACGATTTACGCTTACGACTCGTACGCCGACAGTTGTGGCGCGAACGCGAACGCGAAGCACGAAACGCCGAGCCCCGACGCCACGGACTTGACGGCCCCGCCGGACTCGAAGAAAAAGCCCACCAAGCCGAAGAAGCAAACTCCCAAGACGCAGGACCTGACTATTTAGCGGCCCCGGCGCCGGCGCCGGCCCCGACCACCGCGCTTGACGGCGGCCTTTCGGCCCGCAGCCTGCGCGACACCTGCTCCGCGGCCGTCATCACGCGCAACAGATTCTCGCCGGCCAGCTTGGCGATGTCGGCATCCGCCCAGCCGCGACGCATGAGTTCCTCGAGCAGTTCGGGATAACGATTCACGCCCTCGAGTCCGACCGGCGTATCGTCGATGCCGTCAAAGTCCGAACCCAAGCCCACGTGGTCGATCCCCGCGACTTGCCGGATGTGCTCGATATGATCGGCAACCTGCGCGAGCGTCGCTGCCGGCCGCGGATGGGTTGCTTCCCACGCCGCCAGAGCCGCCTTCGCCCGATCCGGCTGACCGATGTACAAACCGACGTACGGAGGACTGTTGAAGCGAGTCCGTTCGGCGGCCTCGTCGGCGTCCCAGCGATTGCGCGCCTCCGACACGTAGCCCGGGGCGAAATTGACCATCACCACGCCGCCGTTCGCGGCGACGATCTTCAAGATGTCATCGGGAACATTGCGCGGGTGATCGACCAGGGCGCGCGCCGAGGAGTGCGAGAAAATCACCGGCGCTTCGCTGACCGCGAGCGCTGCCTTCATGGTCTCGGGCGATACGTGGCTCAAGTCGACCAGCATGCCGAGGCGGTTCATCTCCCGCACCACCTCCATGCCGAACGGAGTGAGCCCGTGATGGACGGGCGCATCCGTCGCGGAATCTGCCCACGCGGTGTTCGTGGTGTGCGTCAGCGTCATGTAGCGCGCGCCCGCGTCGTACATCTGGCGCAAGACCGCCAACGAGTCATTGATCTGATGTCCGCCTTCGATACCGATCAACGAGGCGACCTTGTGCGCCTGATGAATTCGCCGCACATCCGCTGCCGTATAGGCCATCTCGAGATCCCCTGGGTAGCGCGCCGCCATCCGCTTGACCAGGTCCATTTGCTCGAGGGTCATCTGCACCGCCGCGAATCCTTGTACCTGGGTGGGAATCCACACGGACCAAAATTGGCCGCCCACCCGGCCGGCGCGCAGGCGCGGAATGTCCGTCATCAGGGGCGCCGAGTCCGCCGGAAACGGCAGTCGAGCGGTGTCGGATTGCAGATCGACCGCCGTCAAATCGCTCTTGAACCGATCCCTGATCTCCCAGGGCAAATCATTGTGTCCGTCGATCAATGGCGTCTTGATCAGAATGCGCTCGACGCGCTGCTGACCGTCCTCGGCACCGCGCACCGCCGCCACCGGAGCGCACAGCAGCATTCCCAGTGCGCAAATCGCCGCGGCCATCATCGAAGTAGACTGAGTCATTGTTGTTGTTCCCGAGCGATATTGACAATATGGATCTATATTGTCCATACTGCGTTCAGTGAACATAATATCAAAACCCTCGCCCACGGCGCTAAAATCTGAAGTGGTGCAGTCGGCCGGCAGGCGGTCCGCAGTCTTGGATGCGGCCGTAGGGGTTTTTGCCCGCTATGGTTTTCGTAAGACCTCCATGGACGAGGTGGCGCGCGCGGCGGGCGTTTCGCGGCAGGGTTTGTATTTGCAGTTTGCCAACAAAGAAGAGCTGTTTCGCGAGGCATTGGTGCACACGCTGAACAGTCAATTGAATGCCGGCATCGCCGCGCTGTCGCGCACCGAAGATAGCTTGGAGACCAGGCTCATTGCCGCTTGCAACGCCTGGTCCGGACGATTCGTCGGCGAGCTCGGCGCGGGCGCCGCGGATCTCATGTGTGCCGGCACCTCATTGGCCGGCGCCACGTTGTCTCAATACGAAACTCGATTCGAACAGGCGCTGACCCATGCCATTGCGCACTCCGGTCTCGCCGCCTTTTGCACCGACGCCGGCCTTTGCCCCGCGGACTTGGCGCGTGCGCTGCATGCCACCGCACGCGGCCTGAAACACATGTCGGCATCGCGGGAAGAATTCGTCAAGGGGTTGACGATTGCGGCACGCATGTTCTGCACGCCGCTGCAGCAGCATCATTAGACAGGGGTATTGATCATGGTCGATGCAATTCCATTCGGCGCCCGCTCGACGGCGGACAAGGTGCTTGCGGGAATCGATCTTTCCGGCAAGCGGATCGTGGTCACCGGATGCAATTCCGGGATCGGGTTCGAAACGATGAACGCGCTCACCGCCAATGGCGCCCATGTCATCGGGCTCGCGCGTTCGATCGAGGATGCCGAGGCTGCATGCGCCGTCGTCGGCCCCTCCTCCACGCCGGTGGCCTGTGATCTGGCGGATCTTGATTCCGTTGCCGGCGCCGCCGCGACGATCCGCGGTCTCGCCGAACCGCTCGATGCCATCGTCGCCAACGCGGGGATCGCCAATCTCCCCCATCTGCAGACGCGCTACGGCGTCGAGATGCAGTTTCTGGTCAACCATCTCGGTCACTTCTCGCTGGTCAATGAGTTGCTCGGAGCCGTACGCGAGGGCACCGGGCGCATCGTGATGGTGAGCAGCAGCGCGAGCAAGACGCGGGCGCCGGCCGAAGGCATCATGTTCGACAATCTCGACGGGCATCGCTTCTACGAGCCATTCACGTTCTACGGCCAATCAAAACTCGCCAACGCCTTGTATGCGAAAGAATTGTCGAGACGAGTCGCGCCTCGAGGGATCGCCGTCAATTCGCTGAATCCGGGCGCGACCCGCGGTACCCGCCTCAACAAGTACCTCTCCCTCCCGCTGCGCCTCGCGCAGGCGGCCGCGCAATGGTTCATGAAATCCGCACCGCAGGGCGCGGCGACACAGGCATTGCTCGCGGCGAGTCCGCGGGCGGCCGGGATCACCGGGGAATATTGGGAGAATTGCCGGATCGCCGCGGGGCACCCCTTGCTCGAGGACGCCGGCCTCGCCCAACGTCTTTGGGACGTCTCGGAAGAGATTATTGTGAGAAACAGGGCGTCGCAGTCGACAGCCCTGAAACACGCGGCCTAGGCTACCGCGCCCGCGCGGCCGTCGATAGATTCTCCGCGGCGAATTCCCAATTCGCGAGCTTGTCGATCAGCGCGGTCACGTAATCGACGCGCCGATTCTGGTAATCCAGGTAGTAGGCGTGTTCCCAAACGTCGATGTTGAGCAAGGGCGTCACTGCCCAGGTCAACGGCGTATTGGCATTGCCGGTCTTCACGATCTTGAGCTTCGCGCCATCTTTGACAAGCCACGCCCAGCCGCTGCCGAATTCTCCCACCGCCGCGTTGACGAACTCCTTCTTGAAGGCGGCCAGACTGCCGAAGGAGGATTCGATCAGCCGTTTCAGATCTGCCGGAGGCTCCCCGCCGCCGTTCGGCTTCATGCTCCGCCAGTAAAATGAGTGATTCCATGCCTGCGCGGCGTTGTTGAAGATCGAGGCGTGATCCGCGTGTCCGGACGCGGCTCGCACGATTTGTTCGAGCGTCATGTCCGCAAAGTCCGTGTCGAGGATCAGCTTGTTCAAGGTGTCGACATACGCCTTGTGGTGCTTGCCATAGTGAAACGACAGCGTATTCGCGGAAATCACCGGCGCCAACGCGCTCTCGGCGTACGGTAGCGGCGGCAGCGTGATGATCTGTGATGCGGCATTGACGGTATCCATGGTCGATCCTCGAGGTGGCGGGCGGCTTAGAGTACGGCGCGTTCGGTTGTGGGGCTATCGGCGGCGGGCCCCGAGGCTACGTAGGTCTACGCTCACATCGAGCAGGGCTCAAACTCACATGATGTAGGGATACAAGGTCGCGACTCGCGCGGTGCGCCCACTCGGGCCGCCCGCGTAGCACATGCGCACGTCGCCGCTCTTGGTTTCGAGCCGAACGCGCGCATGGCTCTCCCCGCTCTTGAACGTCAGGTGCGAGCCGGGGCCGTAGCGAGACTCCATGGGCTTCGGCCCGAAGCAGCTGTCGATCTTGCCGCTGAATGACTGCACATCAATGTCTGCCGCCGGCTCGTGCGCGAACTGCATGCGAATCGTACCGCTCACCGATTCCCCTTCGACTTCTCCCTCCGGGTCCAGGGCGAGGCTCGCATAGAGGTCGCCGGACACGCTCTTGAATCGGCCCCGCCGCAGCGTGCCGAGGTCGATCTTCGCATCGCCGCTCACAGTGGTGACATCCGCCTCCCCGCCGCCGCCGCTCAGCACGATGTCTCCGCTGATGGTCTTGACCTCGATCGACGTGGCCGCACGCGCCGTGAGCTTGACGTTGCCGCTCACGGTGTTGGCACGAACATTGCCGCCCACCTCGCCGGTCACATTCCCACTCACCGTCTGCAGCGCCAACTCCCCTTCGATGCCCGCGACCTTGAGGTTGGCGGTGACGAGCGTGGCTCGTACGGTGCTCTTGGCAGGCACGTGAACGGTGAGCCGCGCCTCGTCTTCAGAGCCCCAACGCCGGCCGGAACGCGGCACGACATGGATGGATGTGTGGTTGCCCGCGCCGGTCACGTCGACGCGCTCGACGTCGTCACCGGTCGTTCCGCTGACTTGCACTTCGGCGCGATCCCAACCGACGATCTCGACCATACCGGACACGTTGACGATCTCGACCTCGCCCTGCGGATCCGCCGGGCGATGCTCCTCGATCGCCCGTTCGGCCTGCACTTGCGACCAGGGCGTGAGCAGCGCTGCGAGCGCGCAGGAAGCGAGCATGGACCCATAGCGGTGGGGGGATGATGTTTGCGGCATGATCAAGTCCTCGTCAAGGTGGATTGAGTGGCCTGTATTACGTGCTCGTACAGGTCGAGTTCGTCGTGCCAGGTGCTCTGCCACAACTGCTCCAGCACCGGGCTCGCGGGATCGCTCGCCAAGGCCTTGCGGATGTCTTCATGCGCCTGGCGGATCACCGCCAGACTCGATTCGATTTTGACCCGTGTGCCGGGATCGAGAAGCGCGAGCCGCTGACGAAAGGCCGACTCGAGCGAGTCGCGCGCCGCGATGTAGTTGGGGTCGCGCGGCTCATCGAAACCCGGTGCGCGCATCGCGATCTGCGGCGCCTGCGGTGCGGAACGGCCACGCAGCACCGACCACGTGAGCGCGCTTGCCAGACAGGCGCAACCCAAGGCTGCCGCGGCGGCATACAACAGCGGCCTGAACCGGCGCCGGCTGGGCGCCAGTCGGGCGGCAATGCGCGGCCACAGATCTCCGGGCGGCGCGATGTCGAGCGGCAAACTCGAGAGTTGCTCGTCGAGCGATTTTTGCACTGATTTTTGCGAAGAGTCTGTCATGCTTCCACCATTCCGAGTGCCGCCGCCAATAATCCGCGCGCCCGATGCAACTGTGCCTTGCAGGTGCCTTCCGCAGTCCCCAAGGCGGCGGCGGCTTCTGCATGGCTGAAACCGTAGATGCCAACCAGCACGAGCACGTGGCGGGCACCCTCGGGGAGCGCGGCGATCGCCCGCTCGAGATCGAGCGGTATTCCGTCGGCCGCCGGATCGGCCACCTCCGGCAGTCCCGCTGCGGGCTCGCCGACTTCATACTCGGCCCGCAGTCCCCGCCGCCGCGCGAGCACGGTGCGCACCGCGATGCGATGCAGCCAGGTCGAGAAACGACTGCGATGCTCGAAGCCGCGCAGCGCCCGCCACGCGGACACGAAGGACTCCTGCGTGCAATCCTCCGCCGCCTCCCGCTGTCCGGTGAGGCGCAGACACAATCCAAAGACCCGCGGCGAGAATTGCCGATACAACTGCTCGAAAGCACGCAGGTCTCCGCCCGCCGCCGCGGCGATCAGGTCGGTCGGTTCGGCCGCGCCTGGACTGCCCACCGGTATCCCCATTTCTATCAAGCGATCCCCCCAATCTATATCCCTAGGAGGGCGGCGGGATGCGAAAGGTTTAAATGCCCGCCGATTTCTCTGACGGCTGTTGTAGTCATCGACCGACTTGGCATGGCGGCGCCGCTTGTCGCAGGCGGGGCTCAATAGGATATGCTTCACCCAGCGATGAACCACGTGACGCTTGGGACTTGTGAATGTCGGTAATGGTATGTCCCGCCTGTGATCTGGCGCATCGCCGCGCCGCCGCCCCGCTGCAAGGTCGAAACCAGTGCGTACGGTGCCGTGCGCCTATGCAACGTCCGGAGAGCCGGCCCATCGAGTCCGCCATCGCAATCGCCATTTGCGCCTTGGTGCTGTTGATATTGAGCAACGCGTATCCACTGGTCGTGATGCACGTCAACGGCGCCAGCCGGGAAACCACGCTCGTCGGCGCCGCCTTGGGGATGTACGTGCAAAATTACACCACGCTCGCCGCGCTGGTATTGCTGACCACGGTGATCGCCCCTTTCGTGCAGATCATCGCGCTCCTGTATCTGCTCATCCCCCTGTGGCGCGGGCGCCGCGCACCCGGACAGAGTACGGTGTTTCGCCTGCTGATGTGGGTGCGGCGCTGGAGTTTCATGGAAGTGTTCATGTTGGGCTCGCTCGTCGCACTGGTGCGTCTCTCGAACTACACGCATGTCGTCCCCGGAGTCTCTCTGTGGTCCTGTGCGCTGCTCATGATGAGTCTGTCGGCGCTCTCCACCGTCAGCTCTCCCGAGCAATTCTGGGTGTGGGCGGAGCGGTGCCCTCGATGAGCATTCCCGCGACCGGCCGCAGCTTGGGGCTCGTGGTCTGCCTCGAGTGCCGCTCGACGGTGCGCGCGGTGCGCCACCTCGCGAGGCCGCGGTGTCCTCGCTGTTACGCACGGTTGCACGAACGCAAGCCGCATAGTCTCGCGATCACGACGGTGCTGATCGTGAGCGCCGCCGTGCTCTACGTGCCGGCCAACTTGCTGCCCGTGATGACGACGCGGGAGATCTTCGAGGACGAGCAGGACACCATCATGAGCGGGGTGCTCGAGCTCCTGCATTCCGGTTCCTGGCCGATCGCACTGCTCGTGTTCATTGCCAGCATCGTGGTACCGCTCTTGAAGATCATCGCGCTGGCGGTGCTGCTGTATTCCGCCTGGCGTCGCGAATCGCGTCTTCGAATGCAACGCACCGAGCTGTATCGTCTGGTCGAATTCATCGGCCGGTGGTCGATGCTCGACATCTATGCGGTCTCGATCCTCGCGACACTGGTCCAGGTTCAGTCCTTTGCGAACATCCTCATCGGCTGGGGTGCATGGTCGTTCGGCGCGGTGGTGGTGCTCACCCTGATCGCGGCGCGGACTTTCGATGAACGACTGCTGTGGGACGAGCCCGTCCGTGCCTGAAACTCCGCCACCGAACCTGGATGAGTTGCCCGCCGCGGTGTCCGCGCGCCCGCTGTCGAGCCGGCTGCCGTTGGTGTGGATCCTGCCCGCGGTGGTGATTCTCGTCGGCGCCTTCGTGGTCATTCATGAGAAACTCGCGCAGGGAATCAGCATCGAAATCCGTTTCCACGACGCGGAGGATCTCGAGGCCAGCAAGACCAAGATCCGCTACAAGGATGTCGAGATCGGCGAAGTCACCGACATTCATGTGAGCAAGGATCGCAAGGACGTCATCGTGACCGCGGAAATACACCGGGACGCGAAGGAGTATCTGGTGGCGGACACGCGCTTCTGGGTGGTGCGCCCCGAGGTGTCTGCCGCCGGCGTGTCGGGACTCGGAACGCTGGTCTCGGGCGCCTACATCAGCGTCGATGCGGGAAACTCCCCCGAGAGACGGCGGCAGTTTGTCGGTTTGGAAGTGCCGCCGATCGTCACCTCCGACCTGCCGGGTCGCGAATTCGTGCTGCACGCGGATGAATTGGGGTCTTTAGGTATCGGTTCGCGGGTCTTTTATCGCCACATCAACGCGGGTCAGGTGGTGGGTTATTCGCTCGACAAGGCCGGAACCGGTGTCACGATCAAGGTGTTCATCAATGCGCCCTTCGATTCATATGTCACCGGCGACACCCGATTTTGGCAGGCGAGCGGCATCGATATGTCCATCAATTCCGACGGCGTGAAACTGCGGACCGAATCCCTCACCGCGATCCTGGAGGGGGGAGTGGCCTTTCAGGCCCTGCCCGGCAACGCGGCGCCGGCGGCAGTCGATACCGTGTTTACGCTCTATAACGATGAGGATCGCGCGCTGCGGCCCCTGGAAACGGAGATTCGCACCTTCGTCATGTACTTCAAGGGGTCGCTGCGCGGCCTGTCGAGCGGCGCGCCGGTCGAACTGCACGGAATCGCCATCGGCGAAGTGAGGAGCCTCGATGTGGAATACGACAAGGAGTTGGGGACACTGCATTATCCCGTCCAAGTGGATCTGTACCCGCAGCGCATCCGCGGCCGCGAGTGGCGCCGGGCGCCGCGGCCCCCCAGCAAGGATGCGCCCGAGGCGTCGAGCCGCGCGCTGGTCGACAGTCTCGTCGCGCACGGACTGCGCGCCGAACTGAAGACCGGTAATCTGATCACCGGCCAGAAATATGTCGACATGGACATGCATCCGGATGCGCCCGCCGAGACGATCCGCTGGAGCGATCAGCCGACGGAATTTCCGACCGTTTCGAACGGTCTCGATGACATTCAAGATTCGGTGGGAGGCATTGCCCGAAAGCTCAACAAGGTGCCCTTCGATCAGATCTCGTACCGCTTGATGAGCACGCTGACAACCCTCGAGCAGACCCTGAAGAGCACCGATCAACTGATGCGGCATGTCGATGCCAGCGTCGCGCCGCAGGTCACGGCAACGTTGGCCGAAGCGCAGGCCGCGATGAAAAATGCGAAAGATCTGCTCGCGCAGGATGCGCCGCTGCAGAGCGATCTCGGTGCCACGCTGCTGCAATTATCGCGCGCCGCGAAGTCCGTCACGGCGTTGGTCGATTACCTCGAGCGTCATCCGGAGTCTTTGCTGCGTGGGAAACCGGGAGACGCGCCATGAAGCAAGGTGGGGTGATGGTGTGCTGCCTTTGGCTGCTGCAGTCCTGTGCGACCGGCCGGCCGGATCATTTCTATATCCTGACCGCGCAGCCGGCGGAGATGAGCGAAAAGCGCACGGCACCCGGCACGCCCGTGTGGCTCAGCGTGACGTTGCCCTCGCCCGTTGATCGTCCCGAAATGGTGTTCAACACCGGAGCGGACGGGATCGCCGTGTTCGAACATGAGCGCTGGGCCGCGCCGCTCTCCGATCTGTTCGCTCAAACGATCGCCCGGGATCTGGAGCGGCGTCGCGCGGACCTCTTGGTCGCCGGGCGCAGCGACGCCCACCTCGGCGCCGCTGCGTTTAAGGTGACCGTCGACGTCGTGCAGGTAAGCCTCATCAAGGGCGGCCACGCGAGCATCGAGACGCACTGGCGCATCCTCGATGTGCGCACCGGCAAGGATACGACCGGCGGCGATGTGTTCGGTGCGGCCACGAAGGAGGACAGCTACGCGGCGGCCGCGCAAGCGTTGAGCGACTGTCTCGGGCTGCTCGCCGACCGGTTGGCGGCGCAATTGGCGGCGCAATTGGCGGCGCAATTGACGGCGCCATTGGCGACGGGCTGACGTGTGCGGCGACAACCCCTGCTGTCGTCAACCGGTCTGTAGGCATCCACCTACGCATAATGACTGTCGTGTCGTACACACGGCGCGGCGCTTCCGGGGTGAGACTTGCCTCCCGTGATGAAGGCTCTTTCTCTCGGGGATGTTCTCGATGCCGCGGCCTACGCCTTTGTCGGCGAGCGCTGCCGGGACGCCCACATACACGACATTCGAGGCGAACTGCAGACGCTGCAAAGCTCACTCGAACTGCTCGCGCGTGCGGCCAGAAATCCGGGGGAGAATATCGCGTTGGCGGAGAAGGCCACCGCCCTCGCCCGCCGGGCCCTCGCCAATCACGAGAAATCGCTGGTCGATTTCGTGAATCAGACCACGCCTCACGAGGAGGCCGCCGTCGCCGTCGATGTCTGCGATATGGTCAATCGCGCGTTGCTCATTTTGCGAAATGACGTGGCTAACAAATCCATCACGTTTAAAGTAGAATCTGCTGCGGACTTGCGGATTCTGGCTCAACCGCATCGATCCCGGTTGCTGATTCTCGGTTTGTTGGCGACGACGATCGATGAGTTGTCGGCGGGGTCGGTGGTTAAGGTGCTGCTCAGCCGCGAGGATTCCCAAGTCGTGATTGAAATTCAATCGGATGCGATCGGCCGGGCGGTTCGCGCTCCCGAGGATCAATGGAGCGGCGCTGCCCAAACGGTGACCCCTCTCGATTTGCTGCTGGCGGTTACCTCGCGTTGGGCGGCGGCAAACGGAGGACGGGTTTCTCAAGTTCCGCGGGAGCTGCGAATTTACTATCCGAGGAGCCAGTCCGACTCATGATGCCCCAAGCACCGCTCAGAGTACTTTACATCGAGGATAACGCGCTGGTGCGTGAGATCACCTGTGATCTGCTCGCCGACGACGCGCGGGAAATCGTCGCGGTGGCCACGGGCGAGGAGGCGCTGTCCGCCTTTGAGGCAAGCCGCTTCGATATCGTCGTCACGGATGTCAGCTTGCCGGCCATGTCCGGTTTCGAATTGGTGCGTCGAGTGCGGAAATTGGCGCCGTCCACGCCCGTCATCCTGGCGTCGGGATATCCTCTCGACCTCGAAGAAATTCGCTTGGGAACGCATATACGCACGATCACCAAGCCGTTCAATGCGCCGGAACTCGAGGCGCTGATCGAAGATCTGTGCGGCCCCGCGGCGGGCGCCCCTAAACAATCGGATTGAGCTCAAGACCGACGGTCACGGCAGGCGGCAGAACGGAATTCCGCCGGCAGAGACCTACCGATACAGAACTACCGGTATAGAGCTATTCGATCACTGCTACAGCGGGGGGCGTCGATGCGCTCCTCGGCCACCGCGATGTCCCACCGCCTGGAAAAGCTGTTCGCCCCGTTTGAAGGTATCAGGCGAAGCAGGCCTTTGCGTTTCAATTATTTGCCGCCAGAACAGTTGCCGAATAGCTTCTTATAAGACGCCTCCCGGCCGCGAGCGTCAACACCTGAACTTGACGTATCTATCCAGAAACTCACGCAGGACGTGACTGCGAGGATGCCACGATGTTCGTGGCATCCTCGTTTGAGCGGTCGCGTTACGGCTGAACCGCGACGTCGTTATGGACGGACGTGACGCCATCCGTGTTCTTGGCAATCATGGTGGCCAGGTCCACGGCGTCCTGAGTGGGCGCATGGCCGCTCAGCCACACGACGCCATTCTCGTCGGTGTCCACCTTGATTCGAGTCAGCGTCGTCAGATGTTTCTCCGCCAACTTCGACTTCACTTTGGTGGTGATCAGAGAATCTTTCACGAAGTGATGGGACGACGAGTCGGCATCGTTCATTGGTTCATCCGCCATCGCCAGCGGTACGCAAGCGATGCCGGCCGCCATCAAACCCGCTACTACTAAGTGTTTCATCGAGTTCACTCCTTCAATCATGTGTAAAGCCCCGCGGCAATCCGAGTTCAATCCGTGGTTTCCAGGTTCGCAGAATGGCGGCGAGAAAGCTGTAGGAGAGGGAATGCACCGCGTGCCGGTCATGTCCCACATGAATCGCGATCCGGCGCCCGACGCGAGTCACCCCTTCCCGGCGGGTCTTTCGCCGCGTGAG
>Ga0209611_10009680_pt1 | contig 14480 bp, 5 predicted proteins | sample S1TSphgellanicum_3_FD_187693 | JGI IMG/M metagenome (GOLD analysis project Ga0209611, IMG submission 187693) | Host-associated microbial communities from peat moss isolated from Minnesota, USA - S1T2_Fc - Sphagnum magellanicum MG (SPAdes) (version 2) | ecosystem: Host-associated > Plants > Peat... | reverse complement strand
CCCTTTCACCCCCCCCCCCCCCCCACCAAAACATTTATGAATAATTAAGTAAAACATATTAATTCATGCTAACTTAAAGTAGTTTCATCATTCAACTTTTGAAGCACATGTGTTTAACATCCCACCCATGAAATTGTAAGCATCTTAATTCATTACATCAAATTGTATTTATTAACTATGGCTAATGATTCATGTAGAACTTGTTATGTGTGGGAGTTTATGTACATTTGTTAATTTTATTTTGAAAATGCATTCTAGCACGAGTTCCAACGCATGTCAACCTATCATGCTTAAGCAAAGGTGTCATTATACACTAAGTGATTTCATTAAATTTTGAGTAAATTCGTTGGTCGTAATGAATGGGATTTAATGGGGATGCAATAAATTCATTGGTCTAATGAACGAAAACTAGTGAACTACACTCACATTTTGTAATGGCAATGCCTCCAACTAGATTCAATTGGATGGTAATCCAATTATGTATATGCAATATGAACCATTCATGTTGAAAAGGTTAGGTTTCTGGTCATGAAGTTTGTATATTTATATATAAGATTAAATCAAAGAGTAAATATTTATGTTTAAAAAAATTTGAACTTAATTTTCAAACCAAACAAACCTAACAAATCCAAAGTTTTAAAGCCTTTAAACCATTGTGATTGTTCAAAAGTAGGTTTGTTAAGCCAAGGTTTTGAAAGGACATCCCAAAATGGGACATACCTACCAAACATTTTGAATCTAAATGTCCTTAATAGAAATTCAAATCAGTGGGGCATTGTGGTTCAAGGATGACCTAAACTTGGCCAATGATAATTTAACACACCTAAAAAACACCAAGGATGATGAAGGATGACACAAGAACAATAAAAAAAATAAGAATGCCAACAAGGAATGGTGAAATTGCAACAAACAATAACAAAGGTGTTGAAAAGGCATGCTAGAAACACCTTGAAGGGCACCATGTTAGATAGGAAAATTTTCATTTTGGGCAAAAGGGGGCACCAATGGACATTGAAAGGCACTAGATATCACAACAACACATTTTGGGTTTTACAATTGGCTTTTACAACTTCATATTAATTTGGAAGGACATATGTGACTAATGACTAGTGAATTATTAAATCCATATCATTTCACCCATTTAATCGCAAGGGACATTCAATTGCAAAACCTAATCATTATAACGGCTAATATTTTTTTATTTTCTTATAATAATGAAAATTCCATGTCATCATTAACCTTGGTCTAACATGTAAAGTGCATGTCATCTCAATTTAATTGTTTTATTTAACTAAGTGTTACAAAAAATGCATTGATAGATGGATGACATGTGTCAAAAATCTATAAACACATGTTATGAATCATTACACACGACCAAAAATCAACTTAGTTTAGCCCATGTAGCTAGCATAACCAAAAATCAACCTAACATAATTAAGTTAGGCTAAACAACCTAGCCTAGCTCACTTAGCCAAAAGTTAACTTAATTTAATTTAATTGGGCCAGCTACCTATGTTAAGCAACCTAGGCTATTTAACTTAGGTTAAGTGGCTTAGATTAAAAGCAAACATCAAACTTCTAGTCCAAGAAGCTTAGATTAGGCTACCTAACCTAAACCTAGGTGGCCTATATATTATAAGTTGCAAGAGTGAAGACTTGAACCCCTCACTTTCACTTTGGGGTTCAAGACCTCATCCATTGCACTACCACATTTTTTTATATTAACTATTTAATACAAAGTTATAATGCTCAAAAAAATTGCCTTAAATTAACCTTGGCCAACCTACTTACTACCTACCAAACTAACCTAAACCTCGACCTCCATAAGTTGACTTAAAATGCATTAATTTGTCAACCTAAACTACTTATCAACCTAGTTTATGTTAACTTAAGGATTTTTAGGCTAATAAAATAAATTAACCTAATCTAGTTCCCTAAGATTATTTAGGCTTTAGGCTAAACCTAGACTAAATTGGGTTGGACCTAGATTAAGCTAGGTTAATTTAAGCTAGACTTAGACTGTGTTTAAGTTAGGTTAGACCTCTAAGTTATACTAGGTTGATTTGCACATTACACCTAAACTAAATTATGCTAATCTAAGCTACTAGACCTAAGCTTTATTAGACTAATTTAAGCTACACTTAATTAAGGCTATGCTAGTCTAGGTTAGATGTATTAATAAATAAATTAGACTATACACAAATATTTAAGTTTAATATTGTTAAGCTAATATAAATGAGGTTAAACACAATTATTTAGGCTAAACATGGTTAAATAACTATTACCTACTATATATGATTGTACTTAACATATCTCGTAAGGAACATAGGTTCTTATTACATATTTTAGGCACCTACTTAGATATCCATTGGGTATAGTAAATATGTAATATATTAAGAAAGTACAACCTACTCAAGTATTTAGAGGTTAGATACTCAATGGCTCGAGTACATAATAATTAATATCATAGTCACATCTAGTTGCACAAACTTGAAATGGTTATGAACTTGATAAAATATCTTGTAATGAAGCTTCCTAGGTTGAATTAGCAAAAAATCTAAAACTAAGAACCTAGGTGAGCTTACCTAAGGTAACCTATTAACAAGGTTATCTATTCTAAGTATATTTTAACGTACTAGATGTCGTAATTTAATTATGTCAGTTAAGTAACTTACAAGGTAGCCTATATTACAAAATAAGTTTTTATTAAGTAGCTTACATACATAGGTTAACTTAATAGGTATGTTTACCTAAGCTAATGTGCTAAGTAGTTAAAAAGTCAAGGAATTATGTGTCACCTTTTTCAACACGACTATTAAATATTATAGTCATAATTACAAGTTTAAGATAGATTGTTTAGCTACATACACATGCATGTGAATTCAAAAACCTCGTGGCACATAAAACTTATGGCATGCTATGATCAATATTGGTGTCATAAATTCAAGACACACCAAAACTTATGGTGTCACAAAAAATCATGGATTCCCATGAAAATTTCTGACACCTTGTTACCAAATGGCATGATCAAATCATTATTAATTGCAAAGGACAACAATATTTTCAATTAGCTAATAAATGAGATTAATTCATCAAATCAATGACATGAATCATGATGTTGACGAATAGCCATATCATCTTTTTGGCATATAACATGCCATGTCATCATCATGGGAAATTGAATTGATACTAGTTGCAAAGGTGGATGGTTATTGCAACTAACTAATAATGAACAACAATTAAAGAATAATATAATAATTACCCAAAAAACCAATAAGTTGTTGTATTGATTACAATTGCAAAACCATGATGCCATGTGACATGTTGATGTCTTTTGCCATTATTTGGTGATTATTATAATTAATTAATTAAAAATGTAGTTGAAAAAATAAGTCATTTTTGTGTTTGATTCCAAATACAAGATTTGTTATAGTGAAAGTAAAGTTTTTCGATTTGCATCTTGATGCAAATAGCTACATTAAGGGATTGGACGTCATCTTTAACATAGTGACCAACCAATAAATGTTTCATTTTATCCAAAATAGTGTATGAGTCATGATGTTGACTAATAGTCAAATATTTTATTACCACATGGAATGCCACATCATCATGTTGTGAGACTAAAAATTGTTATTATATTCACAAAAGTCATGGTATTTTAAATTGATCAATTTTAATTTATTTTAAAAATTATTACAATTTCAACAAATTTATATATATCCAAAAAAACCCACTAGTCATTATATTGACTATAGTTGCAAAATCATGGCATCACATGACATCTCAATGGCCTTTGCAACTACGTAATGATTTTTGTGACCACCTAGTTATAATTATAGTCAAAAGGGACAATAGTCATTTCTTTGACCATTCAAAAAACTCATAATGTGTTGTTGTGTATGACATCAAAGGACATTAAAAAAACACCAAAAAATACATAAAGGATGTTGGGGACACCATGGTCAAAAATATTTTATATATTTCCAAAATACAAAGTGCATTATAAGCCATTGGGAAGCATGATAGGAAGGACATTAAAGGACATTAGAACAACCCCCTTTGGGGGGGGGGGGGGGGTGCAATAAAGGGTGCCAAAAAGGACATCGAAAACAAAATGAATGCCATGTATATCGCCAATGGATGTTCAAGATGCTAAAAAGGTTAATATTTTTCAATAGGTAACAATTAAATGTCATGTTATAAAATGAATGGAAATCAAAATTGATTTCATGGACAATTTATATGATCATGGATTACCATGTTTGGTCATTACTTATCTTTCCTTCAAAATCATTTAATTTTGAAATATATTCATGTTTTGTCTTTCTATCAATTCATCATCACCAGTAATGTGAAACGACACAAAATTTGAATTAAGATAAAACAAAGCCACAAAACACCAAAGCTAGATTCACATGAAGGGTTAATAGCCCAATATTGTTTTTCAATTTAACCCTCTTGACTTGGGATCATTTGAAGGTTAAAATGTTAAAATGACTTAAATATAAGGAATAAATTAACCTTTATGTTATTCTCACAAGGGGATAAATAAAATAGTAGAATGCTCATCAATTTAACCATACATTGAACCATTCGCATTGAAGGGTTTTCCAAACTATTCAAAAAGCTTAAGTAGCTTGGGGAAACTTTAGATCTTTTCCATGCTACCCAAAAAAATTGGGCAATCTAAAAGGTTCATAATAAAAAATTCCAACATGCTAAAAAAACATTTAACAATTTGGAAAATTTTATGCTACATATTATTTTGGGAAAATATATAAGTTGAAAAAATTTCATTTCTATTTAAAATTTTTGGAACTCAAAAAATCCTAATGCTAAAAACATTGGGGAAAAAATTGTCCAAGATGCTAAAAAGCAGTTGGGTAATTTTAAACTTTTTAGAATGTTGGGGAAGATTATGAATGTTGAAAAGAATCATTTATGCCCAAACATGTTGGGCACTTTAAAAATCTTGGTGTTTGAAAAAATTCAGCAATTTTTGGGGGCTACCAATAATATCAAGCATATTATAAAGGTTGAAAAAATATTTGTTGTTCCCCACCATATTGGATGATCCCTTGGATGAAGATAATATATTGATGAAAACAACATTAGAAGGTTTTGTCAACATGAATGGGTATTTTATAATGTTGAATAGGCATTTGATCGTTTAACTAATAGTCAAGTTGGGTTTTTAATTTTTGAAATAACCACCTAAGTTTGGTTGTTTGAATTATTAAGTTTTAAAGAAATACCTAGGTTCAGGTTTTAAAAGCCTAGCGATGGGCAGTTATGAAGTGGGGATGGGGTTTGGGTATGTGATTTAATTGGGTACATATTATGTTCATTAGCAAAATCCCAGATGAATATATTGATGTTATTTTACTAGGGTATTTGACAAACCCCCTTTGAAAAACAAGTATGAGGTCTTTCACAAAGCCCAATTTTTTGCATTTTGGAGGCAAAGCCTATGTACAAGTTTTGAAAATTCAAGGCAAAGTTTGTAGTTTATAGAACACACATTTAATAGCAACAAACAACCTCAACAAGATGATGGTCATGGTGGAATTTCAAGCCAAATAAACTTCCATGAATTTTTTGTGGAAATTTGATTACAAAAATATTATTTTAAATTCAAATGCTAACCCAGATGGTGAATTGGAATGAAGGTTTTTTTGTCATGTTTTATGATTTTAAGTTTTAAACTTTTTTTTGTTCCATCTTCTATTTGGCCTTCAATGCTAAAAACTACTAACAAATTAGAAAGTGGAGACAAAAGGCACACAAGACACACTATGCATATGACACATATACATAATATTTATATATGACACATAAGCTGTAGAAGACACAATGCTCACTTCAAGCTTCCAAGACACAACAAATACATTAAATCTCCAAAACATTATGGATTTCCATCAAACATCAGTTGCATAAAATCAAGTAGATTAAAAACTAATAAACAAAAGCAATACCTAACATCTTTTGGTGGGTTTAGGTGAACACAAAAAAAATTGATTTATGAGGATGATTTTATCAATGTTGGGCTACACATGACTAACATATACAAGTAGACACACGGACACAATACTTAACTTTTTCCAGTCTACATTCTAAAATTTAAAATAATTAGCCCCTAACAATGTGGAATCATGGAATAGTTTTCCCAAAACCCACCACTTTAGTAGATTTTCAATTCATCATTTCAATCTTCAACCTAACATGAAGCTTGGATAAGCCCATTAGTCATCAACCACCTACTCATAGAAAAAATGTGAGATTAAAGATAATCATGCAAGTGCAAAAAATCTTTGCCTTCAACTTCATCTTCAAATTGAACTTCTGGCTTTGCCATCAAATTGGATCGCGCCTCACATGCAAATGGAAAGTTAGCGGGTTTCACATAGCTAAATTGTGGATCACATGGCCAATTTTTGTTGACAAATATAAACTTGTCCATATTGCCCATTTGGAGATGACATTAAAATGAAGTGTACTCAAAATGCTAGTAATAGAAAGAAATATGTTTTGTTTCAAATTGGATAATTAAGATCCCAAGAATATGGTGTGCTAGTGTTGCCATGGTTGAAAACTTGTTTTATTCTTTGTGCCACTAAGATAAGGCACATTTGTAATTTTTTGCATCAACAAGCTATTGATGGAATTCAACAAGCTCTCTTGACAAGAAGCTTCTATAAATATTTACATTTATTGTGGTTTTAAACAAATTTTTAAAATTAACTTTCGATCAACAATTTTCAACTTTTTTAACATATTTAATGACCACAACAACATTTTCACATTTTAAATATGTGTTGGCCAACCACATGTTTTTAAACCTTGAATCAAACATCAAAACCAACATGTTATGACCCATTTTCCTATCAAGTGGATGTAAAGAATAAATGAATTGTAAAAGAACCTCCAAAATCTATTGACTCATGCATACCATGAACTCTTTTAGCTCATGATTCAAAAAATCATTTTCAACAAGGCTAAACTAGGAACAATATGGAATGCCATCTCTTCCCAAATGTCCCAACAAGTTGATTGTATGTTAAGGCATTAGCAAGCAACCAATGTCCACAATTATGGTTCAATAATTAGTGACAATTGGTGGTAGAACTTTCATCACGAATTCATATAAAACTTAGGTTATTGGAAGTGGTACACAACTTTGTAATGCCACAAAATATTAGATGTAACATAATGCAATATTGGTGCTTCAAAAAGCTAAGACATCTTGGAACAACAATACCAAATTTGTAATTTTGCAATCGACAACATACACAAATGAATTAACACCTATGAACCACATGTAAAATGCATATATGTATATTCTAGAACCACAAAATAATCATAAATGGCTTACCTCATTTTCATGAATATGTTTAATTTTGTAGGCCTCAATTTGAATTCAATGTAAAATTTGTACTATGTTTATTTACCTTCGCTAGATTTTTTGGGCCATGTGATACATTCTAAATGGCACCTTGAATAACCACTATAGATGAGCAAGTTAAACTAACGAACACTTTGTATATATAATAGCACATTGCCACACCTTTGAAAATGCATGCCCCAATTCACTTGTATAAATCTTATCATATGTAACCATTGATTTGCAACTTGTGTGCAATTAGTTGATGTTGTTTACAATTTAAATTGATCATGCTTACAATTACAAAATTGGCACTATATAATTTTTGGGCTCTATGGTTGTGTGAACTAACATGTAACTAATGGTGTACAAAATGGACATTTGTCATAAAAATAATAACTTATTTAGTTTACATTAGCTTAGCCTAGGTTAGGGTATTATTAACTATTAATTATGATAATAATGTAATTAATTTATCCATTATTATAACTAACTACATCTACAATAATTATAATTATATAGATTATTTATTTAATATTATTAATAGTTAATATTATCTATAATGTTTAATAAAATTAGTATGTAAACTATGTTAATATAACATTTGATTATTAGGTAGTAGTTGCAATTTAAATGCAATTGAAATCTTTATCCTATATTGTTTGTCATGCCTTTCAAGTTTGTAAAATATATAATTAGGTGCACTAGAAATATTTTTAAAAAATGACATTTGGGATGAACTAATAAAAAAGGATTAGCTTTAAAAGCTAAGCCCAAAATAAAATAGGATCACCCCAAATTATCTACTTACCTATCCACCTAGGCTACTTACATATTTACATGGGTTTAACTACCTACTTACATACCTACCTACCTACCTATTTAAATGTCATGTGTCAACATCCTACCTAAGTGTTATGTGTTGACATCCTATATACTACAATATTAATTAAGTTAATTAAAAGTCAAAATAAAATTTTAATTGCCATGTGTCATGAAATAATTTGCTAAAACCATAGACACATGTCATAATATAAAAGGGGTTGATTTTAGTCGCACATTGTTTCATTTCATATATGCAACTATCCACCTCCATGAATACAACAAATGAAAATGTATGATGATATCATTTATACATGTTAAGTACAAACTAACGCATGTAATTGAAAATTGTGTGCAATTTGTCTTTTGTAACTATGACAATTTTCAATTACATGTGTCATTTGCAACCAAAAATAAGTTGCAAATGACAATTGCAAAATGTAATTTTTTTACTAGTGGCAAACACTAACCATCAAATGGCTTTAACAAGGCCAAGTTATTATTTGACACAATGCAATTTAGGGCACTAGTATAAGAATGCAAGTTGGACCTTTCATCTTTCACATAAGCAAGTTTTTTTTAGTCAAAAAAAAAATGTGCAATATTTTTTGTAATTAAAAAACCATAGTTGCCCCACTTGTGTCCATCACCTTGAAACCAACCCAATCATCACAAATTTCATGGGCCATGATTTGGTAGTAATTGTCGTGCAAAATTTGTTTTTCATAAGTTCATATGGAATAGACGTGTGTAACCAAAAAAGAGAGGGTCTTGGAAACACAGCACACTGACTGCCTTCAACGAACTCAGGCGTCCATGTTCTCCTGAAATACTCACATACAATTCAGACTCCTAGAAACACATCACACAATCCACCTTCTGATTCTTTCAGACGAGCATCACGAGATCAAAGACCTGCAAACATTCTCTTCTTACATAGCAGCAGAACATGATTTCGATGGATTCATCTCTTGCCTTACACATTCACATAGATGCCAGAAAGGGAAAATTCTCTTGTTGCATTACAGACTCTGTACATTCCCCACAAGCACAAGCTTGCTTTCCATCTGAAAATGTTCACCAAAGCTCCAGATTCCTAATAATCTCTAAGCCCTCTCTCTCTCTCTCCAATTCTTTTGTAGTAGCTTGATTGATTATCAGGCGCAGCGGAAGGTTCAAAACATTCAGCCCATCTACTCTCCTTTTTCCAAGCTTTTCCTCTCGGTACTCTCTCCCTTGGTCTATCTGGTAAAAAGGTCCTCCTTTTTACTGTCCACCGAGCTTCTTCTTCTCTCCAGAAATCCGTCACACCCCACCCGTTCTCACGTTCCGTTCTCCACTAAACTTCTCCATCAAGCTTCCTCCTCCCTTTCCACTTTCGGCGCATCAATGCAGTTCCACTCTTCTTCATCATTTGCGCCGCCTTCACTCCTGCACACCCATACACACAAAATGTCCCATGCATAGCCATGCAGCTGTCATGGAGAAAACATCCGCCGCCAAGATCAGGACAGCTAATTATACCAAAGCACACCCTCAAGCCTGGGTGTTCACACTGTGTGGAGACTCATTTTAGTGTGACACGTGGATGTCATTCATGTACTTGTATTGTTTGAACATTGATGTCATGCACATGACTTACATGTCTATAAAATAATGCATGACATTCATATTTAAACAATAAGAACTTATGAAATAATAGATATCACACGGATTTGGAATGAACCCATGAAGTTTATAAATTTGTGATGATAGTGACATGTGTTATTTCCTAGTCCATAAAAAGGAATCATGGGTTTCACAACTACCCAAATTCATTAGGTTTTTAGCAAAATAGGACAAAAATGGATTAATATGCAATTAACATGGTTTTGGTAAAAAAAGATTAATTGATTAGGACATTTTTAATGAATTTTTTTAGTCATTTTGGATAGTCACAATGCACATGTTACACTAAATAAATCAAAACCTTGAAATTTTGACATGAATATTATGAGGTCCCAAGTTAATATGATGTTGATTAAAATGTTATGTCATCATGTACACCTTTTTTTTCTAGGTCATGGAATCATGGATTGTATTTTTTCATGGCATGTTGTGACAAAGATACATGCATGAAAAATAAAACTTTTTCTTTTAGGTTTTATCAACAAAAGTTTTTAGCACCATTCACCAATAGCATATATACATGTTTGTATATTACATTTGTACATGATACATAAATGTATATATACATTATATACCTTAATGCACACATCCAACAAGGTTTGAATCCAAGACCTCCTGGAGATGCACCAAGCTCTTAACCACGAAATCACTCCAATACTTTAATAAATAAAAAAATTTAATTTTATTATGTTTAGAATGAAACTATTTAGAAAATTCAAACTTTAAAATATGTTTTCTTTTTCAAAATATATTCAAATATTACAAATGAAAACATGATCTTGAAGCTTATTCAATAATGTATTATATATATAATCAATTTACTGAATAAAAAAGTAACTTAAAATAATATCTTAAGATTAAATTAAAAAATCAAAAATCTTTTTTGTTTAAATTGACCTACAATCTTTGTATTCAATGTGATTCAATTCAATGTAAATTGAAGAATGTTTTCATTAAATTTTTAACACTATTATATTCATTATGTAAAATATATGTCCAATTTTTGTGGAATTGGAAGTTTTCCCCACTATGATTAAGTACAAAGTTTTTATTTTTTCCACTTTTGTGATGTTGTTCAAATGCTAATAATCCATAAGAAAATTTAACCACATTTGGCTATAGACAAGTTATGGAATCGGAAACAAATGTTTAAATCTTCAATATTATGGTTACTTATCATAACCTATTGGAAAAAATTGATGATATATATATGATTATAAAAAATTCCCCCAAAATTCCTTTGTTGATGTTGTTGCCCCCTTCAATTAACAAAAACTAGCCACAAGAAGAAACATTAATTAAGTAATCAATATAGCCATTTAATTTTCAAGATCATCAAACCAATATTCATTATTCATAAAATCAGAAAATCAGAAATTTGATTAATTAATTAAAAAATGGAATAATAATTAATTAAATAAAACTGATTTTTATGGGTTAATATTTATTATTAATAGATTATTGAATAATAAATAAATATTTTACAAAAGGTCAATTAATAATTTAATCTATTTATTTAACGAATTAAATATTTTAGTATACAATATCCAATATTTACTGATTTATTTGATAGCATTTTCAATTCAAGCTATTAATCAAACTAAAAACTACTAAGTAAGTTAACTATTAATTAATTAATTTTCATTTAATTACCTAATCATTAATATTTACTAATTAAGGGTTATGGTTAATATATTATAAGTATTAGTTAATTAATAGTTATGTAGCTTTTTAAAACGTTAATTAAACTTTCACAAATTTAATTATATATCTATTATTAATGATTAATGAAATTGATTCCTATTTAGTCTATAACTTGAAAATTAATAATTAATATTTACTAACCAGTTTTAAATTTATTAATACTTCAATTAATAATTTAAATAATAATTAATTTATATTCAATGAATTATATAATAATTCAATTTTACTGATAAAGAGTTATGGTTGATGAATATTAAATCAAGTAAATAGTTAGTTATATATTCAATATTGATTAATTCAATATTCATGAAATAAATTATTTTCTTAATATTAATGATTAATTAATACTTATTAATTATTAATGATAGTTTTCGACTAAATAAATCAATAAGTTCATAACATAATTGTTAATATCGAATATTCAGTATTTATTATTATTTTTAGTTAATTCTATTAGTTAGTCAATCAATTAATAATTTATTTATTTAATTGACAACTAAAATTTAAGAGGTTATTTTTTTAAATAATTCAGTTATTAGTAATTGATTAAATTTAGAATTAAAATAATTACCAATTATTTAATCTCATTAAATAACTACATATTGTTAATGATTTATGATTATGAATGAATTGATTAATTAGTAGAAAGAATGAAATAAAAGTAATGTTAGTTTTAGAATTAAAGAATTAAATAATGGTAGGTAATTATGGGTAGGTTTGTAAATGGGCAAGCAGACATGTAATTAATTAACGGATAATTAATTAATTAGCTAGTTAATTAGTTAGTTAATTAATTTCCTATTTACCTATTTAGTTATATAGTTATAGTGTTTCCAAGTGAAAAAGGAAGACAAAACATATGGGTTGAATTTTTTAATTGCAACTCAATTTGCAACTAAGGTGCAAATAGAAAATTTAACCCATGTGTTTTGTCCTCCTTTTTCATCTTGGAAACTATATAACAAAGATGCCTTCTTTTATGTTTTCACAGTAAAAAACATGTGCCATTAGGGATGAGCTCAAAGCAAGTTAACCTTGAAAGCAAAATATTAAATATAATAACACTATTTACATGGTTATATTTTAGCCCACCTACCTTCCTAGGTAGGTAAATAAATAAATACATAAGTTTTAATTGCTTATGTAAATGGGTAAGTAGGTATGTAGCCTAGGTAGGTAGGTATGTCCTACCTACCTAATTGTACCTACCTACCTACCTACCTATTTACATAGGCCTATATACCTACCTACCTACTTATTCAAATACATATTCATTTGATTTCTTTTTAAAATATAATTAATCTGCCACGTGGTATATTTCAATTGTGCCACGTGTCACAAATCTAGGACAATTTAAAATGAATGTTCATAATGGATGGCCAAAATCAATGTTTGAATTTTTAAAAAATCACCCAAATTTTTTCATAATGCCACATGGTGGATTTTGGTATCACCAAATGGCACCATCACAAATCATTGGAATTTGATGGCATAGATTTTTTCAACATTCAAAATCATTGTTTTAAAATTACCTTAATTTTAAACATGTGGCAAATAATGTGTGGATATTTGATAGTTGCAAAAATAGTTGCAAATGTTATATGGATGGTCAAAGGATGAACATTTACACATTGACTGTATACATCATCCATGGTCCATTTGGTGATGTCATATTGAATCATGGTTTGTGATTAAATGTTGAGTGCAACTTCACTTATGCAATTAAGGTAATTTTAGTTGTAAATGTTGGTTGCAACTATTTTATAGTCGCAAATTCAAGTTTCAAATTGACATTTTTCTTATAGTGATTGCCATTAAATGGAGCATCCAAGATTAATAAATTGGTAAATGAAAACTTTAGGGTGAAACAAAATGGCAAATGGAAAAGGTTTTTTTAACTCCAAGGTCCAATAAAAGACCAAATGAAAAAACTCCAAGGCCAATTTAAATGGCAAGTGGAGACTTTAATGTGTCATAATGGTAGTTGGGCATTAAAGTTTCCTCAAGGCCATAAACTGTTACAATTAAATGGAGCGCTAGTCCAAGACTAACAAATTGACAAATGAAAACCCTAAAGCAAAACAATATGGCAAGTGGGAGAAGGCTTTTTTACTCCAAGGTCAAATAAAAGGTCAAATCAAAAACTCCAAGGCCAATCTAAATGGCAAGTGGAAATCTCTAATGAGTCCTAAATGGCAATTGGGGATTAAAGTTTTCTCAAGGCCATAAAATATTGCAATTAAATGGAGAGCTAGTCCAAGACTAATAAATTGACAAATGAAAAGTTTTAAACTAAGTAAAATGACAAGTGGAGAAGAACTTTTTTCTCCAAGGCCAAATAAAAGATGAAATGAAAAACTCCAAGGCCAATGCAAATGGCAAGTGGAAATATCTAATGTGTCCTAAATGAAAATTGGGGACTAAAGTTTCATAAAGGCCATATAATAGTGCAAGTGGAAAATTAATCCAAGGCCAAAATTGGCAATGGGAAATTCCAAGGCTAATCATAATGGCAAGTGGAAAAGATTTTGTTTCTCCAAGACCAAATAAAATATGAAATGACAAATTGAAAAGATCAAGAAGTTGCACCTTTATGCTTTGTTCCTTTTATGCATCTACATCTTCATCTACACATTTTTAAGCCCCAAAAAATCCAAAATATGCCACCAAAAAATATTTAACAAAAACAAAAAAAAGGAGTTGTACCCCTTTCTTCTTTTAATCCTTTACAATTTCATGCCTTTTCATCTACACACTTAAATAAAAACAAAAGTACAAGCCCCAAAAAAACCTTTCCAAAAAGAGAAAAAGGAGTTGTACATCTTTCATCTTTTGATCTTCTACCATTTGATTCCTCTTTATCCACACACTTAAGCAAAATAGAAATAAAAAACAAAAAGTACCC
>Ga0209611_10009677_pt1 | contig 14482 bp, 8 predicted proteins | sample S1TSphgellanicum_3_FD_187693 | JGI IMG/M metagenome (GOLD analysis project Ga0209611, IMG submission 187693) | Host-associated microbial communities from peat moss isolated from Minnesota, USA - S1T2_Fc - Sphagnum magellanicum MG (SPAdes) (version 2) | ecosystem: Host-associated > Plants > Peat... | reverse complement strand
CAATAAATACTAGGATTTGACAATTAAAGCTTTGATGTTGTATTTTTGCAATAATGTTAGGATGATCATTCAAATTCACCGCATGAAGATGAAGTAAATGAGGACCCTCATTTATGCCACCACTTGAACCATCTAGAATGTCACAAAACATTTCATACCATGGCCAAAAGAAAGAGGAACACTTGTTACATTGCACATTTCATGTTCTTCATATATTTTTTCTTCAATTTTGTTATTTTCTCTTGACAGTATTTTCAAGTGCATGACACATGAGTGGGGAATGGCACTCCCACTACTTCTCTTCCCATAAATCGATCATCATTTCCCATTTCCCAGGAAGGTTTATAACCTCTTATCAACTTGAGGTTTCTCATCAATTCTAAGGACCCCCAAACCAACATTCACACTTAAATCACAAATTCAACCCTTGAGAAGAAAGAAAACTCAAATTCAACCTTTAAGACGAAGGAAAACTCAGTGTTTCCAAAAGATATCCCATGAAAGAGTTAGGCTTCTCATTCATTTTTTTCCTCCAAAAACAACACTTTAAACATTTTGAATTATGTGGATTTTTGGACTCTTTGGATTATCTTTGTATTGTGTTTCGTTCTATGGCTTTTCTATATGTAAATTACATTTTGGGTTTTTTATGGTCTTTATTTTAAAAGGTTTTTTTTTTCTTTGTTCTATGGGTTGGAGTTTCCCATTTTTAAGTGAATAACAAAAAATCCACACCATTAACCAACATAATGATGGCATGAAACGTATGCTTGTAGATGTGCTAACAACAAATCAAAAGGCATAGTTTACAAAATATATATACCTTACATTTGTGTCATGTGCCATGATTATTTTGTTTATAATGATATCAAAAAAACCATGGTGAAATATGAAATTTGTATTTACATGCAATATTTCTCTTAAGGAATTTTTGTTTATAGTCATGGTTATCATCCATAGGAACATGTAGAAAAAGTGATGATCATCCCTAGGAAGATTTAACGAAGTTTGGCTATAAACCAAATATGAAGTACAAATCTTTAGTCATTGCCCTATATTTTTGCTACATTCTAAAAACAAAGTACAATTTTTTTGTGATTTCTACTTTCTTTTTACTTTTAGCAATTAAAAACTTCATAATCATTTTATTTTTAATTTTTAATTTCATTTGTTAGTGATATTTCATCAATTAATAGAAAGCCAATCTTATCAATAAGAAGTCATAACATGATCATTATTTCTAAAAGCCAAGTTATAACAAAATAACCCCAATTGGTTTTGAAATGCCAAAGTGGAGAGGAAAACTTCAAGGTGGGCGCATTCCCAAAATGGGGGCCCAACCTTGTCCTAGGCTCTTCATTTTGGGAATCATACATGTGGGCTTTACCCATCATAAAGCATGAGGCAAAGGTCATTAGTACAAAATGGGGGTAGAATTCACTAATTTAAATAACTATGAAATTATAAGAATGAAATAGGTTCAAAGCATTTTAATGATTTCAAGTTAAAGTTATTTCACTATAGGGTCACTATGTAAACATTATGTTTCACTACTAATTGATTTAATTCATTATTATAATTTACTATGATAAATAGGTTTAATTTTATATTGTTATTTTAAATACCTTAGGCTACTTTAGGTTATACCTTATGTTATTTTAGGTTATTATATTTCAAGGTATCCTAGCTTATTATAGATTTTTTTATTTTAAGTTATTTAAAACTAAATTATTTAACTAACCTTAGGCTATACCTTAAGTTATTTTATTTCAAGTTATATTTTAGACTATTCAAGGCCATTCAATTTATGTTATTATAAGTTATTTTATCCTAAGATATAATAATTTAAAATAACCTAAAATATATATAATGACCTAAGGTAAAATAACCTTTCAAAAGTAAAAAATGACATATGGTAGAATAACCAATAATAGTTTTAAATAGCTTACAATCAAATAATTTGGAATAACCAAGAATAAATTGTGGTATCATAACCTAAAATAACCAATAATAACCCAATTTAAAATAATTTAGAATAGTCAAGAATGACTTACAATAAAATACTCCATAATAGCCTATAATAGAATAGTCAATTAACCTATGATAAATAGCTTAAAATAACCAATAATAATTTATGATAAATAACCATTAATAGAATATCCACCAATAGCCTATTGTAATATAACATATAATAACAAACAATAGTTTATAATAAAATAACCACCAATAACTTATGGTAATATAATCTATCATAACAAACAACAGCCTATAATAAAATAACCACCAATAGCTTATGGTAATATAACCTAAAATAACCAACAATAGCCTATGGTGAAATAATGTAAAATAGTCAACAATGGTGTATAATAAAAAAATATAGAATTGTTAATAATGGCCTATAGTAAAATAATGTAGAATAGTCAACAATGGCCTATGATAGAATAGCTTATGGTATTATAGCTAAATTTTGTTTAAAATAACTTAAGATATATAAAAAATGGTGCATAATAATATGTGATAACGAAAAATGTCATTCATTTAAATAATTGTTCAATGGTTAAGGATTTGTTGTTTAAGCATGGAAGTGAAAAGAAGTGAAGGGTTCAAACTTTCACTCTTGCACCCTAGGTTGGAGGGCAAAGTGTTTAGATAGGCTAGGTTCCTAATTTATGAAGGTTCCTAAATGCCTAGCCTAGGTTTTTAATTAATTATTAACGGATTTATTATTGATGATTTAAGTATTAATAAATTTGATTAACTATTGGTAAATTCAATTAACTATTAATGGATTTATTTATCCATAGCAATTGATCCCTATTTACTAAGGGGTTGTTCACTTTCATTATGATAAATTTGTTCAATTTCATACAAAATCTAATGAAACACAAAGTGAACTTGAATGTATTATGGTGTAGTGGATTATCATGAACTTTATTATACATAGAATTATGCATGTAAAATTGTTAATAAATTAATGGATCATGACCATGCATATTAATGCAAATCTTTTCCCTTTTATAGAATTCTCAAAACTCAAATTGAAAAATTAGTTCAAACTTCTCCCCTTCACACAAAATGCAAAACTTATATCCCAAAATTATAATAATGTGTGAAGGTGTTTGAAGTTTGTCACACCAAGTGCAAAGTTTAAATCAAAAAATACGTGAAGGTGTTTAAGGGCCATCCTATTGCCATCCTCATGGCCAAAAATCATTTTGGCAAATTATGATGCAACATGTGATAATTTCACTATGATTTGCATGGAAAAATCTAAAAAACCTTATACCATCCTAACTATTGAATATGAATGTACATGTGCTATGTGGTCTCTATAAACATTAAACAACAAATATGAATAGATTAGGATATAATTATATGAGAGCACATATAACTTGACCAAAAGATATGAATGTGCATATGTGGTTTCTATAAACATTAATTAACAAATATGAATAAATTGGGATATAAATATTTAGGGAATGTACAATGTGAACAACATATATGCATATTTTGAGTTATCAAGTATGTTTAATATGCATACACAAAATGTTGTTTATGCAATATGAAATATTTTGGTTGCTTAAAATCCTAGATATAAAAAAATAACCAAAATAAGATATGATTTTATGCATACATGACCATTGGACATCTAAAATATTTGGTATAAGTAGCCAAGATTGGTTTGAACAATCATTGTAGTTATAGAATTTCCAATCATCTTCCTCCCCGAAAAATATATTAAAAAAATTTGTCGAAGGTGCAAGCATAATAAAATAGACACATAAATCACCATAATAACATTTGATGGTTATGTGCTACTTTAGGTGTTCTTGGGGGTAACAATATACAAATTATATGAGGTGAAAAAAACTCTAGAACTACTTTTAATAAATGGTTGAAGTTTAGGTTGGGTTCTTGACATTTTAAATTTGAAGGTTGTTTCTTTGAGCATCTTGTTGCATCCATTTAGATAGGCGAACAATAGGTTTGGAATAATGTTGGGCATGTATATATTTTTTAATATACCAACCAAATTAAATATATAAAGGTTTTAAAAAGTTCCAAACTAAGTAAGCATAAAGGTATAAAAGCTTCGAAAGACATCAATTTAGGTCAAGGATGAATCATTTACCCTATAAATACCATGTGAATATAAATGGGTAAACATAGGGTAAAAACATTTACACAAGTATGACATGTTTCAAATGAATAAAAAAATACTTCTACCATGGGCATTGTAAACATGAACACATGAAATTTCAAACATCCTATCCAAAAAATAAACAAAATATAATCAAATCAATCCATAGTGTTAAAAACATATTCAAAGCATTTTTATAATAAAAAGTCTTAATAAATTCAAAAGGTTTCCAATAACATATGATAAAAAAAAAATTTAAGGTAATTATTAATACCCAAAAAACATATTTTCAATAGTTAGTCACCACAATCTAAACAATTCCATCATAACCATTGCAAAATATGGAAATGCATATATGTTATATCATGATTTGGACATATTATCTCTATTTGCCTTCCATGGGTAAAGGTATATCTCAATTATATACTAGCATAGTAATATAGAAGTAGGATAAAACTAAAATATTTACAAGTTGAATAGGGCAATTGAAAGTGTAACCAAAAAATATCACCATCCATGTAAGGTGTATATTTAACATGTTATAGACTTGTAGATATATTAAAGCAATAGATTTACCCACCCAACACATTTGAACTAGAGGCAATTATGGAAAATTGTTACAAACTCCTATTGGTTATAAACATGGGCATATACCAAATAATCATTAGAAGGGTAATTTTTTTAAAATCAAGAATTCTAAAATCCCTTAGGGGTTTACGATGCAAATAACCTCTCATGTCAAAGGACTATGACTCATAAATTGTAGCAAGTTACTTTTACTTCAACTTATGATAACAAAAGTTTGGCACCATGTTTTTAATTCATGTAATAATAGTGATTCTTGATGCCATGATAATCACATTCCCCCTCTGTAAGCACCATGGTTTGTGTCAAAAACATTATCATTAGGCAAATTGTTTGGGATGTTTTAATTTAATTGGAATGTGAGATTGAGCTTTTAGGGCAAATAAAGTGGTAAAATGTTGAAAGTTGATGTAATCATTAGTGTCTTTTGGTCATCATAAAAGGTTTATTGGAACATAATAAAGGATACTATGAAATGAAAAGAACATTGGATATTAGTGTCTTTTATTTTATGGTGGTGTGTATGATTTCTATTTTTGGTGATTGCACCTAAGTGTTTTTTATAAGTTTTGTGTGATTATCTTTATAGAGGTTATATGTTGATTGTGCAATGTTGTAAAACCACATATGTAGGCACGTGTAGATGGATGTTAACAAGGATTACTAAACACTATTCAAACAACACCATCTAATGGAAAAGGGAGATAATTTTGCAATTGTTGAATAGAGTGTTGTTGTTTTTGTTAAGCAAATTGATTTTTGTGAAATATTATGTTACTGTGTATGTAAATTTTTGTAGATCTGATTTTTTTTTATTATGTACTTTACTTTGTAAAACATAGATGTGCTCAATATACAAGGAGATGTTTGAGCAAGTGATGATTGATTCAAGTTTAAAACCAAAGTTCTTGTTTGGAGAATGCCTTTTGTTGTTTGCCAAAGTTGTGGTTCATGAAGTTTTTAACCCACAAGGACCTTAAAGATTTATGATTGATAGAAGCAGGTTATTTGCAAGCCATCATAATTATTTGTGATGTATAGAAAAGATGGACCCATCAAAGGGAAATTGTATTTTTTTTCATTAAGCCAAAAAATGGGATTTATGACTATGGAAACAACTACATTTGTAGTCCTTTGAAATGCATGCAACTCCATATTGTATGGTCAACTCAAATTCATTATTTTTGTCATATTTTCTTCCATGGCAATATCTACAAACCACATTCTTGATTGTGTCTTTCATAACTATAATCATTTTGACCATAGTCTTTAACCTCTAGGTTATTAACCTACTAACCTACTATTAAACTACCTAGGTTAGGATAAAAACATAGCTTAAGCAATGTAGGCTAGCTGATAAACCTAGCCTAGGTTAAGTTGCTTAAATTAACTAGGTTGTTTAGGCTACCTAATCTAGGTTTAGGCATAGGGGGATATTCTTATTTGAATATACAAAATATACGAGTAAAAAATAAGGTCCCATATATTAATCTTTATATATAACATATGTACTAAATATTTAGATAAAAATTAGTAGGTTTTATTAATAGGTTAATAAATGAATTGGCAATTGAGGAGAAACATGAAATGAAGGATCCATTTAAACCATTGACAAGATTGAATCACTTTGAAAAACTTACATTTGTTCAAAGAAAATTTGCATTTTGTAACCAATAAATTTGTGATTACATGTGACTAATTGTCACATGTAATTATTAATTACATTTGGTTCTTGACATATTTGTGATTAGGTATTTTTTCATTCTTCCAATAGGTTGAAATTTGTTACTATTTTCACACATCAACAACAATTTACATCACATTAGTCACATTTTAGTCATAACCAAAGCAAATTTTTTGAACAAGTATGACATGAACTTAAAACCCTTAAAAATATAACAAGGTTACTATGTCAAGCGTGTTAGTTTAGTTGCTCAATTATGTCCTAGTTAGTTAGGGATAAATTGGGTTAGTTAAGTTAATTAAATAATATGTAACCAAATTCAGGTGTGAACAGGGTTCAATTTTTTTGTCATGGGATATAATCCCATCTTGTGTGACCTCAAATCACTTTTGGTGATTTAAGAATCCAGAACATAGTTTATGTTTTATAATTTTTTTGTGTTATGCAAGTGTTTTGGTTTTCTATGTTTTGGGCTTGGATTCTTGCGTTGTTGCAAGTGAGTCAATTTTTGAATCACTAAAAGTTTAATTAGTTGTTTTTGTGTTACAATTAGGTTAGAGTTGTTTAACATTTATTTTTTTGGGTTTTTTGTTGTGTGTGTGTTATGCATGGGAATTTGGGTTAGTAACAAATGTTGTGTAGTTTGTTTTGGTTTCTATATTACAAGTTGGTTTTTGCAAAAAAATTGTTCAGGTTGCAAATACCGTTCGTTTGCAAATCTTGGTTTGCTTCACTTGGCGATTTTAATGTTTTTGTACTTGTTTTTCATTACATGAACTCCTTTGGGAATTGAACCCAAACAAGGCCAAGTCCTTGGAGTTTGGAGGTTGCAAGAAAAGTAGCAAAATTCATCAAAAAAAACGCAAGAAGAAGGCCTTTGGTTTGGTCACAAAGGGGCCCCTTTTGTTATTTTTTAGTTTTATTTTCTTATCTTTCCCCCCCTTGGGTTTGGATGTGGTGTACCATGCAGGGTATTTTTATGTTGTGTGTTGTGAGTGTGGTGACAGTGATGGTTATAAGTGCGAACATAGGAGTGCACAACAACTAAGGGTATATTAAATCAATGGATACACCTAGGTTAAATATACACAATTTCATCCATTGACCAAGTATACCCTTAGGTTGGCTAACAAAAACTAGGTAGCTTGGCTAAGCATAGAATATAAATTGCAAGTATGAGGACTCAAATTCATCATCTCCATATTGAAGGACTAAGTCTTTAATCATTGCATCATTTTTTCATGAAATGATAAGTTCTGTCATCATATTATCATGAACAATTCTTCCTAACCTATTTAAGTATTTTAATTTAACTACTTTATTTAGCCTAACTACCTATTCTATGTATCTTATGTTGTTATAAGCTATTGCAAGCTATTACAAGCTATTTTTATAGGCTAGTTTATAATACTTAACTACTTTAAATTCTTTTAATTACCTTAAGTTGTTTTAAGCTATTTTAAACTCTTATTAAATTACCTTAGGTTATAGTAAACTATTTTTAAACTACCCTAAGCTATATTAAGTTATCTTAAACTTCTATTACATTGTTGTGTCAATTTGTAAACTAAAGCCTTCCATATTTTGTTTTCAATTGTTATAAAAGCATTTCCATTACAAGTTGTCAAATTGCTCTTGTAAAATTTTTCAATTGTTATAAAAGCATTTCCATTACAAGTTGTCAAACTGCTCTTGTAAAATTGACATTGCTAGTGACTTTAAAGGTTCATCACCCAAAATTGATGGCATATTTTTGCGCCCCCCTGTCATAAGAGCCCCCACACTTCCCATCATATGATTTTGACACATTCATGTAAGTAATTTCAGTGGAATTCAACACATCTCCAACTCACCCCCATATTGTCACATGTCAAAATTAAACCTATTTATCAAGGAGTCTCCAACTAATCTTTTTTATTTTAATTTTTGAGAGCAAGTTGTGATTTAGGTAGTTTTTAAAAAGTCTTCTTTTAAAAAACATTTAAAGTGAGCTATGAGGTATCTTGCATTGTAATTTGAAGCTTATGCAATAGCTCGTAGTTTATTATGCACACAAAAGGAGATTATTGTTCGTCACTTCCACAAAAAATAATTATTCGTCATAACAATTTAGAGCATGCACATAACTCAAAGTAGTGTAGCAACATATTGTGAATTTTTCACAACAAAACATGTGTGTTGCTACAAGCTTGACATTTATGTCACCAATGTGCAAAAATTCGCCCAACATAAAAATGGTGGTCGTGATTAGGTTTTTTTGGGTTCAAATATGTTGTCTTAAAAGCTTGGCAAGTTTTCCCATTTTTTAGCCTTTTTTCAAATTTACAGTATAAGAAAAAAATTCCATATTCTTTCCAAAAAAATTTGTCACCATTATGTGAAAATTCACCCCAAAAAAAAACATTAGTAGTGGTTAGGTTTTTTTTCTTTTGAGTTAAAATCTATCATCTCCAAATATTTTTGGCAACTTTTCCCAAAATTTTCCTTGTCTAATGATGTGGAAATTTAACAAAAGAAAATAATGTTGGCACAAGCACAAAATTAAAAGTTTTTGGATCCTATTGATTCATAGCCCCTAGAAATCCACATTTTTGATTACACATGGCTCAACAATAGAAAGATGCTTTAGTGGCTCAAATAGTAGAGCACATGTATGAAAATGAAAATTAGTTCATCAACATGTTGGTTCAAGAGAATGCGAACATTGCAATAGTAAAACATGAACACTTGATCCATGGTGGCTCTAGACCTTGAAGATCTCCAAATTTGTTTAGAGTTTGGCAACTTGGGCATGATAGGATTTATTATGATTACTTTTTTGGAAACCATGTGTAGGACGGGAAATTATTTAAAAGGCGATACAAGATGAGTAGAACTTTGGTTTTTAAAATTATGGACACACTTGTAGCTCATCATCTTTACTTTTCTTATAGGCGAAATGTTGTGGGTGTGTATGGTTAATTTAACATTAAAAAATGCACTGCAACATTAAGAATGTTTGCTTACAAAATGGCTATAGACGCCATTGATGAATATTGTAGGTTGGACGAGAGCCATGGAGGCTCTCAAGCTTTTTGTTAGAGGAATCTAAACTTGCTTCAAATCTACCTACTTGAGGCAATTAACATGAGTTGACCTCATGAGCCTCGAGTTAATCAATGAAACTAAAGGTTTTCCAAGTATGTTCGCATCCATCAATTGCATGCATTATCAATGAAAAAATCATCCTACTGCATGTCAAGGTTAATTTCATGATAAAGATGGGCACAAAAGCATAATTATTTAGGCAATAACTAATTAATCATGGTGGATATGGCACATGTTCTTTGGTCAATTTAAGGGCAATGATGACATTAATGTCTGAGATAGGTTTCCTCTAGTACGAACATGTTGAGGGGTGAATCTATGGGCCTAAATTTATTTGTGAATGGTTATGTGTATTATAAATGGAATCCTTCTAAAATGTGAATATATTTTTTCACATATGGAATCTAATGTAGGTGGTCACGCTTTGTGTACACAATCCATGAACCTCAAGATGAAAAGAAGTCTCACTTTGCGATAATGCAAGAATCTACATGCAAAGATGTAGAGAAAGCCTTTGGTGTCTTGTAAGTAAGATTTGCAATTATACGGAACGTTTCCTAAGCATTAGAACATAGCCACTATTGATGACATCATGATAACATGTGTGATTCGTTAGAACATGATTGTTGAAGACGAGAGTGACACATGTTTGGAGAACTTATTTGAACCTAGCAATGTTCCTCACCTAAGACAAAGGTTATCATTTGAGGACTTGATACAAGGCACAATGGAACTTGCGAGTGTAGGAACAATATCGTAGCTTGCGAGGTAATTTGATTAAGCAATTTTGGGCTATGAAAAGGTCCAACTTTGCTTGAAATTACATATTGGAGTTTTGTTTGAACCAATGTTTGAACCCATGTCAACATTTTTGTAGTTTGATCTTGTGTTCAAGGACCTTGAAATTGGAACAACTATATTGTAATTTTTAGTGATTCCCTCCTAGCCAGTCAAATTGAAATTGATGTTGGTAACTTGTCAAATTGGAGTTGTTGTGAATTCTAACATCTCCTCACAAAACACCGATGAAATAGATACTTCTTTATTCCAAAGTTGTTTCATTTCAATTTATGTCATACTTACTTCAAGTAATGTCCCCTCCTCTCTCATCCCTTGTCCACACTACAAACTCATCAACAACCCCAAATACCTTCCACTAGAAATCAATTGGACCATTTCCATTCACACAAAACCAACCTTGCAATCAAATTAAATAAAATTTAAAACCTTAGGCATACATCACATATATTTAGGCATTCAACCAGTTTCTTTGATTTGAACTCTATGAGTGCATGGATTTCATCACATGCAATTTCTCAAGACTTCAAGATACCTTCTTCTCTCTTGAATCATCAACCCCCCAAGGACTCCAACAATATTTTCCTTTATTTCAATATTTTCTTTAATCAACTAATCAACGCAAATGCATTAATGTATCTTTCTCCTTGTATTATAAAGATTTTTATGCATTAACTCAAATGGACTAGTGTGGTTTCTTCTCATGAATTAACATATAAAACGTTATGCAAAAACATGGTTTTATGATTGAACACTTTTATGATTGTGTTTCAAGCCTCATCACGTAATCGTTTGCAACATGTCATTACTTCATTTATGCAACTAATTTTTAGTGTCCAACTGGCGCAGGTATGTATTACGGGTAGATGGACGGAAATGAAATGGATGGGATGAAATTTTCATCATCTGTATCGCTGGCACTCTTTGTCGTCTTCCTCTTCTCGGCGCCGTGCGAATCCACTCCGAGCTCTCTTGATTTGCACCACGCTTGCTTGCTTGCTTGCCCCCCCCCAGCCCCCCGCCACCCACGCCGTTTTTTTTTCTTCCCCGCAAATTAGATGGATGCTTTTTGTCGTCTGTTGTTCCTCTTGTCGTGGTGATTTTTTATGCATACTCCCAATCGATTCTTTTGGGTTGAAAATCCGGCGTTCTTTTAATGTCTGGAGGAAAAGAACCTGGGATTGGAGATTAGGCGGAGATTGGAAGGAGAGGGAGGCAAAAGAAAACGCCTGGATCGGGCGGGTGGGCGACCGAGCGAGCGATCAAGTACTGCTGCAGAGTAAGAACATCGTGCCTCATTTTCTCAATCACTTGATCTTAGTGTTTTTGTTCTTTTGGGGGGGGGGGGGGGGGGCTGGGAAATTGGGGTTTTAAGGGTTGTATTATGGGCTGGTTTTCTCGTGGTCTATGCAAATGGCGTGTTGTGATAGTGTTTTCTTTTTTTTGATAAGCCCGTTCTTGGAGTGATATTTGACTGCAGATATTAGGTTTCCGTGTGCAGTGCGGGCAGGCGCGCGCGTTGAGAGTCTGCAGAAGAGATTGCAGCAGCGACGGGGATTTTGCGGTTGGGGGAAAAATAGCGTAAGATGGCAGCAGCAGGAGGAGGAGCAAGAGGTCGAGCAAAGTATGATGAACTCATCAAGTTGCTCTTGATTGGGGATAGTGGTGAGTTATGACATTCTTTCATGTATTTTTTCTTTCATGCACATCCTTTGCTTGTGGTCAGTACATGGGATGGATCTGCAGATCTGTGCTGATTGTCTTCTACCCTTGTGAAGCATGTTACTGTCAACTGAATCGTCAGTGTCCTTTTCAGGCTGGTTTATGCATTCTTCAGAGGCTAAAAGCATGGAGACTTATTTTGGCAGGTGTAGGAAAGAGTTGCCTGCTCCTTCGGTTTTCTGATGACACCTTCACGACCAGTTTCATCACTACCATAGGGTATGTGGATCTTATTTCCGAGGGCAGGTTCTGCATGTGGAATTGATGGCAGGCAGGGCTCAATGCAGTGCATTTGTGGTGATTAACAAGGTTTCTTTATCTGAACCGTGATCACTGCATTTCAGGATTGACTTCAAAATCAGGACCATTGAGCTTGACAATAGGCGCATAAAGCTCCAGATATGGGATACGGCTGGACAAGAGCGTTTTCGCACAATCACAACAGGTTGGGACTGCTTACTGTCTATTTTGTAGTCTGGACCTCCAAAACTACTGTAGAATGTTTGATTGCTGTATTGCAGTCTTCATGCCATTTCTCTTGCCTTTGTGGATGACTATGAATTCTCATGGAGCTAAGTCTGTGCATTGTCCAGCCTTTGTTTAAGGCAGTGATATTTCTTTGTGAAATCTCAATAGCTGCATCCCTGGATTATTTGCAGCATACTATCGGGGTGCAATGGGTATTCTGTTGGTTTACGACGTTACAGATGAATCCTCTTTCAACAGTACACATTCTCTTGCCATCCAAACTGTGCCAAACGTTATGTGTCCTTTGTGCAGTCAAGTCCTGGTGTTGTGCCCTAAATCAAGAGCATGAATTGTTGCTAAGATTCATTTGGGCAGCAGAATTGTCTACAGTTGTTTTGTTATATAGGGAGAATTGCAATATTAGCAATATTTTGCTGCATTTTAGTACCCTGAAGTGCTCATTGTAGATGTATCAAGGTTTTGCAACAATATTTCAGTACTGCTGGAATACTTCAGGTGGTGCAAGGTGCTGGGGCAGTTTGGTTTGCAGTGGTTCTTTGTCCAATTGCCCAATTATTATATTGTATGACAATGAGGCTAAGGGTTGAGCTGGATGGTTGCCTCTAGATATCAGAAACTGGATCAGAAACATTGAGCTACATGCTTCAGACAAGTAGCCCTTTTAGTTTGCGCATCCAATGGCACAAAATCATTCAATATGGTGGTTATTTATAGGGTAGAAATGCCCATCATCGAATATGTACCTATCACTGAACACTTTTCAATATTTCCTTAGATTTTGGTGGAAAGGAGACCAGGAGCTTCCTCTTTCCTTCTCTTGGTTATAGATAACAATTCTTCACAGAGACTTGGTTGCCTATGAGCAAAGTTGTGGAGTGGAAGAAGAAGATGAGGTTGAGGCTGATGGGGCCAACTATCAGCTAAAGATGATGCGCTGTCTTCGGGAAGTGAATGTTGACAACAATACTGTAGGCTGGTATGATTGTCTCTCTAGAGCAGGAATCAAGAATGTCTTCATTCATGCTATTACTGATAATGTTTCCTTTCTTTGGAGTTAATATTAGTTCTGTACAGCTTAGGATCTGTATGTATCAGGACATGCAACTATAAACAGTATGTGTTTTTGCAAACAAGTATTGCTGCCATATAGGTAAGTTGCATTGAGACCACTTTAAAGGATCTTTCTGGGGACCTTCTGAATGAATATCCTGGTGTGGTGATTGAGATTGCATCTGGCTATTTTGTTTCCTGGATCAATGTCTATATAGCTATCAATCAACTTACATGGGCTCCTTTCAAACTGTGGAACTTATTGAAACTTTCTTGAATTATCAGGTGAGGTCTGCTGTTGTGAACCAAGGGTACCTCTCTCCTGAATTGTCAAGTTTTTATGTTATTCTTCTGATGGTCTGTTAGATGTACGAGCTAGTTTGGTATTATCACTGGGGACTGATGCCATGTAGGCTTCAGGTAGTTGCTTGGAATTCTTAACTGTGACATTATTAAGGGGTATGTCACTTAGTTACAGTCAATATTGTGGCCATATCAAGCTTTTAATAGCAGGCAGAGCAGCGAAAACCTATACAAAATTTCCATCGACGACGACCGAACTTCTTGTCAGCTTACCACCGCAAGTCCCCATTAGGGAATTGGTCACCACCACCATCAGTTCTTCTTCTTTGTTGTTCTTGCACCACCACCAAACATCATCGTATCAGGAACCTTCCCCTTCTGCCAATCTAGCTCAGAAAGTAGGAAAGTCGATACGGCGGCTCGGTGTTATGTCCAAGGCCCGTGTGTACTCATATGTGAATGTGCAACGTCCCAAAGACTACTGGGACTATGACTCCCTAACTGTGCAATGGGGGTAAGCTTTTTTTTTTTCTTTTTCTTCTTCTTATTCTTTTGTCAATGTAGTTTTTTCTCCTCCAAGGTAGCATTGGGGTTGCAGCCATTAGGATTTGCAACCATTAGGG
>Ga0209611_10009675_pt1 | contig 14485 bp, 15 predicted proteins | sample S1TSphgellanicum_3_FD_187693 | JGI IMG/M metagenome (GOLD analysis project Ga0209611, IMG submission 187693) | Host-associated microbial communities from peat moss isolated from Minnesota, USA - S1T2_Fc - Sphagnum magellanicum MG (SPAdes) (version 2) | ecosystem: Host-associated > Plants > Peat... | reverse complement strand
GGTTGCGGAATTCGACGGCGCCGATGGAATTCAAAACGAAAATGGGATCGGGAAAGGAAGCGAGCGTCGAGCGGATTGTCATGGTCAGCCGCATCAGTTCCTCGGAGGTGTTGGCCTTGTATTGCCGAAGCTGAGCCGCCATCTGGTTGAAGGAGGTGGCCAGGACGCCCAATTCATCCTTGGACAAAACTGGCACGGATTGGTCCAGGTTGCCTTCGCCCACCCTGCGAATCGAAGACGTCACCGAAATCAAGGGTTCAAGCAACCCGCGCCTTAACCGCATGGAAGCGTAAATGGAGATAACACCTGCCGTAATCATCAAGAGAATGAGAGACCGCACGGTGCTGATCACCTCCGCATTGGCCTTCTGGTCGGCTGGGCCGACCCCCTTTTCATGCGCCAAGGCCAATTGATCGACCATGTCGAGCAATTGGCTCGTGTCTTGTCCCAGCCGGCGGGCCGTCGTCTTCCAGGCCACATCCGGCTGATTGGGTGACTGCAAAAAAGCCTGCGCCCTCGCATCATAGGCTTGATAGGTATCACTCAATTTGGCCGACAATTCCTTTTCTTCCGGGCTGGCTGCCGGGCGGGCGCGCTCAACGGCCAGGGCCTCGGCAAAACTTTTACTGGCCGTGGTGAAGTCTTTGGCGCTCTCGGCGTGGTCGTCCGTGACCAGAGAGAGCAGCGCTCCCGTCATCGCAGCGCCGCTCCGCTTCATTTGCTGCAGATTGTGACCGTACCGGTCGTTGTCCCGGCTGATCGTCTCAAGTCGCTGGCCCAGTTCACTGCACTGGTTGATGGAGTAAAGCCCCATCGCCAATAAGATCAGCAAAAGACACACCAGCCCAAGAGAGAGGCGTGCGCGAAGCATGATCGGTCGAGGGGGGGGATGATGGACTAGGAAGTGGATGCAGGTTGCGACGTGGGCTGGGATGCCTCGGCCATTTCCGCGTAGCGTTTGCGTTTACGGTAGAGGGTGGCGGGGTCAATGCCGAGAATTTGCGCGGCTTCCTCCATGTTGCTGGCGATTTCGATGATGCGCAGGATGTGTTCCCGTTCCAGTTCTTCCAGGCTGATGCGATTGCCAATGACCGCGCCGCTTGGCTGGGGGCCGCGGAGATTGTCGGGAAAATCATTCACGTCGATTTTTTCTCCGGTGGCCAGGATGACGGCCCGTTCGATCACGTTGCGAAGTTCCCGCAGGTTGCCGGGCCAGGCGTAGCCCTGGATCGCGGACATGGCCGACGCCGTAAATTCGCGGATCGGATGAGGACTTTGCCGGGAAAAGGTCTTGAGATATTGCTGGGCCAGCATGGGAACGTCAAGCGGGCGCTGACGCAGGGAGGGCAGTTCAATCGTGATGACGTTGAGGCGATAATAGAGATCTTCCCGAAACTTGCCTTCCTTGACCAAGTCCTCGAGCCGCCGGTTCGTCGCCGCAATGACGCGCACGTTGGCCTTCCGGGGCTTGGTATCACCTACCCGCTCATATTCACGTTCCTGGAGAAGGCGCAGGAGCTTGGGCTGAATTTCCAGAGGAAGCTCCCCAATCTCATCGAGGAAAAGCGTGCCGCCTTCCGCCGCCTTGATTTTTCCCCACGTTTCGCCCACGGCCCCGGTAAAGGCTCCGCGAACGTGGCCGAAGAGCTCGCTTTCCAACAGCTCCCGCGAAAGGCTGGGGCAGGCAACCGTGACGAAAGCGTTGTCGCGTCGCGGACTGCGCCGATGCAGGGCGCGGGCGAGGATGCTTTTGCCCGTGCCGCTTTCTCCGATTAACAGCAGGGTCGCGGCGGAAGCAGCCGCTTTCGTTGCCGTGTCGAAGATTTTTTGGACCAGGGGCTCCTGGGTCTCAAAATCGAGCGGCTCATTGGTCGAGAGCATGGACTCGAGTTCCACCACCCGGTTTTCCAGGCGCTGGCTGTTTTCGATCCGGGTCAGGGATTGGCGGATTTGTTCGGGAGTAAACGGCTTGGCGATATAATCCACCGCTCCGCAACGCATGGCCTCCACGGCCGTGTCGATGGAGGAGTAAGCGGTGAATACGATAACATTAAGCTTGGGTTCCAGGGCCAGGAGCTTGGGAATCAATTCCAAGCCGCTTTCGGTGCCGAGGCGCAAGTCGAGGAAGGCTGCGTCAAAGCTGCTTTTTTTCAAGAGGCTCAATGCTTCGGCGCCGTTTTCAGCCTGGGCGCATTCATGCCCAAGGGCATCGAGCGTCACGGTGGTGGTTTTGCGGATGTGGGCCTCATCATCGATGACCAATATGTGCATGGCAGTAGAAGTGGTTAGGAACATCCTACGGCCTCGGCAGGTTCCGTGGCATGGATGAACATTTCCATGGCGGCCGGACTTTGCCGGGGCATTTGTTGTGCTTGTTGCACGGGGTGGCGTTGAAGAGGTTGGGCCTGTTTCTGCGGCGGCGGCGGAGGTTTGTCGACCTGCACCACGCTGACATCGACCAGGATGTTTTGAAAGGCGGAAGTAGGGCCGGTAAAGGAGCCTGCGATCGGCGCAGCTTTTTCGGGATCGCGGGCCACGGCCACAGTAACGTGCTGGTATCCGGTCATGATCCCGGAGGTCGGATCAAGCCCCTTCCAACCTGCGCCCGGCAAATAAACTTCGGTCCAGGCGTGGGTGGAAGCGCCACCGGCCCCGGTGGCTTCGCATTGCATGTATCCGCTGGCAAAACGCGCGGCGAGCCCCCAGCAGCGGCAGGCTTCGAGCAAAAGCGTGGCGAAATCGCGGCAGGAACCGCTGTTTTTCTGCAGGGTTTCCGCCGGCGTTTGGACGCCCGGTTCATCGCGACGCTGGTATTGGAATGTCTTGAAGATGTGTTCGTTCACCCGTTGTAGCAGCGCGATGGTCTCGATCTTGTCGCCGGGTTTCCAAAACCGGGTCAGCCACTCTTTCAAGCGGGCCGTGTCTTTCGGATAAACGATATGCATAAACGCCGCCAGTTCCGGCAGGCTATCCGGCTCGTAGACGAAGGGATAGTTCACGGCGCTTTTCTCGAGGATAAAATCGAGCGGGTTGGAATCGTAATGTTGCAGCGTCAGCTCGCTGTAAATCTCGAGCTTGGCCGCCGGTTCGGTAAAATCGACCTTGGCAATACTGTTGCCGTTGACATCGCGCATCCAGTGGATCACGTAGGCCGGCGTGATGTTGAGGATGGAACTTTCGATGTGCAGATCATGGCCCTCCCGAGGACGGATCATGATCTTGTGCTGGCCGAAAGTGACCGGTTCGCCGTAGGTATAAGTGGTGCGATGGCGAAGGCAGATTTTCATGGTGAAACCTCGATATTTTTTTCCAGATTCATTTCTCCTTGTCTGGTTCCGGCGTCTCTTCCTGGCTTAAAATCAGCATGGCATAAGGCGGGAGAGACACGACGCCGCTATACTCATAGCCATCGCAGGCAATCTTCTCGGCCAACACTTCGCCGCCCGGGTTGCTGACATCATGGAAGTCAGGACTGTAGCCCTTCCAATCAGAATTAAACCGGATGATCCAGCGGCCGTCGTGAGGCAACCCCATCCGGTAGCCATCCGTCAGGGAGCGATGCGTAAACGAAGCGATCACGATGACGTCATCCTTGGCGCCGCCTTCGGCCCAACGATGGAAGCCGATGATTTTGTCCTGGTGATTGACGTGATGGACGCGGACAAACGGCCCAAGCAATCCCTTGGTATTGCCGTAAAGATTGCGCCGCAGGTGCATCAGGTCGTGGTAGAGGCGGTTGATGCCCTTGAACGTCTCCAGCTTCGACCAGTCGATTGCCTGGTCATCGCGAAACCAGCCATCCTGGAGAAACTCCTGGCCCTCGAAGAGCATCGGAATGCCCGGCGTGGTAAAGACCAGGCCGGCGGCGAGCGTGGACCGCTTCTGCGCAAAATAACCGGCAGGGTCCCCGGGATCGATCTCCTGCGGCACACGGGCCTTGCCGTTGGCGTCCTCATCGTGCGATTCGCTGTAAATCACGCGTTGAATCGGATCTTCATTATAGCGGAACTGAATCGCCCGCGCGATTTCATCCATCGACCGCTCGCCGTCCTCGGCCTTTATCACGTTGGCGCGAACCGGATGCACGAAGGCGCTGTCCCATTGGGCGCCAAACCCGGCCCCTCCCTCGTCCTGCCGTTTGGTCAGCCACTGGTTTTGCATCAAATCCTCGGCAATAGTGATTCGCCCGCAGAAAAAGCGTTGCACCTCCTCGTTGATCCATTGCAGAAGGGACCAGCCTTCCGGGATATCGGTTTCCGGGTTGCCGTTTTGGCCGTGCGTATTGCGGATGAAAAGCGTGGAGTCAAAGCGCAGCCCGTCAACCCGAAATTCCTCCAGCCAATACAAGGCATTGTCGCGGATGTATTGACGCACCTCTCCCCTTCCATAGTCGGGACGGTTGTTGCCCCAGGGCGTCCACGATCGATGATCGTTATAAAAGTAAATGCCACCCAGGTTGTTTTCGCTCCAGCCGTCGTATTGCCAAAGATCGAGGTTATCGGGCCCGAAATGATTGTAGACGACGTCCAAAATAATCGCGATGCCCCGGGCATGCGCGGCGTCGATCAGGCGCTTGAAACCGTCGGGGCCGCCATAGGCGCCTTCGATGGCGAAGGGATTCGTGAGGCTGTAACCCCAGGAGCGCTCGCCCGGAAAAGCCATGGGAGGCATGATCTCGAGGGCATTCACTCCCATATTTTTCAGATAAGGCAGGCGGCCAATGATTTGCTCGAATCGCCCGGCGCTGTTATGCGGTCCGGGAGCGAAAGTTCCCACATGCAATTCGTAGATGACCAGCTCGTTCCAATTCGGTGATTGGAACGGGGAGGCTTTCCATTGGTAAGCGTCACCGTAAACCACGGAAAGGGAACTCGTCGGGTGAATTTCCCTGGCATAGGCGTCATTTTTCCGGAAATGCTGATCACCCTTTGTAATCTCATACTGGTATTGGTTGCCCGGCACGGCGCCTTTGATGGTCCTTGCCCATAGACCATCTTTCTCGCGCGCCAGGGAACCCGCTTTCGGGTCCCACCCGTTAAATTCACCAACCACGGAGACGGCAGAAGCATTTGGGGCCCATACCCGGAAGCTCGTCGTGTCATCCTGGGGGTTTGCAATGGCGCCCATCCGGCGCGGATTGTAAATCGTGGTATTCATTGGCTTTCGTTACAGATTGCCCCGAGCGCCTACTGCCAAAGCTAAAACCCCCCCGACAATGCAAACGCCGCCGACAATAGGCGGGATGGGGACGTCGTGCGTTTCTTGATGCTGAATTTGAATCGGACCAATTTGCGCGTCCTGCTTGGTCTGGGTGTAAGTGAAGCCTTGGTAAACGAGCGCCAAGACGCCGACGATAATGAGTATAATTCCTGCGAGTTTCATAAGGTTCCTTTCAGAATGAAGTTAAGTAGGATGGCTTATCCTAAGCTAATTTTCGTTTGCAGCCTGAATGCCATGCGCCGCTCATTTATCCTAAGACATTTGTTCGCAAAAGTTTAAAACAAAAATCTCCCCTTTCCTTGATCCACCGAGAGTCCAAAAACATTGCATTATGCGAGACTATTTCGAATTATTTTGCAAGAAGCTAGGGCGGGAAAGATTTCGCAGCAAAATCTTTTGGGGTGGAGGACTTCTTCTGGTCTTCTGGCGAGGAGACGAGTGAGGAGCACAGCCTTAGCTACGTGACGAGCGAGCGACGAACCCAGAAGGCGAACGAACCCCGGCCCGAAGGGTTGCGGCGCTTTTGGGCTGCACCATTGTTGCTCGTAGTTACAGACCTGCGGGTATGTTCCTTCCTCGCGCCTCGGTGCCGCCTAAAATCGACTCGCAACGCGGCCTTGCCCTATTTTGCAAACACGCCCATTCCAACCCCGGCCTCCAAGTCATCCCCGACCTGAGGGCCAGTTGAACAACTCTTCCGCCCTCAAGTTAGACCGGGGGGCGGCGTCCGGCCACGAGGGAGACAACGAAGAGGACGAGAAACACGAAGAACAGAACCTTGGCGATTTCCGCCGCAAGTCCGGCGATTCCGATAAAACCCAAGACGCCCGCGATAATTGCGATAATCAAGAATGTAATTGCATAGCTCAACATTGGAATTCCTTTTTTTATTTTGTTAATCTGACACTCGTTATCTTGCTCATATCATGCCAATATCCGACCAAATCCATAACAAGTTGATTATAGGATTCTTACCGTCTTAGGCGGAGTTAACAGCCCCCCGTTGTATAGGCGTTTTGCATGATGAACCGTGCTAAAACCAGATGCGATGCCTTTGCGTTTAAAGCAAGAAGCTTGGGCCGAGGCCTGCACGGCGCCGGTCCAAGCTCGGGGATTTTTGGCTGTGCGTTAGGGACGGCTATACTTGTCCAAAAGACGGCGAACATCAGCCGCGGTGGTGCCGATACGCTTTTGGATGCGGCCCACCAGTTCATCTTCCTGGCCTTCGACGTAAGTCAGGTCGTTGTCCGTCAGGTCGCCATAGGCTTGCTTGAGCTTGCCTTTGACGACGTTCCAGTTGCCCTTCAGATTTAGTTGTGTTGGTGTTGCACTCATAATGTGTTTCTTTCTTATGTTTGTTTGGCTTTCAGTTTTGACGTCGGTAAAGCTAGTGGTTGCGACGCTTCGAAAGGAAAAAACCGACTACAATCCCGGCGGCAAAAGTCTTGAGGGGATGTTGGGCGGCGAAGTCTTTGACTGCGCTAAATAAATCTGCCGCGGTTCCCTTGGCGTCCTGGATGCGATTATTGGCTTCCGTCTGGATTTCCTGCAAACCAGCCGATGCTTGCTTTTTGATATCCTGAGTCACATTGTCGGCTTCTCGACGTAGATCCTGCAAATGTTGCTTGAGCTCAGGGCTTGGAGTAGTGAGGGTTTCTGTATTCATAGTATTGATTTTTTTGGAGGGGCGTTAACCGCCTTTCAAGGCGGCAATCGCCTGAACATTTTCTTGATCGCACCGCGCATGCCAGACACTTTCTGAGTTTATAACCAATTGATTTTTAGAATTATGCGGATTAGGATTAGAAATCCCCGAGCGACAAAATCTGCTGTTTTGCGTTATCGTTCGGGTCAATTCATGCGTAGTGCAATAGTTTCCGCTGACAGAGTGCTTTGACTTTCTTCTTTAAGTTGACTCAACTATCTGCGCTTGATTCCACACTTGGCCGAGACTGTGTTTGCCGGAAAGTTGACCAAAAAGCGCTGACATGTAAGACTGCGCATACTTGGGGCGGTTTTAGGCCAATCCAAATCTCGCAAGAGCGGGGGTCTTATCTTATGGGAGAATCGAATTCAGAAAACGTGGTACGCGTCCTCGTCATCGAGGACAACCCGGATGACCGGGAACTCTTGCTCCGCCAGTTGCGTAAAGGTGGAATGGCCAACCACGTCAAATTTATCTCCGATGGCCAGGAAGCTTTTGATTTTCTGAGCAAATTTAATGCTTCAGGTGCCATCCATGAGCTTGTCGCGATTTTTCTTGATCTGAAATTGCCTTCGCTGGGGGGCTTGGATCTCTTGCGGCTCATTCGCGGGCAGCAGAGTACGCTCGAGATTCCGGTGATCGTCATGACGTCCTCCAATAATCCCAGGGATTTGGAGGAATGCCGCCAGCTCAGAGTGTCAAACTATGTCTCCAAGCCGGTCACGTTCGACTCGTTTTCAAAGGCAGTGGCCGATGTTTTTCATCGTCCAAATGACGGAGGCCGTCACTTGGCCACGGAGTAGCTTCCATGCTCCGGGTTAATCGGACGCCGAGGCCCGATGACGGGGCGCAACCTTTTGCACGCGATCCGATCCAATAACGCGCGCATCCGCCGCGCGACGCCCCGATTCTTGTCTCGCCGCGCGCTTGGCCTTCGCGGAGACATCACGGCCTGCTCCGCTTTTTTCTCCACCCCCGGACTGCTTATTGACGGTCTGCCAGGCGCGCTGCTTCGCCGTTTTGCAGCCAACCCCACGCTTTTCATAGCTATTTTCGATCAGCTTGGCCTGTGTTTTCTGCTTGGCAGTATATTTTTCCTTCGAGCCTTTAGACATAGATAGCCTTCGCTTTAAATATATTGAAATACGACCAGGAGGATGACGACGACAACCATAAGGCTGAGCCCACCACTGGGGTAATATCCCCACGACCGGCTATAAGGATAGACCGGGAGCGCGCCAAGCAGGGCCAGGAGTAGAATTAAGATAAGCAAGGTTTCCATAGATGTTATAGATTTGCGAATAGGTTAACTATGGCAGCTTTGGAGAAGGAAAATGACGCCGATGACCGGCAGCGGAACTCCGAGGATCCATAGGAGGAATAACGGCACCCGGCCCGACTTTAGTTTTTTTGATATTGATTTCATTATATGATTTTAGTTGGTAATCCGGATAAAATTGAATATTCTGAATTACATATTACCTATGGCATAGCCTGTACCAAAAATGGGCGCAACTCGGAACTTATTTGTGATCAATCGCATGCATATGCGGGAGAAATTGATGCTATGTGTATTTTGTGCTTATCGCATGATTAAGCATATAGATAAGGCAATATGCATGGTTAGGATGTCGCTAAATATGCGGCAGACCCGTTATGGCTTTGGAGAACAGCTCGAACGTGACCGGCTTGGGAATGAACGCCGATACTTTGAGCTCCTGGCATGCTTCAAAGTCCTTGGGATCCAGAGAGGAGGTCATGATAATGACCGGGGTGTCACGTACACGCGGTATCTTGCGGATTTCGCCCAGGAGACGAACGCCATTCATTCCAGGCAGCTTCAGGTCCAGGAAAATGGCGATCAGATTACAGAATGGCTCCGGCTCGGGGAGAGAGCTCAGGAAATTTAGCGCCTCCTTCCCATCCGAAAGAAATTTAACGTGATGGTCGATCTCACTTTTACGTAATTGTCGAACGAGGAGATCCCGATCGTTTTCATCATCTTCGACGACAACGACGCGCACAATGGGTTGGGTGGAAATCTTGCGGAACATAATCAGTAAGAGAAATTTATTGCTGCGTTGCACCATGCATGCCAAAAAATTTCGAAGAAATAAGCACTTCAAGGTCTGAATGTTGCGAAAATATATACTTCCGAATGACGCCACTAATTCAGGCAACGTGCAAGGGCGATAGGCTGGTCGTTCGCGGTTTGCGAGCCAGCTCGAACCCACGTTGATTCCCTGAAATAATTGAGTATGCCGGCCAAGATGAACTGGGATCGATAGGTCTGGAGTCTGAACTGGACGTCGGGACGAAAATGTGGATTGAATTACTCCGCGCTAAAAATGTATGACCGGCTCGCCCCCCATTCTTATTGTTGAGGACAACGCGGATGATTGGTTCCTGCTCGAACGCTCGTTTGGCATTGCCAACGTCCAAAATGTACTGCGCCGGGTGGCGGACGGCCAGCAGGCGATCGACTATCTTCAGGGCAGCGCTTCTTATCGCAATCGAACGGACTATCCGCTGCCGTCGCTGGTGCTGCTCGATCTCAAGCTTCCCTTCAAGCATGGATTTGAAGTGCTGGCCTGGCTGAGGGAACAGCGCCAGTTAATCGGGATAGTGGTCGTCATCCTGACCTCATCAAGCGAAGACACGGATGTATCCAAAGCGTATGAATTGGGGGCCAATGCCTATCTGGTCAAACCAACCTCGGTAAGCCGCCTGACTGAAGCGGTCCGGGCCTTGCGCATCTTCTGGTTTGACCACAATAAATTTAAAGCATTACCTTCGGGCTAGTCCCAGTTCAGCCTTGTGGTCGCAGTCTGTGAGCCGCGAACTGATACATCCCGGAAGCAAAACGGGTGGAAGCCGTCGTCCAGCCCTGCGGCAAGGAGAGAATCGCCTCGCTGCCCGTTGGCACGGTTAATTGAAGTTTGAGCGTCTGGTTTTCCAATTCCCAGTGGATCGCAGCTTCTCCCTGGGCGTGAGGAGGCTGGCCTCAGCCCGGGTGATCGTGCCGCCGGGACGCGGTTTGAAGAGAATTTTCCGGTATCCGGGCTCAGCGATTTCCAAACCAGCCACGGTCGAGACCATCCAGTCGCCCAGGTCCCCGTAGGCGTAATGATTGAACGAGTTCATGCCCTTGTCTTGGAAGCCCTTTTCAGGAGTCCAGCCGTCCCAACGCTCCCAAATCGTGGTCGCCCCATTCTTCACCGGGAACAACCACGAGGGGAAGGTTTCCTGCTGCAGTAACTTGTAGGCCACGTCGAGATATCCCTGGGCTTCCAGCACATGGAGGAGGTAAGGCGTGCCGACAAAACCGGTGGCCAGATGCGTGCTGTTGCGTTCGATGTTTTGGACCAATTCACGCGCGGCCGCGGCCCGGGCTTTCTCTGGCATCAATCCAAAGTGCAACGCGAGCCCATAGGCCGTTTGCGTGCCGGAGACGATCAGGCGGTCGGGCGTGACATAGCGATTGCGGAAGGCTTCCACAATTTTGCCGTGCAATTCCCGGTACTGATGCGTTTGGGCGCTTCGGCCCACTAACTCCGAGGCCTGCGCCATGATGTGCGCGTTATTGGCATAGTGGGCCGTGCCGATCAAATCTTTCGCGGTGCCTCCTTTCAACCCGACCGCTGTCGTCCAGCGCCAGGCAGTCGCCAAAACCGCCCATCCGTCGACGTCGGGATGAGGCGGATTTGGTCTTTGACTTTGTGCCGGGCCAGGTAATCCATGTAGCGAGCCATGCATTCGTAGTGGTCGCGAAGAATCTCCACATCGGCATGGAAAGCGGCCGTCCGGACAAAAACCTGGGCGAAGGGCCTGAACGGTCCCGACGAGGCTACGTCCCGAAGCCGTCCGAAAATTCCGGTTTTTTTGGCGGATGGGGAGGAAACGGGGTTCCCCAAACGGTCGCGGCGCCACACAAAAGACGCCTAATTGTCACATATTCGTAACAATTTTGTTGCAGTGACCGGCATTGTCATGCAATTTATACAAATGCTCCTCGTCGCTGGCTTATTCCTCCTGGTTATTCCTCTCTTTAGCCTCGTGATGGTTTTGATTACCAACTACTTCAAAGAGGGGACGAAGGCTCCCAAACAAAAGTCTCCTTAACTCCAAATTTGCATATTCCTCCAACACTTCATTCCGATCAATCACTGATCCGGAGGTTTTTAACCGAACCGCTCCGAGCAGTGAGCAAGGCAACTTTTTCTGTTGGAGCTTGGTTCGTTGATTGGTTTGATCCTCCTCCCCTCGACTCGATGACTTTTGGTCGGAAAATAGGTCGCATATGCGGCCTCTGCTTTGTCTTGCTGGTGGCTTGCATTCTCGCCGCGATGACGATCTGTTGCATCGTGTATGTTTTTGAGCAAGCAGGCTTCGAGTCGGGCGCTGTCCCGAATCTGGCCACCGGACTGGGCATCATCTTCACCGGCCTGGTCGTTAATGTGCTGTGCGTTTTCGTGCTTCTGCAGGTCAGGAGGTTCGATTCAGACCCGAATCCTGGCCACAAGCTTTCGGAGCAACCCACGGCTTAAACCGGGGAGTCGAGAGGCCGTCCGGCGTTAGGAAGCTGCGTTGACCAACTCCGAGATACGCTTGTCGAGCTTGACCGAGTCTGCCGCAAAGAGTCGAATTCCTTCCGAGAGCTTTTCCGTCGCCATGGCATCCTCGTTCATGAGCCAGCGGAAACTTTTTTCGTCCGTGGGAACGCGCTCGATGTCCATCTTTTGCGCCGCTTCCACCGACAGCTTTTGCACCACCGGCTCTTCCGACTTTTGTAATTCGGCGAGCAACTTCGGGCTGATCGTGAGCAGATCGCATCCGGCCAACTCCAGGATTTCGCCGGTGTTGCGGAAACTCGCCCCCATCACTTCGGTCTTGTGCCCGTATTTCTTGAAGTAGTTGTAGATTGCCGTCGTACTCCTGACGCCGGGATCTTCGGCGCCTTTAAAATCGCGGTTCTCCGCTTTTTTGTGCCAGTCGTAAATGCGTCCCACGAACGGCGAGATCAATTGCACGCCGGCTTCCGCGCACGAAACGGCTTGCACCAGTGAGAACAGCAGCGTCAGGTTACAATGGATTCCTTCCTGCTGGAGGACTTCCGCCGCGCGAACGCCTTCCCACGTGGAGGCGATTTTGATCAGGACCCGTTCCCGCGGAATTCCGTATTTTGCGTAGAGGGCGATCAAATCCCGTCCCTTCTTGACGATGGCTTCCGTATCAAAGGCAAGTCTCGCGTCGGTCTCGGTGCTGACCCGTCCCGGCACGATCTTCAAAATCTCCGTCCCAAAAAGAATGAGCAGCCGATCCGTAATTTTTTCGATCAGCGCAGCACCCTTTAGTCCTGAACCCAGGTTTTCCTTGACCGCCTGGTCCAGCAAGCTGCCGTATCTTTCGATCTTCGTCGCGGCCAGAATCAGACTGGGATTGGTCGTTGCGTCCTGCGGCGCAAACTCCTTGAGCGTGGCGAAGTCGCCGCTGTCAGCAACAACTTTGGTAAACTTTTTAAGCTGGTCGAGTTGGTTCATGGGTTTCTCCTTAAAATAGCCGGCTTTTATGTCCGAGGAGGACTGTAATTCAATTACCGCGAATTGCCACTCGTCTTTTTCCGGTAACGCGCGGCCGGTTTGAATCAGGCGATGGCTTCGGCCATCCGAAGACCCTCCGAGGGGTGAACAGGGCGGAGAAGCATTTCAGAGTCAAGGCTTTGGCGATCCTAATCTTGAATCGTTAGGCTGTCGACAATACCGGGTAAAATATCGATTTTGAGTCAGCGCCGAATTGCCGTCCCCAACCGGAAATAAAATGATGCCTAACGAAACAAAAGCTAGGCTCCGCCAAATCGGCGATAGCGAACCCGGTACTCCTTCTTTCTCTTGAGCACGATGATCTTGTTCAAGTCGGGGAGCGGGTATCGCTTGAATGATGGGCGAGGCTGCCGATAGTAATCCTATCGTGGAGCTCATTCCGCCGATCAAGCCGAACCTCAAGTTGCCCACCATCCTGGGCAACGGCGCCCTTATCAAGTTTGCTTCCGGTGGCGGCGACCTGAAGAAAGTCTTCGATTTCTTTTCCGGGCGCGTCCGTCAATCCCCGGAAGACGCCTCGCTTCTGCTCGATCTCGCGCTGCTCCACCTTATCGAGCAGCGCAAGGACCACGCTTACCGCGTTCAGGCCGAAGCGCTCAAGCGCCAGCAACTCTTTCGCGTGGTCGGGAAGACAGGAGCGGAGATCGCGACCCGTCGGCGCGTCCTCGCTCTGGTGGCGCCGGGCGACTTCATGAACAACGCCCAGCTCGAATTTCTGGTCGACGGCTCCGATATCGGTCTCGACGTGCTCTACGTTATGCCGGACCAGCCTCTTCCGCGCGAGCTTCCGGAGCACGACGTCGTCTTTTGCGCCGTCAACGAATCGGTTGAGAATATTCCCGTCCTGAGCCGTCTCGCCCGGCTCCTGCCCGGGTGGCCCCGACCTGCACTCAATGCCCCGGATAAAATCAAAGGTCTTACCCGGGACGGCATTGCCGCGCTATTTGCGGACACGCCGAATATTTGTTCTCCACCAGTGCGTCGTGTCGCGCTGGCCGATCTCCGTCGTCTTGCCCTTGGGGAAGTTTCGCTCGACGTTCTGCTGCCCGGCGTTTCCTTTCCCATCCTCGCGCGCCCGGTCGATTCCCACTGCGGCAAAAACCTGGAGAAAATCGAAAGCCCGAAGGAGCTCACTCATTACCTCGAGCATCTTGAAAATCAGAACCCGGACTTTTTCCTCGCTCCCTTCATGGATTATCGCGGCGCCGATGGCCTCTATCGTAAATACCGCGTTGTGTTGATCGACCGGGTGCCGTTCCTCTGCCACATGGCTCTTTCCGATCAATGGAAGATTCACTACGTCAATGTCGGCATGGACGAAGATGCCTCCAAGCGCGCCGAAGAGGCGAAGGCAATGGAGACGTTCGACCACGATTTCGCCCGGCGTCATGCTGCCGCTTTCGAGAACCTTTGCCAGCGCATCGGCCTCGATTACTTCGGCATCGACTGCAGCGAACTGGCTGACGGACGCCTTCTCCTCTTCGAGGCGGAGACGGCCATGGTCATCCACGACATGGATTCACCCACGCTCTACCCCTACAAAAAGGGACAGATGGCCAAGGTTTTTGCCGCTTTTCGCGCCATGATTGATCGGGCTTCCTTACGCTAGCCGCTTTCTTCTGGTGGACCGGGAACGACACGCGTGGGTGTGTTGTCCGGGACCACGGCCTTTTTGTCAGAGCTACGCGCTCAACATCCGTCCATCCACCGCGAGCGCGGCTTCCTTCACCGCTTCGGACATCGTCGGGTGCGCGTGAATCGTGCGCGCCAGGTCTTCCGAGCTGCCACTGTATTCCATGAGCAGCACGGTCTCCGCGATCAGTTCCGACGCGTTGCTGGCCACGAGATGCGCGCCAAGCACGCGGTCCGTTTTCGCGTCGGCGATGATCTTGGCAAAGCCCTCGGTCGTGTCCGCGGCGATGGCCCGGCCATTCGCGGTGAAAGAGAATTTACCCACGCG
>Ga0209611_10009673_pt1 | contig 14486 bp, 15 predicted proteins | sample S1TSphgellanicum_3_FD_187693 | JGI IMG/M metagenome (GOLD analysis project Ga0209611, IMG submission 187693) | Host-associated microbial communities from peat moss isolated from Minnesota, USA - S1T2_Fc - Sphagnum magellanicum MG (SPAdes) (version 2) | ecosystem: Host-associated > Plants > Peat... | reverse complement strand
ACTTGCAACGGTTGTGTCAAGCAGCCCACGGATTATTGGGAAGGCTGGTTCGCCACTTATAATAAACTCGTCGCCAACTTAACAAATAAACAAGATTACTGGGAACGTTGGTTTAACTGTTATTCACAGAAATTCTCTGAGCAGTTGTCCCAGCATCAGAGTGAAGAGGTGGGGTGTTAGTTGATAGTTGTTAATTGTTAGTAAAAAAAATACTCCTAATAACCAACTAATAACAACTAACCACTAACAACTATCAACTAACCACTCCCTAAATATAAATTCTTGCCTCTCTTCAAATAAAATTGGAAGCAATGCAAAAGAACTGCATTTTTATTGACAATAATGCCACCACTAAAGTAGACTCTGAAGTAGTGGAGGCAATGCTACCTTACTTAACAGATTACTATGGCAACCCCTCCAGCATGCACACCTTTGGCGGGCAAGTCGGTAAAGCTGTTAACGAAGCACGTAAACAAGTTGCAGCCCTCATTAGTGCCGACGAATCAGAAATTATCTTCACCAGTTGCGGTACAGAGGGAGATAACGCTGCTATCCGAGCAGCACTGTTGGCACAGCCAGAAAAGCGACACATCATCACAACGCAAGTGGAACACCCGGCGGTGCTGAATGTTTGTAAACATTTGGAAACCCAGGGTTATAGCGTTACCTATCTTTCGGTGAATCGTCAAGGACAGTTGGATCTTGATGAACTGGAAGCCTCGCTGACGGGTAACACTGCCCTAGTGACGATTATGTACGCCAACAACGAAACTGGCGTTGTTTTCCCGATAGAGCAGATTGGGTTACGCTCTAAAGAGCATGGCGCTCTCTTCCATGTCGATGCGGTGCAAGCAGTTGGGAAAATCCCGATCAACATGAAAACTAGCACCGTTGATATGTTAACCCTTTCTGGTCACAAGTTGCACGCACCCAAGGGAATTGGTGCCCTCTACGTGAGACGTGGGGTAAGGTTCCGTCCGTTCATCATCGGGGGACAACAAGAGCGAGGACGGCGAGGGGGAACACACAATGTTCCGGGAATCGTTGCTCTGGGCAAAGCGGCTGAACTGGAAATGTTACATTTAGAAGAGGCGACTACTAGAGAAAAGCGGCTACGCGATCGCCTAGAACGAACCCTAATCACCACGATTCCCGACTGTGAAGTCAACGGTCATCCAACACAGAGATTACCGAACACCACCAACATTGGCTTCAAGTATATTGAAGGTGAAGCAATTCTACTATCCTTGAACCAATACGGTATTTGCGCCTCATCTGGTTCTGCTTGCACCTCCGGTTCTCTGGAACCTTCCCACGTTTTGCGGGCAATGGGCTTACCCTACACCACCCTGCATGGTTCCATCCGCTTCAGCCTTTCCCGCTACACCACAGACGCCGAGATTGATCAAGTTCTAGCAGTTATGCCCGGAATTGTAGAACGTCTACGCGCCCTCTCGCCCTTCAGAAGTGATGACGCGGCTTGGCTGCAAGAAATTCAGGGAGTTAGGAGTGAGGAGTTAAAAGTTAGGAGTTAGGAGTTTTGAATCAACAACTTGTCTGTTGTGACTTCTAACGGATTACTTATCACTCAATACTCAACACTCTTTACTCAACACTCTTTACTCCTAACTTAACTGTTTTATGTGGGACTACACAGATAAAGTATTAGAATTCTTCTACAATCCTAAAAATCAGGGAGTACTAGAAGACACTGGCGAACAGGGAATTAAAATTGCGACAGGCGAAGTAGGTAGTATTGCTTGTGGCGATGCCTTGAAATTGCACCTAAAAATTGAGGTAGACAACGACAAGATTCTTGATGCTCGTTTTCAAACCTTTGGTTGCACCAGCGCGATCGCTTCCTCCGAAGCTTTGGTAGAATTAGTCAAGGGTTTATCCTTAGATGAAGCCCTAAAGGTCAGCAACAAGGAGATTGCCGACTACCTTGGCGGATTGCCAGAAGCAAAGATGCACTGCTCGGTGATGGGGCAAGAAGCTCTTGAAGCAGCAATCTATAATTACCGAGGCATACCCCTTGCCACCCATGAAGATGATGATGAGGGAGCACTAGTTTGCACTTGCTTTGGCATCAGTGAGGCGAAAATCCGCCGTGTGGTTCGGGAAAATAACCTCATCACCGCTGAAGAGGTAACAAACTACGTGAAAGCAGGTGGCGGATGCGGATCGTGTTTGGCAACTATTGATGACATCATCACATCCGTGCAAAAGGAATCTACAGTACCCGTGGGCGTTTCCCTCAACAAAACAAATGGGAAGCAAACCGAAAAACTGCTGACTCCTGTGCAAAGAATCGCACTGATTCAAAAAGTTCTAGATGAAGAAATCAGACCCGTTCTGATCGCTGACGGGGGAGACGTGGAACTGTATGATATCGAGGGTGATCAGATAAAAGTTGTGCTGCAAGGTGCTTGCGGTTCTTGCTCTAGCAGCATGGCAACCCTCAAGATTGCGATCGAAGCTAGGTTGCGCGATCGCGTCAGCCAAAACCTCGTAGTTGAAGCAGTTCAGCCATTGGTGACTCATTAAAAGCGAGTCATTGTAGAGACAACGGTGACTGCGTCTGTACAGGAGTTAAGAATCACAACTCATACAGCACATTGCAAGTAAGTGAGGTACAAGGCTGATGTCTAAAAGCCAGACATAAAGCGATTTTTACTTCTGACTCCTGACTCCTTATGGTAGAACCAATGCTTTAGGACTTAGGCACTGTACAAATATGCAGTCTTCCTGAAACACCAAGTAGGATTTGACCCATATAATTGCCTTCTTCTCAATGCATAAGTCTTACTGACAACAGACAGCTTTCATAATGCTGTTACGGCTAAGCGCACATAGGCAAAGGTATTAAACGCCTAAATAGTGAATTGCGGAATCTAACTCGCTTCAAAGGAAAAGGATATGGACACATTATTCAACAAACTTGGTGGACAGCAAGGTCTCGAGCAAATAGTGGATGAATTCTACAAACGGGTCTTGGCTGACAACACCCTTAGTCACTATTTCGCTCATACAGATCTGGTAAAGCAGCGTCATCAACAAGTTGCTTTCTTCTCTAAAATTTTTGAAGGTCCAGACCAATACAAGGGTCGCTCAATGGAACAAACACACACAGGTATGAAGCTACAGCAACAACACTTCGATGCGATAGCGAAGCACCTTACTGAGGCAGTAGCTGTGCGTGGGGTTTCACCAGAGGACACAAACGCTGTACTTGCTCGCGTCGGAACTTTGAAGGACGCTATTTTGAACAGGTGATGTCAGACCTACGCATCCCCTTTCGTGGGAATTCAAAATTAAATTCACCTGCTTGAATGAGCGAATTTTGAATTTGAGCGAAGCAAGGGTCAAGTCCTACTTGGTGTCTCAGTAAGAATACACGTGACGACATAATTGTCAAGTGTAGAAGTCCCAAGAAATCTAACGAGGAAATTGATGTTCTTGCTTTCGACAGTTTTTGGCATAGAGCGATCGCCTCCGGCGACGTTCTACACGCGGTCACTGCTGTAACAATTGCGGGCGTGAACGCATCACACAAACCCACAGACCCACCAATCAACCAATTGCAGGAGAAAAACAATCATGTCCGGTGATGAAAAAATTAGACAGATAGCATTCTACGGCAAAGGCGGTATCGGTAAATCCACCACCTCCCAAAATACCCTTGCCGCTATGGCAGAAATGGGTCAGCGTATTTTGATTGTGGGATGCGACCCCAAAGCGGACTCCACCCGTTTGATGCTGCATAGCAAAGCCCAAACCACAGTGTTGCACCTAGCTGCTGAGCGGGGTGCTGTCGAAGACTTAGAACTCCACGAAGTGATGCTCACCGGTTTTCGCGGTGTCCGTTGCGTAGAATCTGGTGGTCCTGAACCCGGTGTAGGTTGTGCTGGTCGGGGTATTATCACCGCCATCAACTTCTTGGAAGAAAACGGTGCTTACCAAGACGTTGACTTTGTTAGCTACGACGTGTTGGGTGACGTTGTTTGCGGTGGTTTCGCAATGCCTATCCGTGAAGGTAAGGCACAAGAAATTTATATTGTGACCTCCGGTGAAATGATGGCGATGTATGCTGCTAACAACATCGCTCGCGGTATTCTCAAGTATGCCCACACTGGCGGTGTGCGCTTAGGCGGTCTGATTTGTAACAGCCGTAAAGTTGACCGGGAAATCGAACTGATCGAAACCCTGGCAGAACGCTTGAACACCCAAATGATCCACTTCGTACCTCGTGACAACATCGTACAACACGCTGAGTTGCGCCGGATGACCGTGAACGAGTACGCACCTGACAGCAATCAAGGCAACGAATACCGGACATTAGCAAAGAAAATCATCAACAACGACAAGCTCACAATTCCTACACCCATTGAGATGGACGAGCTAGAAGCATTGCTGATTGAATTCGGTATTCTTGAAGACGATTCTAAGGTTGCTGCCAAGCTAGCTGCCGAAGTACCAGCATAAGCTGCTGCCAAGTAAGCAGTCTTCAGGGGTGGGCTTTTCTCTTGCCCACCTTCAAAGGATGTAGACACCCGCAAGGGCGTCTACTCCCAAGTAGGATGAAAAATTCATACTTTACTCACCCTTCTTACCAGGAATTCACCAGCGAGGAACACCATGACATTTACAGATGACAAAAAAACGCCCGCAGAAGAGAACAAAGCGGTTGTAGATGACAAAAAAGCAGTCGTAGAACAAAGAAAAGAACTAGTTAAAGAAGTCCTAGAGGCTTACCCCGAAAAAGCTAAAAAAAAGCGGGAAAAGCACATAAACGTATACGAAGAAGGTAAGTCTGACTGCGGCGTTAAGTCCAACGTTAAATCACTTCCTGGAGTCATGACCGCTCGTGGTTGTGCCTACGCTGGTTCTAAGGGTGTGGTCTGGGGTCCAATCAAGGACATGGTTCACATCAGCCACGGTCCTGTAGGTTGCGGTTATTGGTCTTGGTCTGGTCGTCGTAACTACTACATTGGAACCACAGGTATTGATACCTTTGGCACCATGCATTTCACCTCCGACTTCCAAGAACGGGACATCGTTTTCGGTGGTGACAAAAAACTTGTCAAGTTGATCCAGGAAATCGATGAACTCTTCCCCTTGAACCGGGGTGTCTCAATTCAATCTGAATGTCCCATCGGTCTCATCGGTGATGACATTGAAGCGGTCGCGAGAAAGACATCGAAAGAGATTGGTAAACCTGTTATTCCTGTTCGTTGCGAAGGGTTCCGAGGCGTTTCCCAGTCCCTCGGTCACCACATTGCTAACGACATGATCCGTGACTGGGTTTTCCCCAAATCAGATCAGGCTAAGAAAGATGGAACAATAGGCTATGAGCCAGGACCTTATGATGTTGCAGTCATCGGTGACTACAACATCGGTGGTGATGCTTGGGCAAGCCGCATTCTACTCGAAGAAATCGGCTTACGCGTTGTTGCCCAATGGTCAGGTGATGGCACTATTAACGAGATGTTAGTGACACCGAACGTCAAGATGAACTTGATTCACTGCTACCGTTCGATGAACTACATCACTCGTCACATGGAGGAAACCTACGGTATTCCCTGGTTAGAGTACAACTTCTTTGGTCCGACCAAGATTGCTATATCTTTGCGGGAAATTGCTTCCCATTTTGACGAGAAGATCCAAGAAAACGCTGAGAAGGTGATTGCCAAGTACCAGCCAACAATGGATGCGGTGCTGGCGAAGTATCGCCCCCGTTTGGAAGGCAAGACTGTCGCCCTCATGGTCGGTGGTCTGCGTCCTCGCCACGTTGTTCCAGCGTTCCAGGATCTGGGCATGAAAATGGTGGGTACTGGCTATGAATTCGCTCACAACGACGACTACAAGCGTACCACCGACTACATTGAAAACGGCACCATAATCTACGACGACGTGACTGCCTTCGAGTTCGAGGAGTTAGTCAAAGCCCTCAAGCCCGACCTTGTTGCTTCCGGTATCAAAGAAAAGTACGTCTTCCAAAAGATGGCTCTGCCTTTCCGTCAGATGCACTCTTGGGACTACTCAGGTCCATACCACGGCTATGATGGCTTTGCTATCTTCGCCCGCGATATGGACTTGGCACTCAACAACCCCACCTGGGGATTAGTTGGTACTCCCTGGAAGAAAAAAGCTGAAGTCGCAACAGAAGCTAAAGTTACTACTGCCGCTTAGGGAAATGGGAGAGATGGGGGAGTGTGGGAAGATGAGGGAGAAACACACCCCACACACCCCACACCCCACACCCCACACCCCACGTTCCACAAATAACCAACCACGAGCAAGCTTAGAGATACGGACATGCCTCAGAATCCAGAAAAAATTCAAGACCACGTAGAATTATTCCATCAGCCAGAATACCAGCAGCTATTCGAGAACAAGAAAGAGTTTGAAAACGGACACGATCCAGAAGAAGTCAAACGGGTTGCAGAATGGACGAAAGGCTGGGAGTACCGTGAAAAGAACTTCGCCCGTGAAGCGTTAACTGTTAACCCTGCTAAGGGCTGCCAACCCCTAGGAGCAATCTACGCGGCTGTCGGCTTTGAAGGCACTCTACCTTTTGTCCAAGGTTCTCAAGGTTGTGTTGCTTACTTCCGTACCCACCTGACTCGTCACTTTAAAGAACCATTCTCTGCGGTGTCTTCTTCAATGACTGAAGATGCAGCAGTGTTCGGTGGTCTAAATAATCTGATTGATGGCTTGGCAAATGCCTACCAACTCTACAAGCCGAAGATGATCGCCGTCAGCACCACCTGTATGGCAGAGGTTATTGGTGATGACTTGGGTGCATTCATCGGCAACGCTAAGGGTGCCGGTTCAATTCCCCAAGATTTCCCTGTACCTTTTGCCCACACCCCTAGCTTTGTTGGCTCCCACATCACCGGTTACGACAACATGATGAAGGGGATTCTTTCTAACCTGACTGCAGGTCATAAGAAGGAAACCAGCAACGGCAAGATTAACTTTATCCCCGGTTTCGACACTTACGTCGGTAACCTGCGAGAAATCAAGCGCATTGCTTCGGTGATGGGCATTGACTACACTCTGTTGGCAGATAACTCCGATTACCTTGACTCACCTAACGATGGCGAGTTCCGGATGTACCACAAAGGTACCACTCTAGAAGATGCCGCAGATTCAATTAATGCCAAAGCCACAGTTGCTCTCCAAACCCACTCTACCCCCAAAACACGCGAGTACATCCAAAAAGAGTGGAAGCAAAAGACTGTAGTTTCTAGCCCCTGGGGTATTCGCGGTACTGATGAGTTTTTGATGACACTCAGTGAACTGACTGGTAAACCCATCCCAGAAGAACTGGAATTAGAACGGGGTCGGGCAGTGGATGCTATGACTGACTCCCACGCTTGGATTCACGGCAAGCGCTTTGCTATCTATGGCGATCCAGATTTGGTATACGGCGTAGTCAGCTTCTTGTTAGAAATGGGTGCTGAGCCTGTGCATATTCTCGTCCACAACACTAACGAAGTGTTTGAAAAACAAATGAAAGCGCTACTCGATTCTACCCCCAATGGAAGACACGCAACAATCTGGGGTGGCAAAGACCTGTGGCATCTACGGAGTCTAATGTTCACAGAACCCGTAGACTTCTTCGTCGGTAACTCCTACGGTAAGTACCTGTGGCGCGACACCAAGGCACCCTTAATCAGAATTGGCTATCCGATCATGGATCGCCATCACCTGCACCGCTACTCTACTATTGGATATCAAGGTGCGATTAACATGCTCAACTGGGTTGTGAATGCCATTTTCGACGACATTGATCACAACACCAACATTCCATCTAAGACGGATATTTCCTTCGATTTGATTCGTTAGGAATTGCATCAACCTGCGACGTGTCAACAAAGTAAAAAGTTAAAATTCAGGAGTCAGAAGTCAGAATCTATAAGGGTTTAGTATCTGTCTCGAGAGCGAGAGACGGCTCCTGTTATCTCTCGATTCTTTAACAATTCTGACTCCTGAATCCTTACGCAGAAATTTATTTTAACTTTTTACTTTTTCTTAAGGAAAATAGTATGGAATCTGTAACTCACGATCACCATCATGATAATTATCATCCACCTAACTATCAAAAATCCCGTTTCTCGGGTCTTCTAAATCCTTTACGTGTTTGGGTGGATGGAATCCAGGTTAAAAATTCTCGCTTTGCCCATCTAATTTGCCAAACAATTCCTTGCTGTTGCCCCTTTGAGCGAGATCTTAAATTATTTGGGCGGAGCTTCCACGTCCCACCACTGTGCAAGCTCAATCCATTATATGACAATATGGTGGGTTTGCGTTTCCGTGCTTTATCTTACCTCTCTGATGAATGTGGAGAGGATGTGACGAAATATATTTGTTAGTGGATAGTGGTTAGTAGTTAGTATAACTCTTTTACAACCAACAACTAACAACTAACAACCAACAACCAACAACTAACAACTAACAGCTAACAACCACAAAGAGAGAGATGAAAATCACCCAAGGTAAAATCAACGAGCTGCTCACTGAGCCTGGATGCGAACACAATCACCAAAAGCATGGGGAGAAGAAAAACAAGTCTTGTGCGCAACAACCCAAGCCCGGAGCGGCGCAAGGGGGTTGTGCCTTTGACGGTGCGATGATTGCCCTAGTGCCAATTACTGATGCTGCTCATTTAGTCCACGGACCGATCGCCTGCTCTGGTACTTGGGGAAGTCGCGGCAGTCTCTCCTCTGGTCCAATGCTGTACAAAACGGGCTTTACCACTGACATGGATGAGAATGATGTCATCTTTGGTGGTGAAAAAAAGCTGTATAAAGCCATTCTGGAAGTCGAAGAACGCTACAAACCCACTGCAGTGTTTGTCTACTCTACCTGCGTCACTGCCCTCATTGGTGACGATCTAGAAGCAGTTTGCAAAGCTGCTGCCAAGAAAATAAACATCCCTGTCGTCCCCGTAAATACTCCTGGGTTTGTTGGTAGCAAAAACCTTGGCAACCGTCTTGGTGGAGAAGCTTTACTAGAGTATGTTGTCGGTACTGCTGAACCAGAATTTACCACACCATATGACATCAACCTGATCGGTGAGTACAATATCGCAGGTGAAATGTGGAATGTTCTGTCACTGCTGGAGAAATTAGGTATACGAGTCTTGGCAAAAATTACGGGTGATGCTCGCTACAACGAAATCTGCCATGCCCATCGTGCCAAACTCAACGTGATGATTTGCTCGAAAGCGCTGCTCAATATGGCAAGAAAGATGGAGGAGCGCTACAGCATCCCTTACATTGAAGAATCTTTTTACGGCATTGAGGATATAAACCGCTGCCTGCGGAACATTGCCGCGAAATTGGGCGATCCTGATTTGCTCCATCGTACAGAAAAGCTAATTGCTGAAGAAAACGCTGCTCTGGATATAGCGTTAGCTCCTTACCGCGCCCGACTTAAAGGTAAGCGCGTCGTACTTTATACCGGAGGCGTCAAGAGTTGGTCAATTATCTCTGCGGCTAAGGACTTGGGAATAGAAGTTGTTGCTACCAGTGCCAGAAAAAGTACTGAAGAAGATAAAGCCCGCATTAAGAGGTTACTGGGTAAAGACGGCATCGTTCTGGAACAGGAAAGTCCCAAGGAAATCCTACGGATAGTTAAGGAAACTCAAGCCGACATGTTGATTGCTGGCGGTCGCAATCAATACACCGCCCTCAAAGCTCGGATTCCTTTCCTAGACATCAACCAAGAACGCCATCATCCCTATGCAGGCTATGCGGGAATGGTAGAGATGGCACGAGAACTCTATGAAGCCCTCTACAGCCCTGTGTGGGAGCAAGTACGTAAACCCGCTCCATGGGAAGTAACGATAGATGAGGATTCTTACTCCCCCATCTCCCCCCTCTCCCCCCTCCCCCAGGAGGTGAGATAATGGCGATCGTCACGACTCCCCAAAAATCAGTTGTAGTTAATCCCCTCAAGCAAAGCCAACCTTTGGGTGCAGCCTTGGCCTTTTTGGGATTGAAGGGGATGATACCTCTGATGCACGGTTCCCAAGGCTGTACCGCCTTTGCCAAAGTGGTTTTAGTGCGGCATTTCCGGGAAGCGATTCCCCTTTCCACTACAGCAATGACGGAAGTCTCGACTATCTTGGGTGGTGAGGAGAATGTAGAACAGGCAATTCTCACACTGGTGCAGAAGTCAAAGCCAGAAATTATTGGTTTATGTACTACCGGATTGACAGAAACTAGAGGGGATGATATGGAGGGTTTTCTCAAGGAGATCCGCCAACGTCATCCAGAACTGGATGAGATGCCAATAGTGTTAGTTTCCTCGCCAGATTTTAAGGGTTCATTGCAGGATGGCTTCGCGGCTGCTGTTGAGAGCATAGTCAGGGAACTTCCCCAAAAAAGTGACAGACGAGACGCCTGTCCTACGCAAATCACGATTTTGGCTAGTTCTGCTTTTACACCTGGGGATGTGCAGGAAATTAAAGAGATTGTCACTGCCTTTGGATTGAAACCCATTGTCGTGCCCGACCTTTCCGCCTCATTAGACGGTCATTTAGAAGATTCCTACAGTGCAATCACAGCTAGTGGTACGACTCTGACAGATCTGCGGCAAATCGGCAGTTCATTATTCACTCTGGCACTAGGCGAGAGTATGCGGGGTGCAGCGCAAATTTTGGAAAAGCAGTTTGGTATACCTTATGAGGTGTTTGGTGAACTGACGGGATTAGAAGCGGTAGACAAATTTCTGCAAGCATTAGCAGACATTAGCGGTCACAGCGTCCCAGAAAAATACCGCTACCAACGCCGCCAGTTGCAAGATGCCATGCTGGACACTCACTTTTACTTTGGTTGCAAACGAGTCTCCTTAGCGCTGGAACCAGACTTGCTGTGGTCAACAGCTTATTTTCTGCTATCGATGGGAACTCAGATTCATGCAGCAGTGACGACCACACGCTCTCCTCTGTTGGAACAACTTCCTGTTAAAAGCGTTACTATCGGCGACTTGGAAGACTTCGAGCAACTCGCAGTAGAGTCTGACCTACTTATTGGTAATTCCCATACAGCAGCGATCGCCAAACGGCTAAAAATTCCTCTCTATCGCCAAGGCATTCCGATTTTTGATCGCGTAGGCAATGGTCAGTTTAACAAAGTTGGCTACAGAGGTACTATGCAGCTTTTGTTTGACATTGGCAATTTGTTTTTAGAGCAGGAGGAGTCATTAGTCATTGGTCATTAGAGACGCTTCGGAATCGCAAACAAGCCAATAATCATGGACAAACTATAAAGGACGAATGACTATGAAAATTGCCTTTACAACAATTGACCGAGTTCATATTAATGCTCATTTTGGTGGTTCAAAAGAGATTGATGTTTATGAAATCTCAGACGAAGGATATAACTTTTTAGAAACTCTCTCCTTTGATGATGATCTCCAACAAGACGGAAACGAGAGTAAATTAGCACCAAAAATTGAGGCCCTAGCTGACTGTACGATTGTTTATGTCGCCGCAATTGGAGGTAGTGCTGCTGCTCGGTTAATCAAGAAAGGCGTAACACCAATCAAGGCGCGATCCGAAGAAGAAGAGATTGCTGATATTCTACATAAGTTAGTACAAACCCTGAAAGGAAATCCCCCACCCTGGTTGCGTAAAGCTTTACAACAAAAAACTCGGACTTTTGAAGATGAACTGGAAGAGGAAGCAACCGTATGACCATAAATAATAGTGTTAGCGGAACAGAAACAACTGAAGTCTTAGCCTCACCCTTTATAAAAACTTTAGTGCAACAAATACGGGGTTTAGACACTTATCAAGTTTATCGGAATTGGACAGATGAGTTGATTCTTAAACCCTTTGTTGTCAGCAAACAAAAGAAACGCGAAATTTCTGTTGAAGGTGAAGTCGATCCGGTAACTCAAGCACGGATTATGGCATTTTTTCGCGCTGTAGCAGCCCGTACCGAAGAGGAAACAGGTCTACTATCTCAAGTTGTAATTGACTTGAACCATGAAGGATTTGGCTGGGTACTAGTTTTTTCTGGGCGTCTTTTACTAGTGATCAAAACCCTGCGAGATGCTCACCGCTTTGGTTTTGAATCTCTCGGAAAATTAGCAGATGAGGGAGAAAATCTAGTACAAAAAGGGATTGATTTGTCTAAACGCTTTCCGGAAGTTGGAAAACTGTAATAAGTGAGGAATTATGAATTATGAGTTATGAATAAAGGGAATTAATTATTTATAACTCCTGACTCCTGATTCCTGACTCCTCACTTTTAAAGGAGATGTTTATGGTGCAAACTGGAGAAACCAGTATCGACGAGCTAAAAGTTCAGATAAAACGCCTTAATAGCAAGGCAGGTCAAATGAAAATGGATCTGCACGATTTAGCAGAAGGGCTACCAACAAATTATCAAAACCTGATGGAATTTGCTGCACAGACTCATGAAATTTATCGTCATTTAGATGAACTTAAGCAACAGCTAAAAAAACTGGAGCAAGAAAAATGAGTGGGGAAATAGATAAATTTAATCAGATTGTGGATGCAGAGGAGTATTTTGATTTTTTTCAACTCCTCTACGACCAAAAAATTGTCAATGTAAACCGGTTGCATATTTTGAAAAAGTTTTCCCAATTCATCAAAGAAATTGATGAAAATTATACTGACATCAGTAGCTCAGATAGGTTAAATAAATATCGTGAGGCTCTGGAAAAAGCCTATCAGGTATTTCTCGAATCAACACCTCAAGAACAAAAATTGTTCAAAGTGTTTAATGAGAAGCCTAAAAATGTAGTCACGCTGACAGAAATCACTTCTGATTAGGAGGTAAAAATTGGTAAACCTGACGCCTACCGAATTAGAACGTTACCGTCGCCAGATGATGCTCCCTAATTTTGGCGATTTAGCACAGCAACGCCTTAAGTCAGCAACAGTTCTGGTGACAGGTGTGGGAGGATTAGGCGGTACGGCAGCGCTTTACCTTGCGGTAGCAGGCGTTGGGCGGCTGATCCTAGTCCGAGGTGGTGACCTGCGGCTTGATGATATGAATCGTCAAATTCTGATGACAGACGATTGGGTAGGCAAGCCAAGGGTATTCAAAGCAAAAGAAACGATCAGCGCCATTAATCCTGATGTTGAGATAGAAGCAGTTCATGATTACATCACTCCTGAGAATGTGGACTCCTTGGTACAATCGGCTGATATGGCTCTTGACTGTGCCCACAACTTTACCGAGCGCGATGTGTTAAATGCAGCTTGCGTACGCTGGCGTAAACCGATGGTAGAAGCAGCGATGGACGGAATGGAGGCTTACCTGACTACGATTATTCCTGGTGTGACTCCCTGTTTATCTTGCTTATTTCCTGAGAAGCCTGATTGGGATCGACGCGGCTTTTCAGTTTTAGGCGCTGTTTCTGGTACGCTAGCTTGTCTGGCGGCACTTGAGGCTATCAAGTTGATCACTGGGTTTAGTCAGCCTCTATTGTCGCAACTGCTGACAATGGACTTGACCCGACTGGAGTTTGCCAAGCGCCGTTCTCACCGCGATCGCTCTTGTCCAGTATGTGGTAACACTGCGCCTTGGAGATACTTGCAATCGACATCTCTAGAAACCACGGGTAATTGCAAAAAATAATTGTGATGTTTGTGTTCTCAACTATCAACTCAAGGAGGTTGGATGACTGTTACTTTGACGGAAAAAGCAGAATTTCGCTTACGAACATTTATAAATGGTTCTGCTTCTGAAGCCAACGCACCAACTAAAGGTATCCGCATCTCTGTCAAAGATGGTGGTTGCAGTGGCTATGAGTATGCAATGGATGTCACCAGTTCGCCGCGACCAGATGATTTAGTCATCCAGCAAGGCAAGGTACTGGTTTACGTCGATGCCAAAAGCGCACCGTTGTTAGACGGAATCGTCGTCGATTTCGTCGAAGGTGTGATGGAAAGCGGGTTTAAGTTTACCAACCCCAATGCGACTGATAATTGCAGTTGTGGAAAGTCGTTTAAAGCAGGTGATTGTACGCCTACAGGTATACCTTGCAGCTAATATCATTTTGGAATTGACCAAGAACGGGGTGTAGGGTGTGGGGTGTGGGGGAAGAAAAAACAACCGCACCCCAAATGGGGAAGGTGCCTCTACATTTATGCATAGGGTTCCCCACACCCTACCCCCTACACCCTACCCCCTTTTCATCGGAGACTGTTGAGCAGGTCACACGTTCCAACTAAGTGCTGAACAATCAAACCTAATTTTCAGAGGGAGTAGGGAGCAGGGGAACCCACGGAGAGCAGCCGTGGGATTGTAACAATGACGCCGCATTTCTCTCGCCCTTCTCCTGTCGGAGACGCTGCGCGAACGGGTGACGCTCGAGTACTCGCTACCGCTACCGCTTTGCTAATGCTAACACCAGTCGCCGTGAGAGCGGGCTGACCCTCCTGCAGCGCTGGTTCACTGCGCGTCTCGCGGCGGCATCTTTTTTTAAAAGTCGCT
>Ga0209611_10009672_pt1 | contig 14489 bp, 11 predicted proteins | sample S1TSphgellanicum_3_FD_187693 | JGI IMG/M metagenome (GOLD analysis project Ga0209611, IMG submission 187693) | Host-associated microbial communities from peat moss isolated from Minnesota, USA - S1T2_Fc - Sphagnum magellanicum MG (SPAdes) (version 2) | ecosystem: Host-associated > Plants > Peat... | reverse complement strand
AGTGGATTTGAGCTTGAGGGGGAGTGTTGAGAATTCAAGCTCAACTAGTTAGGTTTCATTAGTTACTGGAGTAGGAAAGTAACTAGGTTACTTTCACAAGGTTGAATTACTTTCGTTACTTATTTTAGTTTGGTTATTTGTGGTTTGGTCTTGTAGTTAAATACCTTGGTGTTGATGGTTTGGCTTTCTTTTCTTCATTACAGAAGTTTGTGTATTTCTTGTGACAAGAACCTTGAAGAGTTCTTGATGTTGTGTTTTGTGTTGTGAGCATTATGTTGTAGTTTCCTTTCAATAAAGATTTATGTTTGCACTTGAGTAGATTTCCTATTTGTTAACAATGGCTCCTCCTAGCTGGAGGGTTGTGTAGGTTGGCTTACCCATTCCTTTTCCTACATAAGGTAATACTTGCTTCAACCATTCAAAGAAAAATGGCCAAAAACTTTGCAACTTTCTCATCTACATTTCTAGATTCCATCTTGAATCAAGTAAAATCATAGCAAGAAACAAATACCAACTACATTAAGTTGTAATGTCTTGTGATATGAATGACCTCTAGGACATTAACCACTGCCTTTAGGGGTGGACTATGCCCTTTCTTTTCACAAATGAACAAGAATCCTACTTGTCAAAAGCCTTGAGATGTCTATTATAAGTTGTAGCAAAATGGTCCATAGCCCAAAACAACAAATATAATGTTGGATGATTACATAACAAACACCTTTCACAAAGCTTACTTTATAGTCATAAATTCCTACTTATTTTCCATAACTTAAGTTATTTGAATGGTGGTATGAATTGTGAACCACAAAATAACATGGCAGCAAAATTATGGTTATTGAGTGCATAAAAACTTGTTTTTTTCATTAGCAAGAAGTGTGAGGCATTCTTGCACACCTTCAACATGAAGATATGCACTCACAAAACCCACTTGGAAATGGAACGACTATGTAGTTGTAGTCTAACAAGTAAGGTGGTTTAATGTAATGCAATGAAGTTCATCAAAAATATAATGCGTTGTGTCCACTTGGAAGATACAAAGACATTGTGGGAGAATCATAACTCACCATGATGGAATGTGAAAGGGCATTATGTTGATGTTCATTCAATGTCACGTTTGATGGTTAAACCCGTTTTGTTTTGTTCATCATAACATTTACATACAACCTCCATGATGGAATGTGAAAGGGCATTATGTTGATGTTCATTCAATGTCACGTTTAATGGTTGAACCCCTTTTGTTCCATTCATCTAACCTTTACATATAACCTCCTAATCTAACATGCATTCAATTTTTGAAAAGTTAATATAAAAAGGAGCCATGTTATAAAATCTTATAAGTTTTTTTTTTTTTGATCAAGAATTAAGCCTTGGGATTTAAAATCACTTTGCTCAGATTGAGGAAAAAACAGACAATCTCCACCCCCTCTACTTTCGACAAATGTACCTCCCGTATAGCAAACCCAATGATGCTGAAATTTGGAGAGAACCCTTTACACCTCCTAAACAAGAATTGTTTTAAGTTTGACACAAATCTAACGATGGATTTGGGAAGAACAATTATTTGAAATAAAACTCTAGAGGCTTTGTCAAGGAAATCCTTCCATGAACTCCATTATAACACCTTTTATTTCTGACAAGTGTAACTCCTTTACAACCAAACCGATGATGCTAAAATTTGGCGAAAACCTTCTACACCTCCTAAACAAGAACTATCTTAAATTTGACCCAAATCCAATGATGGATTTGGGAGGAACAACTATTTGAAATAAAACTCTAGAGGTTTTGTCATGGAAATCCTTCCATGCTTATTTCTTGCACACATCTTTTTCATAAACAACACCTTTCCACACATAAGAACTAATATTTTCCTCACACATTCCTTTTCTTCCTTTCCCCTTCCCCCAACACAAAATACTTTTCTTTCCCTTGGTAAACCTCCATGACCTTTCCTTGAGTTTGTTCCCCTTGTCCAATGGAAGCTTCAAAATCCTTCCCTCCAATCAATGGCCTCCTCATCCTTCAACAGCCAATGAGAATTGCGAATTATTTACCCTCCAATTGATTTTAGGATGAAAATTCTTAGGCCCAATGAGACAAAAAAATATTCCATCCTCTAATCAAATAGGATGACAATCCTCATGACTAATGGGATTAGAGGATTCATCCTTCCCTTTATCTTGGATATCTTGATGAGGTTCTTGAACTTGATCCTTATCATTTCCGTCTGTTGACCCTCACATCCTACTTCTTCATCCTAATTATTTCAAGTAACTAACTACTAAGACAATTTATCAGTAATAACAAGTAAACATCCTTCAGTCCTTACTTGATTAAATCAATCCAATGGTTGAAATAACATCCACGCATACCATTTACTCTTTTGATATCCCTTACTTTTTTTTTCCATGCACTAATTAACTATGTAGTACATAATAAATTAGAATTAAAAATTGCATCACAAAAACCCCCACATACTTCTAGATCCACCGTTGAAATTAGGGTTCGATGAATCCATTAGATTTAGGATGTTGGAATTTTCATGAGGTTCCGCCATCACTCCCACACCTTATGCCTACCCTAATTTGTTAAATAAAAAAGTTTCGACCCCTTCTGAACACAAGTACCCCATTGTTTCTACTACCTTCTTGGTTTTTATTGATGCAGGTGAAAATTTAGTCATGGCGAATGATGTCGCTACACCTTCAAATCCTCTAGTTTCACTAGTAAAAAAGGAAGAGCTTGAAGAAATATCGCTTAACGTGAATGTCTCTTAACAATCGCGCGAAGAAGAACCGTCTAGAAGAATGGTACGCATTCAAGTTGATCGTTCGGCATGGGATCATCAATCGTTTCCTAACCCACATGCCTTAATAATCTATTTGGAATTTTTTCCTGCTTGTGGAGCCGCACCAGAAAGGTTTGAAGAATGTTAATGTGAAGACGACGATGTTCGTCTTCATTATCGAACTTGGATTCCCGGTGATGGCCATTATCATTAACTATGAGGCCCAATCAATCCCCTTTCCATGGAGCATCAAACCAAATACCTAACTCACACCATTTGTCGCGTTCTAGAGTTTTTGTAATTGTGATCTATCCCCTTCAAGTTGTTTACTAAATTGTAATTCACACGAGGCCACTTAGGTGGAAATGTTAATACTTAAGTTTGATTTTGATTCTATTTAAAAGTCTGATAAAAATGAAGACTAAATAAAGATGTATTAAGACTACATTCTAAAAATCTTTCAAGTACATCATTCGTGCCTGAAGATTATTGTACAAATTAATTTAATATTATCATGGCAAAATGTTATTGTTAATTATGGGCTTGTATTCCCAATATATCAATAAATCACATCTAATTCTACATCCCCTTTCCCTTCTCTACAACATAAAAGGATATTCCACTTTAAAAGGTTTACTAGGTCCTAAAATTAACTAAGTCTTGCATCAATTTAAATAAAATAGTCATCTACGCTGAAATATCCAAAGGCTAATTCAAATCTTGATAATTATTACTTGGAGGTTTATCAGGATTCAAATCATTAATACCAAGGAAAACTATGGAACTAAAGCTTAACAATTCGTGGTATTATAATCCATGACTCACAAGAAGCCTTTGCAATTCAAGCCTTACCTTTCAACTAAATTCATTTCTTAATGTCTTGCACCTCACTATTTGGATTAATAAAAGATCCCTCTAACATCTTTAATCAATGAAACATGTAGCCACTCTAAATTTAATGTTATATAATTGATGTAAAAAAGAAACAACAAATCTTTTTATTGCACACTCATTGATTATGACTATAAGAAGTTTAACCTAATAATAGTGGCATGCTATAGCAATTGGTTAGATTTAAAACTTCATCATGTTCTTTGCAACATTAATCTATGGCAAAAATTACAAAACTCAATTTATCCCAAAAACAAAAGGTCCTACATCATCAAGCAAGGACAAGATTTCACTCAACATGAATTGGACAATATAAACCTTTCAAAGTAAGGAATTAGCTTTCAAATGCAAGGAACATTCAATCAACATCTATATCAGTTGTAAACAATTGCAAATCATGTTTTCATATTATTGGGTGAAAACCATAATCCCAACATTAATGCAAGAGAAATCTTTCTAAACTCTAGGTCAAAAGCAACAAGTAAGCCTAACACAACATACCTTTAAATGACATGTGTTCTTTCAAAAATGTTTGATGGTGGTTTGAGAAATAGAGGATGAATCTCATCTAGTTTGTTTTAATATGCAACTCACATGTCCCACCATAACTATCACATTAGCTTTTGCTTGGCTTGGTAGATTTTTTAGAGTTTTATGTAGTAGTTGCGATAGCACATACATCACTATTAAATGACATCATGGATCAAGGAAATTATATGTTACTACCCATCATGTTTGGTATTGATTAGAATGACTAGTTTGTTTACTCAGTAAAAGAATGCATGTTTGGAATAGCTCCATCCAAGGGAGGCTCTTCATGGCTTTTTTTGCTATGTATTATTGCACAACACCACAAGATTAATAATCAATAGAAACAATACAACTACAAATGTACCCTACAAATTAAGTGGGCAAAAATATATCTCCCATTAATCACATGTTTTATGCTCAAATGCAATAATCTTGATCATCCATCGAGATCTTCATGTTTGGCTACTTACATTGTGCATTCACGTTACCTTTTCAATTGAAACAATATGCTATATCTCACAATTTACAACCTTCATAATAATGTTTACAAACCTTGAAAGCAACCATCATGACCTAGAAATTTGGTGATGAAGCATTAACCTCAATTGATTTATCTTCCAAAATTGCATGCAGTTCTAGACTTGCCAATATGCAAGAAATTTTCAATCTTAATGTTGTTTGTCTTGTCTAAAGTTGATGGTACCTACATCAATTCAAGGCATGGCAAAGGACATTGCTGAATCGTGGAGGTAATGTCACTTGAAAACACCTTATCCATTTTTCCTTACGAATCTTGCTCCACATTGTTCTATTTGAACCATTGGCCTTTATCATGTGCCCTTGACTCAATATTAAGCTAAGGAAGGAATATAGAACATACGTTAAACCAAGATACTCATGACTTAAAACCCTTGGTGATTCCATATATAATGGTAGAGAGATTTTCATTCAATGCTGAAAAACCTTCAAGGACTTTTTCAAGATGCAAGTTAACTTGCCCAAGTGCATACAACTAAGCATCTACTCTCTTCTCCACATGCTCCATATGCTACATAAGAAGCTCCATCACAAGGTCTATCCTGCATTTCATTTCTCCTCACTCCTCTCTAATGCCTACAAACATCAAGCATAGTGAGAATCTAAACAATATTATTATTGTTGGGAGATAGGTCAATAGTTGGTAAGCCATTAGATTTATCTTATTTTTGGGTCAATATTTTAGAATAATATCATAACCTTAATAAAACGTATAGAACATGATTTATTTGTGGAAGTAGAGATGAAGAGTACATGGATAACAAGGTTATGAATTTACCGAAAGTTGAACTTTCACTAGGTGCTACATCTTTTTGATAAAACTTCCACAATGCATTATGCCATGCATTGAAGATGACATTTCCTTCCCCAATAGTGTTCATGAATGTAAATGGATTTTTGGGGTTTTCAAGGTGTGGGCCAAATGCACCTCTAGCAAGGTGCTTCCCTTGGGCAAAATGGCTTGATTGTTGTTAGAAACCTCAAATCAAACATCATAGAACTTAAGCTTCAAAAATTCCTTCCTTCCAATACTGGGATTCCAAGATGGATTTGACTATGCAATCTTGGTTGACATTTGCCTACATCACATCCCAAATTCATATCCAATAAGTGAAAAAAAAACATGTATTTGTGCTAAAAACAAGCAATCTAGCAATGTCCTGCAATAAAACTCATGAAGGACTTCATAGGTCCACCATGCCTTGATCTAAACTTCAAAAACCTCTGGGAGGAAAAAACATAATAGGAGAGGACACAACCTACTAATTTGAAAACATTGCACTTATGAATGATAAAAGAAGATCCAAAATATGTTAGAAATATTATTCGTTTTTAATTCCCAATGTTGATGAATGTGTTAAACATTCATCAAAAGGATCGATAATATTCACATCCTTACTAGTAAGGTTAGGGTTTAGAAGTGGAAACTACTTAGGACTTGGCGGCGGTTAAGTTTAAGGTTTGGTGGCAGCTAGGGTTCGACGGCAACTAGTGTTAGGGTTCGACGACGGCCAAGGTTAGGGTTTGGTGGCGGCTAGGTTAAGGTTAAGTGGCACCTACTTTAGGGTTAGGAGATAGTATATAATGGAGTGGTTTGGAGTTGTCTTTCATTTTCTCCTTTCATGGTTTTGAGTGCATGTATAACCTTCAAGCCTTGTTAGTAGTTGCAAGCCATAGTTTTGTGATTGTAACATTTGAAGCATAAAATATTTGTGATTTCTTGTTAATTAATACGATTATTCCATTTCATGAATCTTGAATGTTTCATTTCTTGCTTGTTTTCAAGTTGTTTCCAATAGGTTATGGGCCCACACTAAGTAAGAGAAAAGACATTGTGTTAGAACAATAAATAGTCAAAGGTTTAGCTTGTATAACATAGAAAGGGAAAATCCTTTTGAGGGAAGGCTTTTAGTTTACAAGGTTGCAAAGAGAGTAGAAGTCCATTTCTAAGTGGGTGAGAGGTGTGGAAGAGATTTCTTCAAAGTGTTGTAAGTTTTTCAAACGTGAAAAACTTGTTTTTCAAGTTTTTTGAAAGTATCAAGTTTCAAGGTGAAAGTGTGTGGAAGAGAGTTTTTCGATTCATTGAAAGTTTGAGGTGTGTGGAAGAAAGCCTTTTGAGTTGTTGAAAAGTGTGAAGTTTCAAGTGTCAAAGAGAGTTTTTCACATTGTTGCAAATTTCAGGTGAAATTTCAAGCTTGTGTAATAAAAGATTTGTAAGTGATGAAAGTTTTTCTTTTCAAGTTTACATGAGGGGTCAAAGATTTTCTTCCAAAGCTTTTAATCTTTTGAGAAGAGTGTTTGTTGTAGCATTTATGTACAAAATGTCTTCTTTTCAAATGGAATCCTTGAAAGTCATGGAGAAGTTTGATGGTGGCAATTTTCACTTTTGGAAGTTCAAAATGCGCATGATGTTTTCTAAACATGGGCTTTGGAAATTTGTTGATGGGAGTGTCACCTTGCCAAATGAAAAAGTTGTAAGGGTCAATTACAACGAGAAAGAGACAAAGGTTTTTGCATTGTTTTGTGAACATCTAACGGATGCTCAACTTGCACATATTCAATATTGTGCCAATGTGAGAAGTGTGTGAGAGGCTCCTTGTGGTGCGCATGAAACTAAGACAATTGGCAACAAAGTGTTTCTTCGAAAAATATTCTTCACCATCAAAATGCAAGAAGGAAATGACATGCTTGTGCACATCAACACAGTGAAAGCCCTTGCGAACCAATTACGTTCCATCAAAGATGTAGACCTTTGATGAACATTACGGATGAAGATGTTTACATGGTACTCCTCATCAGCATTCATCCATCCTTTGATAACTTAGTCACAAGCTTGGAGTCCATGTCCACCAAAGATGTAAACCTTCAATTCATTATAGTAAGGTTGCTTCACGAAGTGTCCAAAAGAAAAGAATGTGAGAGTTCGGAGACTACCACATTAGTGACAAAACTCACAAGTCAAACGAAGAGTTTTTTTCTATTGTAAGAAATGTGGACATTTTGTGAGAAATTGTTTGAAGAAAAAAAGTGATGAAAAATAAAAAGCTAATCAAACTTGTGAAAATCACGAACAAATGTTTATTGTGGCATTGAGTGCCAATGATCATACCACGTATGATTGGATTGTTGATTCTGGTGCAATGCAACACATGACATTCGAACAAGAATGGTTTACCACGTACGAGCACATTTCCCCAAGGAGGGATTTCATGGGCGATGACACCGTTTTAAAGGCCATGGGCAAGGGGAACATCAAAGCCACAATGAAAGTGGGAGGCGAATTGACACACACAACCATCACCCAAGTTCTTCATGTTCCAAAAATGAAGAATAATTTCATTTCGGGAGTAAACTCATTTATGAAGGTTTCAAAATGGAATTTAACAAGGATGGTTGTAAGGTCAACGATGTTTGAGGAATTGTTGTGGTGGAAGCATGAAGGGACAAAAACTTGTACCTTCTTAATGTGAAGGTGGGTAATGACACGACACACATTACAAATTCTTTGGAAGAAAGTGCGATGTTTTGGCAGATTTGGCCATCTCAACATGGCAAGCCTTAGAGAGATGGATGCCATGGTGGATGGCATGAATTTGAAAGAAGTGCCGTTGCATCGCATTTGTGAAGGATGCATCAAAGGCAAACATCAAAGAACATCATTTCCCAAGGACGGAGCAATGAGGGCTTCACAACTTTTGGAGATTGTCCACACGGATGTGTGCAGGCCAATGAAGACTACATTACATGGTGGAGTGTGATATTTTCTCATTTTCATTGACAATTTCTCAACAAAAATTCATGTCTATCTTTTGAAGGCCAAAGGAGAAGCGTTTGAAAAATTCAAACAATATAAGGCATTGGTGGATAATGAAATTGGTCACAAAATCAAAGTGCTATAATCCGACAACGGAGGATAATTTGTGTTTAAGAAGTTTAATGCATTTTCTGTGAAATGTGGAATTCAACAACAAACAAGTGCGCCCGATTCCCCACAATAAAATGGTGTTGTGGAACGTGCCGATAGAACCATCATGGAATGTACAAGAAGCATGATTCTAACACAAGGGTTGGAACTTGAATTTTGGGGCGAAGCGATGAAGACAACGATGTACATAAAAAAAACCAATGTCCAACCAAGGCTCTTGATTCCAAGACCCCTCAAGAAGCATGGAGTGGTAGGAAACTCGATGTGTCTCATTTGAGAATCTTTGGTTGTAAAGCCTTTACACATGTCCCCGATGAGAAGAGGACCAAATTAGAGTCCAAGTCCATGCCTTGTGTGTTTTTGGGATATTATGAAGGCATCAAAGTGTATCGTTTGATGTGTGTAGAAACCAAGAGAATCATCAAAAGTAGAGATGTCGTGTTCATTGAAGGGTCAAAGGAAATAGGTGGTGTGTTCCATCCCAAAAAAGAAGAAAATGTAGTTGTGCATGAAAAATTTGAAGGAGAAGAACCATTAATCTTTAGTCGAAATATACCTTTGAATGAAACAAAAATGGAAGGCATGCAAAGTGAATCTGCACCAAGTTCTTCATTGGAAGAAGAATTTGTTGTTTTGAATGATAACCCATTTAGTGAACCTTCACAAGATGTGCCGAGGGAAAGACCTCAAAGGCAACGAAAGGAATGACCTCGGGATTGGTGGATTATTACCAAGGAGGTGGAGCATGCCACCGTTGCATTTTTGGAGGAGCCCCAAAATATTGAAGAAGCATTGACATGTGAAGGGTTTAACAATCATAAGTTGATAAACATGTTCGGAGTAGAAACTTCATAGAGTGGGAGTGTTAGAAATATTATTTGTTTCTAATTCCCAATGTTGATGAATGTGTTAAACATTCATCAAAAGGATGAATAACATTCACATCCTTATAATAGTTAGGTTAGGTTGAATAGTGGTGGCTAGGGTTTGGAAGTGGAGGCTACTTAGGGTTTGGTAGCGGCTAGGGTTAGGTTTTGGTGGTGGCTAAGGTTAGGGTTTGGTGGCAGCTAGGGTTAGGTGACGGATAGGTTAGGGTTAAGTGGCAACTATTTTAGGGTTAAAAGATAGTATATATTGGAGTGGTTTTGAGTTGTCTTTCATTATCTCCTTTCATGGTTTTGAATGCATGTAAAACCTTCAAGCCTTATTAGTAGTTACAAACCATAGTTTTGTGATTGTAACATTTGAAGCATATAATCTTTGTGATTTCTTGTTAGTTAATACGATTGTTCCATTTCATGAACCTCGAATCTTTCATTTCTTGCTTGTTTTCAAGTTGTTTACAATAAAGTTTTACCGGTCCATGATTCTTGTAAGGTCATTGAATCAAAAGCTTTGGTTAGGCACCGATTCTTGATATAAACCGATGTGTTCATTACCTCCGCCCAAAACTCCAAGTCAAGTCCTTATGCACGAATCATGCTCCTAATACATTCCACGTGTTCTTATTGTTTCATTCCATAATTCCATTATGTTGTGATGTGTAACGAACATTTATTTATCATTGGATTCCACATTCATGCAAAAAGTCGTCAAACTTCTTGGACACAAACTCTCCTTCATTATCAAATTACAAGGTTTTGATTTTCATGTTGGTTTCATTTTCCACCAAGACCTTATATGCCTTGAAATTGTTAAAAACCTCTCTTTTCACTTCAAAAGGTAAACATGAATTTTTCTCAAAATGTCGTCAATCAAGGGCACAAAGTTTTGTGTTCCACCATGAAATGTGGTCTTCATTGATCCACACACATCACTATGCACAAGCTCCAAAAGCTTTAAAGCCCTAGTCACTTCATCTTTAGGAAAAGATGTCCTTTGATGTTTGCCTTCAATGCAAGTTTCACACAAATGGTCCAATGGCACTTCTTTCAAGTTCATGCCATTTAACCATATTCTCCAACTTCTTGAAATTCGCCATGCTGAGGTGGCCAAGTCTTTGGTGCCAAATTGTAGCTCTTTATTTTGAAAACTTTGCCACATTCACATTTTCCTTCCAAACATTGACTAAGAAGATACAAATTCATCTCCTTTCATGCTTCTACCATGATAGTTACATGGAGATTGTTCACCTTATAATCATCATGGTCAAACTCCACTTTCAAGCCCTTCGAAATGAATTTGTTAATGGAAATGAAACTATTATTCATTTTGCGAACATGAAGAACTTGTGTGATGGTTATAAGCAACATTATACCTCCAACTTGCATTATGGCCTTGATGTTCCCTTTGCCAATGGCCTCTAAAATGGTGTCATCTCCCATGAACACCTTCCGCAGAACAATGGATTTGTAAATGGTGAGCCATTATCATTCGAATGTTGTGTTGTGTTGCACCAAAATCAATGATCCAATCATACACCATATGATCATTAGCACTCAACATAGTAACAAACATTTGTTCTTCATCTTCACAAGTTTGGTTGGCCTTTTCCTTTTCATCATTTTCTTTTTCAAACAATTTCTCACAAAGTGTTCGAGTTTTTTTATAATAAAAAGAAAAGCTTTTCGTTTGCCTTTTTGGAAACAACTTGAAAACAAGCAAGAAATGAAAGATTTAAGGTTCATGAAATGGAACAATCGTATTAACTAACAAGAAATCACAAAGGTTGTATGCTTCAAATGTTACAATCACAAAACTATGGCTTACAACTACTAACAAGGCTCGAAGGTTCTACATGCACTCAAAACCATGAAAAGAGATAATGAAAAACAACTCCAAACCACTCCATTATATACTATCTCTTAACCCTAAAGTAGCCGCCACTTAACCCTAACCTAGCCGCTTCTTCACCCTAACTTAGTTGTCACCAAACCTTAACCCTAACTGCCGCTTAACCCTAACCGCCACTTCACCCTAACTTAACCGCCACCAAACCCTAACCTTAGCTGCCACCCCACCCTAACCTTAGCCACCACCAAACCCTAACCCTAGCCACCGCCAAACCTTAAATAATTTTCTAAACCCTAACTTAACTACTACAAGGATGTGAATACTATTCATCCTTTTGATGAATGTTTAACACATTCATCAACATTGGGAATTAGAAATGAATAATATTTTTAACATGCCTTATGAATTTTGTTAAATAATGTGGCATTTTCTGTGTTTTCATTTTCTTTTTTCTTAGAAACCTTATGAAACAATCAAAGCACAATGAATTGAAGGTCAACATCCTTGGTGGACATGGACTCCAAACTCATGACCAAATTATCAAAAGAGGGGGGAAAACTCATGAGAATTATCATGTAGATGTCTTCGTCTTTAATCTTCACATCAATGGAATTTAATTAATCTGTAAGTGCCTTCACCATATTGATGTGCATAAGTAAGTCCTTGTTAGAAATACTATTCATTTTTAATTTTCAATATTGATGAATGTGTTAAACATTCGTCAAAAGGATGAATATATTCACATCCTTGTAGTAGTTAGGTTAGGGTTTAGAAGTGAAAACTACTTACGGCTTGGCGACAGCTAGGGTTAAGGTTTGGAGGTGGCTAGGGTTAGGGTTTGGTGGTGATTAAATTAAGGTTAAGTGGCGACTACTTTAAGGTTAGGAAATAGTATATAATGGAGTGGTTTTGAGTAGTCTTTCATTCTCTCCTTTCAAGGTTTTTGAGTGTACATAAAACCTTCAAGCTTTGTTACTTGTTGCAAGTCATAGTTTTGTGATTGTAACATTTGAAACATAACCTTTGTAATCTTTTTGTTAGTTAATACAATTGTTCCATTTCATGAACTTTGAATCTTTCATTTTTTGTTTGTTTTCAAGTTGTTTCCAATAGGTTATGGGCCCACACCAAGCAAGAGAAAGAACATTGTCTTAGAACGAAAAGTAATTTTAAGCTTGCAGTGCATAGAAAAAAAGAGAATATCCTTTTTGAGAGAAGGAATTTTAGCTTGCAAAGTGAGTGGGAGTTCATTTCCAAGTGGTAGTATATAAAAAGCTTGCAAATTTTCCAATTGAGTGGGAGGTATGAAAGAGACTTCTTCAAAGTGTTCTAGGATCTCAAGTGTGGAAGAGTGTTCTTCAAGTCTTGAAGTTTCAAGTTTTAAGTTCAAAGTGTGTGGAAGAAATTTTTTTGCCAATGTTACAAGTTTCAAGTCAAATTTTAGGTTTGTGCAAGTAAGTTTTTCAAGTGTTTGAGGGTTTATTGTAAAGGTTTTATTTTGTGATATATAGCAATTGAGTGGGAGAGATTTCAAGTTAGGTTTTCGAACACTAGCAAGTTTTTCAACTTGAAATTTTTTCACTTGTAATTCATTTGAAAAGAGAAGCAAATTAGAATCCAAATCCATACCTTGTGTGTTTTTGGGGTATTGTGAAGGGACTAAAACCTATCTCCTGATGTGTGTAAAAACCAAAAGGATCATCAGGAGTCAAGATATTGTGTTCTTGGAAGGGACAGAAGAAGTAGAAGGTGTTCATGATAATACACCCCCTTCAAAGCAAGTAGAACATGTTGTTGTGGATGAAGTCGTGAATTATGATGAGCTTGTCAAAAATGCGAATCATATATCTTTGAAGGAGAGACCGGTGGAAGACGTGGAAGGTGATGAATTTACATCAAATTATTCTTCGGAAGAAAAATTTGCTGCACCACAAGATGATGGTTTGAATGAACCACAACAAGATGGATGAATAGAAAGGCCCTAAAGACAACATAAAGGGTGGCCATGTGATTGGTGGGTTGCCACCAAAGAGGTGGAATGGACCATCATAGCTTTGTTGGAAAACCCTCAAACCGTGGAAGAAACATTGCAAGGCGAATGTCGCAACCCTAGCTTTGGGCTCGCGACCAAGGCAAAGGGGTTACAAGGCTGCAGGCTAAGAGGAAGCCTGGGAGTCAAGGCAAAGAGGCCACAAGGGTGCGGGCCAAGAAGAAACCCGAAATAAGAAGAAGCCTGGGAGTCACATCACATAATCCTGGGAGTGTTAGAAAGTGTGAGGGAGTATGGAGGAGTGAACCCTCACACTCCCAAGGCAACTCTCACTTTGGGAGATGGAGTCCTGATGGACTCCCGGTGGACTCCCGAAACTTCAAAGAGCAATTTCAAGGGTCAAAACTCAATGGTTTGTGGCGTTTTTTATACCATTCAAAAGTTCTTAGAACTTAAATGTCCAAAATGGGCTCGCATTGTTCATTTGGACATCCGAAACACAAATTATGGCCAATAGAAGGGCCATGAGTCAAACTGCCAATTTGACTCCCGACCACAAAAAGTCAAGAATTGACTTGATTTACTTGGCTACAACTTTGCTTTAGACCACGTCACGATCCGAGGTCTGCTCGCAAAGTTATGGGGCTCCAAAATCGCAGGAATCCCATTTGGCACGATTTCGAAAGTCCCGTTCGGGAGTCCCGGGAAAGAAAAGCCATTTGAATGTAAGCTCCGTGGCCAGCCACAAAATATACTATAAGGGGGAAGGTGGTGGCTTCCCCCAAGTCCGGGTCGTGGTGAGTCTAGTGTGTTCGTGTTGCCCGTGTTGCCCGTGGCTCGTCCTAGCACCAAAAGTGTTCCAACTATGCACTAACCACTTTGTGTGGGTTGTGTGCAGGCCCGTGTGAGTGAATGAAGCTTGTCAACTCTTCCTAGTCCCATCTCGGAGCTCCAACACGCCCTTCTACCCCTCAAAGTGTTGTGAGCTAGGGAGTGTGCCTCGACTTTTTCCTCTTCCGTTGTGTTCTACTTGGACTCACATTTGAATCCTTCGAAGAGTTGGGAGTGCATCAACGAAGATGCAAATAAGTGGGAGA
>Ga0209611_10009671_pt1 | contig 14490 bp, 14 predicted proteins | sample S1TSphgellanicum_3_FD_187693 | JGI IMG/M metagenome (GOLD analysis project Ga0209611, IMG submission 187693) | Host-associated microbial communities from peat moss isolated from Minnesota, USA - S1T2_Fc - Sphagnum magellanicum MG (SPAdes) (version 2) | ecosystem: Host-associated > Plants > Peat... | reverse complement strand
TTCTCTTTCTTTTTTTTTTTTTTTTTTTGGGTCTTTGGGTTTGCGAATTGGACGTCGGCGCGTAATAACATCTGAGAATTTTCGAAGTCAAGAAACAATGGCAATGTTGTCATGTACTGTGAATGTTGTATCGCCTTTTGTTCAAAGCCTGCAACCTTCGCAAGCCTGGTGTAGCAGTAGTAGGAGGAGGATTACAGTAGGGAGCAAGTATTGTTTTGGTTGCAAAGCTCAGGGAGATGGGTTGAGAAGAGGCGATGGAAAGGATGCGTGGAAGAGGAGGAAGAGCGAGTTTGGTTTTAGGGGTTTTGAGGGTTTTGTGTGCACGAAGAGTGTGGAGGAGCGACAACAACAACAACGCACATGGCGGCGACTCGTGGTGCTTCACGCAGGAGCAAGAGCTGCTTACATATCGGCTCCGGCTGATCCGCAGTTCCTGCGTGGGCCTGACGAGGATGAACTCAAGAGGGAGTTGCTGGGCGTGCTTCCTGTGGCCACGCGGGGACCCAAGCCCATCATCACCTGGGGTTTGGTGAGTAGTCTCCTGTGGCGGCAGAAGGTGCGTTTGGGATTGGCTTTGATGGCTCTTGTTGCTTCTACGGCGTGTACTCTCACCATGCCTCTCTTCTCAGGTTAGTGTGTACAAGCTTCCCCTCATTCATGGCCAGCCCTATGGAAGAAAAAGATTTCCAACTCTGCAAGCAAGCAAAAGCCCTTTTGATTATGCCTTAGATTGCTTCAAAGAGGAATGAATGAATTCACAGATTGTGTTTTGAATGTGGCCCTGCAGGTAAATTCTTTGAGACTTTGATTGGAGCTCAGAAGGAGCCACTGCAGGAGCTGCTGGCAAAGCTTGGGCTTATCTATGTTCTAGAACCAGTGTTCACAGTGGTGTTTGTAACCAACATGGTGAATGTGTGGGAGAAAGTGATGGCCAATTTGCGCTCCCAAGTGTTCCGTCGCATTCTTATTCAGAAGGTATGCAATCCAATTCACTGCATCAGCAGTCATGTACTTTACCCCTTCCTTCTCTACTAGGGTTGCAACAGATAGCTTCCAGCTCAATGGTTTTGCCATGGTTTTCAACATTGCTTGCACCAAACCAAGGCTGATCATGTTGATTAACTTTTGCATGGACATGTTTCTGTCTGTGTGTAGGTGGAATTCTTTGATCGGCACAAGGTACCAACAATACTGCACCTGTTTTGTTTTTTCTTATTTGTCTTTCCATCATGATTGCTTTGTTGTGGGATTGCATTTATAAACCGTGTGCAATTTGTCTTTCAGATCACTAGTAAGGTGCTAGAGGATGACATGTGGTTGTATCAAATGAACTGTTGTGTGTATCATCAGTGCTGAATTTACAGCCCTTTCTCTTTGCTTTTAGTGCTTGTGTCATAGTTGTCTATGAGGGCTTCATGGCAGCACACATGACCAGGTCGGGGAACTCACATCGATACTATCATCAGATTTGGGTGCCATCAAAGATATTGTGAATGAAAATGTTTCTCGAGACCGTGGCCTTCGGGCCTTTTCTGAGGTATCATTGCCTGCTTGGTTAGAATCAGTTCAAGATGGAAAAAATTTGCACTGTTATGCACTCCAGACCAATACAATCCTTGCAGTATTCTCAGGCATTCTTAGATTTCATCTTACATTCTCATGGCAAGAGTGAGAGTGATTGTTGATGTTGCTGACGTTGTGCAGCATCCTTTGTTTTGATGATATAGCATTGTTGAATGGGGAGGTTACTATTTTCCAAGCAGTTTTGTGAACTGTGGACTGTTCTGTGCACAGATGATGGGTGTACTATTCATCCTGTTCTGGTTGTCACCACAACTTGCCCCTATACTTGCAATACTGATGATCTCAATCTCTGCAATTGTGGGTAAGGTGCAACTCTCTGGAAACAAGGATAGAGCAAGGATTGTTGTCTGTTCTCCCATCACTTTTGCATGAAGGCCCTAGACCCTAACTCCTAGGTATTAGGCCTCTAAGTCTCTTATCTCTTACCAAGGTTGGTTGGTTGGTTTCATGTGCAGCAATATACAAGCGTACCACAAAGGTGGTTTTCAAAGCATACGGCAGGGCACAGGCTCAAATTATTGAGTGTGCAAATGAAACTTTTTCTGCCATCCGTACGGTGAGGAATGATTTTCCAACAGCAGATGCAGTTGTTTCATGTCAGACATTGCTGTTAGTACTACCAATGAGATTGTCCTTTCAAGGTGGATACATGTGAAGCTGACCCAGTGTCTTAAATGGTTTGTTATCTCTCTCTTTCATACGCTGGTGGACGAGTCGTAAACATCCCCAGTAGCAGTTTTATATTCAAGGACTGTTTTTCCATGGAAAGACTGTTCACTCAGTGCCTGCATGCTCTGTGTAATGAATCTTCTTTTTTTCTACAGTCTCACTGTAGCATTTCACTGCAGGTAAGGTCGTTTGGAGGAGAGAGGCGGCAGACAAGCAGGTTTGATGAAGAGGTGAAAACTCTGCTTTCTTTTGGACTGATCACCTGGAGATGTAAAGAAGCAGGAGGTTATCAACATTGGAATATGTGTTCCTTTGGTGTTGTGAGGAAGCTGCTGTGTTGCAGCTCAGCTACTCTTTACTGAAGCCATTGGTGGTTGTAACAGGTACTGGCATACCAGAAGAGTGGGAATAAGCTTGGCTGGCTCAAATCAACAAATGAGTCTTGGACTCGAATAGCAATCTATGTGTCACTTATGGCACTCTATGTTCTTGGTGGAAGTAAAGTGAAAGCGGTGAGTGAGTATTACTGCTTCTACCTCAAAGGACTCTCTGCTCTTGTAGTTGTGTTTAGTTGTTCCTTCACAGATGTTGTTCTTCATTGTTTTCTGTTGGCCTCACTGATTAATCTGAGGGCACAGATTCTATTTTCATCATAATGTGCATGAGGCTTTGCAGAGCTTTCTCCTTTTCAAACCACCCACTAGCAACCCATCTTATATATATAAGATCTCTTGATTCTCATATGAGTTAGTGAATTGCTTGATTGCAGGGACAACTTTCTGTTGGCACGATGGTGTCTTTCATTGGATACACATTCACTTTGACTTTTGCAGTAAGCAGTCTGCATTGTTTGCCAAACCTTTCTTTCCGAGGTTCCTGTGCTATACTATCCAGCAGCAAAAGTTCCTATTTGTCAGTTACATTGTAGTTGAAAAGACACTGCATTCAGATGCAGGTGTAAGAAGTGGAGAAAGACAACACTGCTGGAGTGCATACATATTGCTAGGTGGTGTACACCAATCTAGCATATTCACTGGTGCAGGTGCAAGGCATGGTGAACACACTGGCTGACATTCGAGGCATGCTTGCAGCAGTGGAGCGTGTTAATAATGTGGTAGCCAGTGCTCAAGTTGATGAGTGGCTTGCTCATGGGCTAGAAAGAGAGGCTCGTGGGGAGTTACAGGGTAACAGGGACTGTGTGAATCCCACCACAAATGAGATTGTTGCTTCTGTGGAGGATGCCACTAATGGGTCAACAATCCCTCTAAAGGTTGCAACATCAAATTTACCTGCAGTAGAATCACAGAGGACAGTCTGTGACTTGGCCTGGTCTGGAGATGTAGTGCTTGAAGGTATGCCCCCAGAGTTGTAACAAAGTGCAATGGATAGCTATCTGTGCTGTATGTTGCCTGATTCCTTGTCTCATTGCAGAGATGCGGTTTTATGTCCAGAGGCTGGTTGCAGGCATGACAGATGTGTTACAGAGTGTGGAAAGCATCATATGTTGGTGAAAAATGTTGCACCAGTCATGCTGACATTGATAATTGACTTTTTTCATTTCAGATGTGCACTTTGCCTACCCATTGAGGCCAGAAGCATATATATTGAAGGGAATCACATTGAAGTTGGACCGTGGCACTGTGACTGCTGTGGTGGGTTCAAGTGGAGCCGGAAAGAGCACCATTGTGCAGCTACTTGCTCGCTTCTATGAGGTTTGTTCAACAAGCATTTGGAGTCTGTTGAAGTCCACAAGCTGCTTTCTCTTTGCAGTCTTGTCTTTTGCTGTTACCATCTACTTCATATGTCCAACTGTTTGTTCAGACAGTTTCACTCTTTCCCTATTTAAGTATCTGCTTTGTTGTGCTTTGTCCAATTTCAGGCAAGCTCGGTAAAGTATTTGAGTCAGGCATGAAGTAGTTTTGAAACCATGCTTCAATTTTGAAGACTAATGTGCTGCAGTGAAGGAGAAAAACTCAGAACTAAAGGCTTGAGATGCTGTTGTGTTAATTGCAGCCTTCAGATGGTCGAATCACTCTTGGTGGCACAGATGTACGAAAATTTGACAAAACTGAATGGGCAAGGGCAGTTTCTTTAGTGAACCAGGTTAGTGTTCTTTGCCTAGCTTTTTATAATTTCTGCTAGGCATGACCATTCTCATGTAGGCCATTTACTTCTCATGTCTACATACTGGAAATGACCAGAACTGATGTGTTTGGTGTAAGTGAGTGCTGCAGGAACCAGTATTATTTGCAATGTCAGTTGCAGAGAATATTGCATATGGGCTTCCCAATAAGGATGTCTCTCAAGAAGAAATTGTCAAAGCTGCAAAAGCTGCTAATGCACATGACTTTGTTGTAGGTCTCCCTGAGGTAAATTAATGCTGTAAGTCTATGCCCTTTTTACTTCAGCGTCAAAAGAAAAGTTTCCATGGCTCTTGGGAAATGAGATTGCTTGACCAAAATCTTGACCTTACAAAACCTGGGTGCTTACACATAGCCTTGCTAGTGGGAGGTTTCTATCCAATGAAATGGAGTTATTCCCATTGGTCATGGAAGGTTAGGCTGCTTTGTAGTTCTGAGTTCTTCTCCAAGAGTATAAAATCTTCCTTACATTAAGGCTTGGACTGTGTAGGGCTATGACACCCTAGTGGGTGAGCGTGGAAGTCTTTTGAGTGGTGGCCAACGCCAGGTATGCATGGATCATTTTATTCTAAGAACCAAGTTGCTGTTGGTATATTTGAACTTTCAAGTATTCAATTCAGAAAAACCCAAGGGAAATCTTGATTGTGAAGCAATGAAGATTTAGCCTTGGTGCCTGATCAGATCAAATCAAATCAAATCAAAAGCACTCTTGGTTGCAGTTCGAATGAAGTTCTCAGAGAAAAGTAGAAGTGCCAACTTGAGGTGTTGAAATGTGTGCAGAGAATAGCAATTGCAAGGGCAATATTGAAAAATGCTCCCATTCTCATCTTAGATGAGGTATGTCACTTGATCCACCTTTGTCTCCAGACAATTATAGTCCCTTGTTTATGTGCTCACCTCTTGCATGGTTTGAAGCCTTAGATGGGACAAAACATGACCTGAAGTCTTTCTTGGAAGTAGGTTTTGCAAATCTTTCACGCCCCACTTAGATCTTCCCATACATGACTATAAGCTGGCATAGGCAAACAGTAACCACAAACATTGGAATGTGCAACTTGGCTTACTTGCAAACAAGCCTTTCATGTGCAGGCCACGAGTGCACTGGACAGTGTGAGTGAGCGACTTGTTCAAGGTGCTCTCAATCATCTCATGAAGGTCAGTTTTATTTCCCTCCCAATAGTTCTGGGGCAATAATCTGAAGGGTTGTTTAGATTGTATGAAGTTTCATTCTGACTTGCTGTAACAGCTATCTGCAATATGAATGCAGAATCTGCTTACAGCAATGAGTGCAGTGAGCTGTGGGCTAATAAAAAAAAATGTTATGTGGCTGCAGGGGCGCACAACTCTAGTAATAGCACACAGATTAAGCACTGTGCAAACTGCAAACCAGATTGCTGTATGTGAAAATGGGCTTGTCATTGAGAAGGGCACACATACAGAGCTTCTTGCAAGTGGGGGTACTTATGCTTCTCTAGTGAATACTCAAAGGCTTTCTTTTGAATGATTACCTATTGCTTGCCAACAGGTGTGTCTTGAGTGGTAGCCAACTCATGACTGAGTCTTCCTGTTGCTTCTGTAAACGCAACAGAAACTCAGGACACAGACATTGGTTTGCCTGAAATTTTGGGCTGATTATTATATACTTATCTACACCCATTGTCAGGAGCTGATGCAAACAGTTGGTAGTCATGGCAGCTTGTCACTGCAATTTATGATGAATGTGGTGATGGCCTGACAATTTGTGAGCGACTCTCACAAGGTTATGACCGCACTCAATTGTCATGTTTACCCTCATAGTGTTGTTGTGGGGATTTCTCTGCAATATGCTTGCTAAGAGTTCTGTAAAATTAGAAATCCAGATAGCTTTTGCCCATGTGTTGAACAGTTAACCTATTGTATGATTGATTTTTATGCCCTTGAATGCCTGGGCTGATCAATGTAAAAGAAGACATATGTTGGTGCCATGTATACAAAACCCAAACCCCACTGTTTTTGGATGATTGGTTTTAGTTTTTACCCAGTCACCCATTATGGATACTTCAGTTATCCTTGTAATATCTATCACTTAATCAGAGTGAATTGAACACAACCACATGCAAGGTGGTGGGCCTTGGACACTAGGAGCTCAACTCAATGCCATTCAGAATTGTTTTTGGTTAGGCCATGGTGTTGCCTATGGTATATAGATTGTGCTGTTAATGCAGTTTTTTAACATTTTTCTTTTCATTTCCAATGTCGTATGATTAGATTTGCCTTAAGTCGTGGATAATTTTGTGAGTCATGTCACAGGTTGTGCAATGGCAAAGAAAAATCTTCACACAAACACAAGAAAGGATTTTGAGCATCGAACTGTGCAAACAATTTGTCTTTCATTTATGTGAAGGAACACTGGAAACATCATGAAAGATTGTGGAGAATGAGACGTTATGTGTTCAATGGTGTGATTTGCTGCAGACAAAAGTATTAGCTGTTCTTGGTGTTGTGCAACTGACTTGGATGAAGGTAAATGCAATATGGAAAACTCTGCTTGTCTACTATGCTTGAAATGCAAATGCTTCTTTTAGCACTGCTCCAAACAGTTTCACATATGGATGGCACTCCCCCATCTCATTTGTCTCAATTTATGATCAATCCAATTCAATTTTAGTAATGGAACTGGTCAAGTTGTTGATATAACTGTAGGAATCATACCTTCTGTCCTATTAGTTGTGTAGCTTGGTTGTACCAAAAAATCGAAGATAGTTTCTTTTTAGTGGTAGGTACAAAAACATGCCTCTTCAACCCTTCAAGCACAATATGACAAGAAGTCTGCTTCCTGTTTTATTGAGCCATGATCTTAGTAAAATCTTTCAAGGTAAAACCCTCCAGCTCTTTGTCACCTGGGGTGGTAGCAGCATTTTTCTAAATATTTGAAAAAATATTGATGACATATTATAACAATATCTCAGGCATATGTGTTTCTATTCCAAATGAGGCAAAGAAGTTCTTGCTGTAACTAATTGAAAAAATAATTAAAAAATCAAAGGTTTGGTTTGAAGAAAGTGCCTGCCCAAACTGTAGGCAACACTGGTGAAGTTCACTTCAGTCATCTGGACCGCAGAGGTGGATGGTAGAGGGCCCATAATACTCGCCTGAACTAAGAGGGTGCAGCAAAAATAGATTTTTTTTGCTATAACTGTTATCAGAATAAATGAAATCTTTTCTTTGGAAAAAAAGATGAAAATGATCTTCTAACATAATGGTCAGGAAGTCACTTACCTCCTTTCAGCTTTCTTATGATGCTATTGCATTGGGGTCGAGTTGGTCTGCTTATCTCTGCCTGGTGCAAGTAGCCCAATGATCTATACAAGTTCTTTCTTCAAGTTCAAGGTCATAAGTGAATGTTTATCTACCTGCAATTGTGACTGCTTTGGTTGTCAGTTGATCAGCATCTGAGAGTGGATTCCTTCGTCCACATAATCTGCAAGACAACCATTGTAAAGAACCAAAGCCTTCCCTGAACACTATGCAGCAGTCCCAGGAACCCACCTAAGCTCTTCAAATGTATCTGGATCAAACTTTATAGGAATGCAGAGTCTTAAAAAGTGCTGTACAAGAGTAGCAGCAGTATCAAGAGGAATCCTAGAGCAGAAAGCATACCTCTGGCAAAATTTGGCATCGTGACACCATAAAAAATGAGCAGAACACAACACATAGCATGCAATATAATAAAAATGTTCCTGAATCTGCCAGTAATGAATCATTCATCTCCACTTGATACCAAATGTACTCTGGTCATGTGTTCAGAATTTCTGAGCATTTGCTACTACAAAATTCAGTTGCAAAGAGTACTCAAAGCGACCAAAAACTATCATGCAACTTAACTTGGGCCCACAAATCCTCAATGTATCACAGGTCAAGCTATCACACCAACCAAGGTAAAAGGATAATCCAAGTACTGGAGAAGACTCAGGAAGGCACAGATTTTCATTCACTGGCTTTTTACTCACATGTTTCCCACCGCTTTATCCAAGACATTTCAAAACACATGGGCACTTCCATTTCAATCAAATCCAAATTTTAAGTTCTCTTTCCATTGGTATTATTGAAATCACTACAAATGTAAGAAGATGATCCCACCATGTTATCAACTTTTCATATTCAGCCACTACTCAGATTTCTGCCCTCAATCTAAACCAAAACCCAGAAGCTCCTCCCTTCTGCAAGGCAACCTGCTCCACTACTACCCTACTGCATGTCCTTGATTGTTGACTCATGCCATCACTGCAAATGGGGGAAGTACATGTGAGTCATGGAGAAGAGGAGGGAGCACATAGCTGCTCACAAGATGAACCTGTCAAATCCAATGGACCTCAGGCTTCCAGTGACCATCCAATCCACAACTCCGCAGTTGGAAACACACATATATACACTTTTTGGCACTCAAAATATGGATTCTAAATTATCTAGAGGGTGTAATTAGCATGCAAAAAAACAGCAGAGAGAACATGTTCTTGGACATTTGGGGATTAAATACTACAACCTTCTAAAAGAGAGAGAAGCTCAAAACACTGCTTGTCTACAGTTGGGAAGGTTAAAGGTTCTGGGAGAATTAGAAAGTTGGTATCCCAAAATGATGATGAAAATTACATCTGATCTATTACATCACCTGGTATTGAAGGGGAGGGATGACGGACATAAATCCCTTTTTTGTGTCAGCCTTCATGCTCCTCACCCATAGATACGTCACACCAGCCGAAGGACAAACAGTTCTTCAAACATTACCTAACTCTGAACTGGAAGGTTGGTTGAAGCCGACAAAGACCAATGTGCTTGGAGTGGGTTCTTTAGTGTAGTCATACTTTCCCTGGCAATCTTCTAACTCCCTAGTGGCTGATATTACTGTGTATTGACACAAAATTGCAGACCATTGAATGCAGGTTTAACAATCTACAACCATCATTGGGTGAAGGTACAGGATTACTATGATTTAGTTGTCATTGCTTGACTCCCTGGTTAGCTTCTTGAAAGCCAGTTACTAAAGTACTTTTCCGATATGAGATGCCATTCAAATCCTCAATAACCCACTTCAGCTCCACCATATCTGATATGGAGAAGTGCACATCCCCTTGTGAAAAATGCACCCCTGCCTTGCTATGCTCATCGACATGAAGAGTTCCCTCAGCAAGCCTACTGAACCAGGAAACCAAGCCCTTTTGAGATCGACTGCCCTTGTTCTCAAGGTCCACCCCTCTGATGAAGCTGTCCTTGTTGCCTGCCTTCTCTTCCTGCATGGAAGGGGAGATGTACAAGGGACGTTAGAAAGCAGAAGTTCCAAAGACAACACAGTGGAATGTAAGGTGCTAAACTGCACACCTATCCAATGAAACAAGGAAAAAGTTGAGGCAACAAATATTTAATCATGTTCTGTTATGCATCTACTTGAGACTGCCCTAAAAATATTAGTCACGTGCCACTGATATGCCCTCTGAAGCACTCTGTGCAGTATGCCCACCTCAATGGACCTGTTATTGACACGGCAGACAAAGAACCCTGAATCACCTACTGCTCTCAATGTTGCCTCGCTTTGCTGGCCTCCACCAATCACCTGATGCACAAAACCGCAGTGAAAGATTAGCACTGTTGCATTTTCCACTTCACTACTACTCTCCAAAACACCAATTGTGTTCATGACTTAACATAATTGTACCATGATGGCTTGAACTAACGATGTAGTCCCTGGTGCTCAACATGTCATCAAGAGTTAAATGTGTAGGTAACCATGTGAGGAACAAAAACCAATAACTGTATGGAGGAAAAAGAATATGAGATGAGCACAGACCTACACCCTACCTGCAGAGAAGCACCTCTAAATCAAATACATTCTTAGCTTATCATGAAGCTTAGAGAAGGGAAAAAAGTGGATTTGGAATATCTCTTTTTAGAAATATATCACTGTTTTTTTAATCATAATTCTATTTTCATTTTGTGGCTCGCATATGTTCCCAAAGTGATATAAAAAATATTGAGACTGGAGACCATGGTCCCATGTGGGCATGTCAGACAAGCATAAGGAGCATTCCACCCTAACCTTATTTTAGTGAAGATTCATTTGTGTGCCATGACTTCATGATTGCCATGGCACACATGCATGCAGAACATCTCACCTAAACTCCACATGGTGCTCACCCATGTATGTCTATTTATGACAATCATGGGGTGATTGCTATCATTATTGAGTACTTTAGATAAGTTGAAGATGCAATTTTGTTGAGAGGCCAGAGAATCACCTGCTGCATGAAAGACATATTAATGGAATGGTGAGTGAGACATCATGCTATTGCAGCGAAAGGTGCTTAGGGCCAGCTGACACGCACCACCATGACCTGCTTTGAGGAAAGCCCCCAGTCGATGCATATCCTCTTGAGCACCTCATTGCTGCAGCCACCCAGTGCCCATAAATCACAGTCTCTCCATCTCAGCATTTATCTGACCTGCAAAACTTCTAACAAAAACCCCATTGCAGACCTTCACTTATCCCTGGCAAAAAAGCCATCAATGAATACAAGCTTCAAAAGCACACAGACGTTACCTTATAAGTTCTCCTTGTGATGAAGCATCAGTACCTTGCCTCATGTGCCTGATCTGTCCAAAATGGAAGTTGCCAAGTTGGTCTAGAAGCAAGTTAAGATCTTCTTTCTTTCCCCATGCTAAAAGAGCTTGAGGTAAGCCTCTTTCCTGCAAAAGAACAAGTAGAGAATTATGGTAAAAGCATCTATTATGTCCTTCCACCAAGACAGTTACAGCACGTTCAGGGGTGTATTACTTAAGCAAGATAAAGATGACAAACCAAGACTCGAATGGTAAAAATAAAACTACAAAGCCATTTGTGGAAAGACAACTGAACTCATGAACTCCTAAGACCCTGCATGCATGATCTCCAGTTAAAGAGAACTTGCCAAACTCATGACAGAAGAAATAACAGTAGGAAAGCTCTGACAAACTATCTTCACTGCACCAAAGAATCAGAATCGATCACTACCTAGAACTCGCTAAGACAAGCACTTGGTTATGGCTGTGTGGTAGGAAGGAAAACCTCAATATAGCGAACCAGAGCTGGTGCACCAGGCATGGCCTGCCAACCTCGTGCAGATGCTCCTGGAGAAGAAGGGTTTGCAGTCGGGATAATACCCAGCTTCGCTTGTTCTTGCCTCGCTTCTGCCAACATCTTCTTCTGGTATATCTTATCAGCATACTTTGCACGAATGCTGTCACCTGCCATAATCCAGTATGCTGTGTTTATAGTTGCTAGACGCTCAACTCCATTATCTTCCTGATTGTGGTTTACTGATTGTCAAATGTTGCATTCTGAGACCAGAGAATGCACCTTGATTCAAGGAGGGATCAAGAAAGAAGAAGCTCACCTCTTCCCATAATTTCTTCCAGGGCTTGCCGCTCCTCCATCCGGGATTTTAGTTTCTGTTTGCGCACAGGTATGGCACCTATACGATCTTGAAGCCCTGGGACAACAGTTTTTAAACCAAGAGATTCAATAATTTCATTTGCTGAGACAACATCTTGAACAGCCTTTGCATCATCTTTTGCTTCCACAGTGGTGTTGATATCTAGCAAAGATGCCCAATCTCGCCGCTTCACATCCATCCTCTCCACAAGATCAACCTTTCCAGAAGTAGAGCTCGAAGAAGAAGCACCACTGACAGTTGGAGTTGAAGATTGTGTCCTTTCCTGCAAGAGTCCATGTCATTCCAAACAAATGGTGGTGATTACCAGAGAGAAGTTCTGAAAGGAAGTTGTCAGCTGACACTCTTGAGATCATCAAGGCTAAATCGTCTTTGCAAATTCAAACCCTAAACTGCAGCGCTATGTGCTTGCAGAATACCATGTGAATCTCTTTCATACAAATCCAATTCCCGTCAAGCAATACCAGGGTCTGATCTCCTTCACAATATCTGATTACATGGTTCAATTGCACGGCAATATCGCTTGCTGATTTCTTGACAATTCTAGTACGTCTCCGGCAGTTTCAGTGGATTCTTTCAACTGTTGCAATCCCTTGTTGAATAGTGTAAAACGCAGGACCAGAAGAAGATGCAAGCAACAAGAGCTCTATTACTTCCAGTAAACCAATTTCTTATTACCTGCGGCGACCACTGGATGAGAGACGGCATATCGAAAATCACACCGCGTACCAAGAAGCCCGTCTCCACGGGACCGACCAAGTGACGCTGCAAGTAGATGCTAGAGATATCCGTCCTATTCCACGACCTTTTGTACAACTCACGCTCTCGCAAAACCTCGGGCAAAGGCGGCGCACCGATCAGATCCGCAAGGAGCTCCTTGAACACCAGGCCAAGCCCCGACGGCGAGATGGCAGACCAGTCCACCCGGAAAGTTGCCTCTTCTGCTACCTTGGACGGAGCGGCGGCGAAGGTAAGTCGCAAGCTGCGCATCATACTCTTCGCCATTGTTACAATTTGAGGCTCCAAAATCTCCGAGAGACCAATTTGAGACGAATTGAAACGAATTAAATCCTTGAATTGGACATTCTCGATGGGGGCATTCTCGAAATAAGGGGCCTAGTGCGACACGATAGCCGAGTCCAGCCCTGCATTTTGGGAATGTCCCCCCCGCCCATGGGCTTTATGTAGGGTTAAACCAGCCTATGTCTGAACACATAGTGGCTCAGAGGTCGCTGAAATTCAGGGGTTGGGTCGCCTGAATTTGATGTCAAAATCAAAATTATAGCCCTAATGTGGGCACACCCGTTGCAATTTACAGCATTTAAAAATATTAAAATCTGAGTGAGATATGCCCACCCAAAGCAAGGGGGGTCAAGAGTGGGGGAAAAAAAATCTTAGGACGCATGGCATCTTATGGGTGATGCATTTGGCATGTATACTTAAACAAAACAAGGGTGGTGGATGTACATTGCATACCACATCTCAAACTTGGATGTAAAAATAAACAAACAAAATTTGTCACACAAATGTCGTAATTGGTTTTTACAATGTAGATCTATCCAAGCATAAGGATTAAGATCAGACATACATGGGTGGCCGAATGTTTGAAGAACCCTAAATTTGAGAGTGGCTAAAGTCTGTGGGTGCTTGCTCATAGTAGTATTTGCAACACCATCCATTTCAATCAAACCATCACTTTGAGTCCACTTATTTCTCTTATGCAAAAATTTTGGTCTTTCAATTTTTCTCCACCCTGGGGCAACCACCTAGCCCTCTTAAGCTTTGAGCTTTCTAATCAACTTTCTAAGCTTCATGATGTTCCAAGTTTTTTGAGCTTCATGAGAATTCAAGCTTTCCAAGGTTTGTGAGATTTGAGTGAGATACAAGCTTCATGCCTCTTAACCCTTGTGATGTTTGTCTCTTGATTTCTTGGCACTACGTATTTTTCATGTTCTTCTGCTTCTTGGTTTCATGATCTTCATGTCTGATCACCCTTGTGCTATTAATCTCTTGATTTATTGGCACTACATTATTTTCATGCTTTTCTTCTTGTTAGTTTCATGATCTTCACGATTTTCTTCTTCTCTTCATTGCTTGCAAGTGTTTTGGGAAATCCAACACCCCCCCAAACTTGGTCATTGTCATCTTCTTCTTGGTTTTTTACAACTCTTAAAAAGCTTCAACCTCCCCCTCTTTTGTTTTGCAAGTCTACACAAATCTTTGACTTCCTCCCCTCATGTTTACAGCTCTTGGGCAAGAAACTAGGACTAAAAAAAACATGGGTTTGATCTTCTTATTTTAGTCCTAGTTTTTTCCAAAACCCCCATGGGTTTAGTATTTTTCTTCATGGTTTTTTTCCAAAGCTCCCAAAGTTGTGGTCTTTTTTCCCCTAGTTTTTTCGAAAATTCCATGGCTGTGGTCTTCTTTTTCCTAGCTAAAACCTCAAAGTTGTGGTCTTCTTCTTCATGGTTTTTTCCAAAGCTCCCAAAGCTATGGTCTTTTTCTTCCTCGGTTTTTTCCAAAAGTCCATGGCTATGGTCTTTTTTTTCATGGCCAAAACTTCAAAGTCATGGTCTTGTTTTTCATGGTTTTTTCCAAAGCTCCCAAAGCCATCTTCTTCTTCTTAGCCATACCTT
>Ga0209611_10009670_pt1 | contig 14491 bp, 12 predicted proteins | sample S1TSphgellanicum_3_FD_187693 | JGI IMG/M metagenome (GOLD analysis project Ga0209611, IMG submission 187693) | Host-associated microbial communities from peat moss isolated from Minnesota, USA - S1T2_Fc - Sphagnum magellanicum MG (SPAdes) (version 2) | ecosystem: Host-associated > Plants > Peat... | reverse complement strand
AACCTCACAGTGCCCCAACTCTTTTCTTTTTTCGTTGTTTCACTTTGGGACCCACATTTGGGTTTCTTAAGGAATTTGGGGGCAAATCATTTTGGTAGGTCTTTAGGCACAACTAGTGCACCTTTTCATCTTTCTAATAGGACTTAAATGCCTTTTGAATAATCTCATCAACTTGCTCCTTATAAAACTCCCATTGTTCAATTTGACTTTTCTTACTTTGATATGATAAAACAAAAGTTTTGCCTTCATGAAGGCATACTCCATTGTAAGGTTGTCAAATTCCTCCATTTGGTGGTGGTAGAGGTTTAAGAGCCTCGCCCTCGGCCTTAATCCCTTCATTTCCTTATCTAAAGAATCCAACTCCTCCTTATTAACACCTAGATTTTGCTAAACCTCCTCCAAATTTTGTTGTAACAACTAGATTATTTCAATAGATTACTACAATTGTAGTTGTTGCTTTTGTGCCATTTTGGTAAGCGATTCATTTTGGCCTTCCAATCGCTCTACTTTCCCTTTTACTAAAGTGAATAATTTTTTGATAAGGGTCAAAGACTATTCCACCGCCTTCTGGTTGGTTTGTTCTTGCTCAAGAGTCCATTTAAGCTTAGCTTGTTCAAAATCAATGGAACCCAATGTTTTACTGATTTCAATAAGCCACTTGTGGAGATTTGATAGCTCATTACAATAGTTGAAATTTTTGGTTTCCAACTTTTAAACCTTTTTTTTCGTACCTTCCAAATCCTACAATTCGGTCTATAGTTGTTGGATGGTCAAATAGTCTTGTTGATTGGTAGTCTGCAAGTGTTGGAGATAGCCTTTCAATTCGATTACCTCCTACAAGCTTTTCTACAACACCTCCTCTGCAAAAGTTTTTTTGGTTACAACCTACCAAGAAGCTTTCAAAATGTTGCCCACCATCTAGGCAAAGTCTTTCCGATGATAAAGGTGGTCCTCCAGCAACTTCAATGAAAATGCAACCGAGGGAATGATTACATTTTTGGTTCTGGTAGGTGGAGGAAAGAGTCCACCCTGGATTGAAAATGATGTATTAGGGGGGCAAAGTCTTTGGTTACCTCTTAAGCTTTGTGCAATGGTTCCATTGGAAAAATATTATAGTAGAATATCTAATTTCGATATATCTCTTATCAAAATTACCTTCCCTTCTAAATGTCGATGTAACTAGCTAGAAAGATTTCCAAGAGTTTTGATGCTTACAAGCATCATATGCAGTTCCAATTGAGGTCTTGCATTGGAAAGTTGTTCAATCCGAACTAGATTTGGACTTTGCATTTTGTCCTTCTTGCATGGACTTAGTGCTTCTAGTGATTTGTTAACCAAAGTGCATTTCCTTAATGATGGTATGGGATTTCGGGGACAAAATCAGCCCAAGTTTTAAGATCACAACATTGGTAAAAAAGGTAGGCAAAATTTCCAATTGCCTTAAGGTTTCTGATTGGGTATTCATCCCATTGATTTCCTCGATGTCCTCCATTTCCTTCTTGAAATCAATGGGTGTGCATTAAAAATGCACTCCTAAAACTCTACTATTTTTTATAGCCTGAGCTTTTGATGTTGGTATGGTAGCACCTTCATCTTCCTCCTTTGAATCTGGTACAATGAAAGTTGGATTTATCATAAACCAATTTTGGATGTCAACAACTAGGCAATGCTGAATTTTTTGTTGTCCTTATTCACTATGGGTTTTGTTGGTGCAAACAAATCCCACAACCTGGTATAGAAGTTGTTAAAGAGTACAATAGATTAGTTCACTTTAACCCTTTTACTTGGCCAAGATTACAAAATTCATCAATTTTTTCGCCACATAGGTAAGTCGGCTGCCCTTCAACCAAAGTACTTGGATTAATGATGGTAATCTAGTTGCATACATTCCCTTAAGAAGGGAGACCTTCCATCCTTGCCGATCGACAAGTGCTTCTGGTGAAGATATTTTCCAGTAAATGGCTGCCTCTTTCTCCCTTTCTCTTTCCTTATCCTTCTCTTTGATTGGCTTGGTTAACAACTTGGTGATACTAATTTTCAATAGGTTGAACATTTTGACCGTCGTTTTTTCAGTTATGAAAACTAAAACTCCTTACACAATTAATTCAATAACTTCTAGATTGAAACGTGTGATGGTTTGAAAAAACTCCTTCACCAATAGCCAAATCAGATTCAACTACACACTAAGCAAACCAAAAATGCCAACGTGTTTAACCCACTCAACATGTCTTCCGGTAATCCATTGCTAAATTTGTCCATCTCCGAAAAAATGATCCTTCCTTTACCAAAAAAGGTCACTACCATTTTCTCTTTCTTTTTTTCTTCACGATCTATTTCCAGTGCAAGCTAGCTGCCATTTGGTTCTAATCCTAAACTCTCCTTTTTCTTCATCTTTTCTACCGTCTCCTTGTTGATATTTCCTTTCATTTTCACCAACAAGAAATTGATACAAATTTTTGTAACATAACAATATTTTTAAAAAAAAGGAAAAACTGAATGAATAATGTTTCCTTTTATATCGAAGTTTGGGTGCCCAAACTTGGTGCCAATTGTAATAACCATTGTGGAAGTACATATGAACTTTTCATGTCCTTTCGACATCATTTTGTCGATTTGGATGAAAACACAACCTATGTGGAATGCTAATTTTTCAGTTGGTTTCTACCGAAATCCAATGGATTAAGAATGCTTTTCAGTTTGGTAGTTCCAGCAACCAAACTTTTTCAATTGACTTTGGTTTTCGGCGTTGTCTAATTTCTAGTAGAACCATATAAAAAAAAAATTAATGAGTTCTCCTTGTGCTTTGAATCCTCTTTGTTTTCTAGGTCCTCCTTGTGCTCTCCTCCCCCTTTGATGGTAACTTCCAGTCCTCTAGGAACTTTTCCCAAATATATGCATGGTTTGAGCTTGTTGATGTTCACCAAAATGGGATTTGGTTCAAACTTGTTAATGTTAACAAAAAAGTATAGTATTGTTGGGGAGACAATATTGTATTTTATATGAACCGAACCATCATTTTTTGAACTTTCTAGTGTGTTTTTTTCTACCCTTTGGAAACCAAATAACTATGCCCCCATAGAGAGTCTTAATTTTGTGGTTTTGTTGAACCTATAACATCGTGCTCCATTCCCTTCTACATGTCCAATCTACTGCCTCCTCGCGGGTTTCATCCAAGTGCTCCAATTCTACCATGCAATTGATTAAAATACATGTAGGAGAAAAGTTTCGATCGAGATGTGAATTGTTCATGGGCAATATGTATTCATTGGCATCAAAGGGAAAAGGCCATAAACCAGTTGAAACATTGTGTGTCCGGTGGTTACCTTGAATGTTGCGTGGTAAGCATATAGAATCGTGTGTAGGTGCTCATCCCAATCAATGTGGTTCTCATTCATCAACTTAGTAAACAATGAACCAATGACTTTGTTGGTGGATTTTGCTTGTCAAGGTTACATGCTTTAACAAAAATGGTTTGTAAAAATTTCAATGGCATCGTTACTAAAGTGAGTGCCTTAATCACTTACTAAAGTAAGCGGACAACTAGACCTTGTGAAAATGAACTCATGGATGAATTTTGTTGTCACAACCATTGTATTGGTGCACAATGCCTTTGCTTCTACCCACTTGGTGGCATAGTCGGTTGCTATTAGAATGTACTTGTTTCTAATGTACCTGCTTATGGGTTTGATTAGGTCGACAAAATCCAATCCCCACTTCATGAAAGGTTTTGTACGTAATGAAGTTACCAATTTCGCTATGGTACTTTATATTAGATTTTTTGTTCACTAACAATTGTCACAAGGTTGGTAGTATTGGAAAACATCCTTGTGCATCGTGGGCCATCAATATTTTGCCTCTAAGATCTTATGAATTGTGATTTTCAAATGAGAAATGCCCACCACTGACTCTTTCATGCATTTCTTATAACATTGTGGGTATTTTCAGGTCCTGAAAGCTATGCCTCAAAACTTGATCTTGACCTTGATGGTGTAATTTGCCCTATACCAAGGGAAATGTAAAGCTTTCAAGGCTAGTTATTTCTTTTGCTCTTGGGTATAGTAAATATATATTTTTCCAATAATGAGGTATTTGAAAATTTCATGTAGCCATGTCGATTCTAAAAGGAAGAGGGCAACATCTATTGTTTGGTCCAGTATTCCATTTTCTTTATGAAATCGAGCATCTGGGATAATGCATCTGCCACAAAGTGAGATATCCTTGGTTTATAAATAACTAAAAAAATGTACTTCAAAAAGGAAATTAGCCACTTTGTTGTTTTCCTTGAAATTAGCCACTTTGTTGTTTTCCTTGAAATTTGGGGTTTTCGGACCAAGTATAGCAATGCCATATGGTCCACATAAAAAATGAATTTGTTACTCAACAAATAGTGACGAAACTTATGAAGAACATACACCATTGCAAGTGTTTCCCTTTCAATTGTCATATAATTTTGTTTAACATTATTAAATAACTACAATGCATAGGCAATCGGTTGGTCGCATTTTCTAGTAAGGTTCTACGCTAACATAACCCCGATTGCCAAATTAAAAATGTTTGTGTGAACATGACACTTGATGTCCCCATGTGGTGAAATCAAGATTGGTGCATCCATGTAGTGCTACTTGATTTTTTCCCAAGCTTGTTGTCATTCTATTTTCCACTCAAAAGTTTTTATCTTTCATAGTAGCTTAGTAATGGGAACCATAATGAAAGGAAAGTCCTTGATGAAACACCGGTAGTATTGTGCCATATTGCCATTAAAAACATGAATGTCTTTGGGTGTTTTTGGTGTAAGCATGTGAACAATAGCCAAAATTTTCTTTGGATCCGGTAGATACCACATACTTCAATATAACACCTTAATGCATGAGGAACATGCATTTTTCAAGGTTCAAGCTTGTACCAAATTTTCTACATTTATTAAAGCATAGTTGTAGCTTTGGTAAATGGGTGTTCTTTTTGCTAAACACGTTGAAGTGATCCAAGAATAATTTCATGAACATTCCAAGTTAGTCCTTGAAACCTATATTCACCACATGTTGACAAGTTGGTGGAGCATTCTTGAGGCCAAATGGCATGACCACCCAAATGAAAGCTCCCTAATTGATGATGAATGCAATCTTGTACTTGTCTTCAAGGGCGATCATGATTTGGTGATAACTGGAAAACCCATCCAAAAACAAATAAACATCATGACCCGCCATTTCGTCCAACACCTCTTTAGTATAGGTTAAAGGATATGGATCCTTCTTGGTAGTAGCATTGAATCATCGAAAATGCACGCAAATCCTGAATTTGCCATTCTTTTTTCATACAACAATAATTGGTGATAGCCAACTAACTTCCTCCACTAGGGCAATGAAACCTAGATTCAAAAGCTTGTCCAAATCCTGCTTGACTACTACAACATAGTTTGGGTTCATTTTGTACTTGGCTTGATGAACATGTGTAATAATGGTGTCCAACTCAATTCAATGTTGAACAATTCTTGGTGAAATTCCCTTCAAGTCAATATAATTCCATGAAAAAATGTTCTAATATTCCCATAACAATGATTTGGTATTAGTGGCAGTCGATTCATCTAATGTCACATTTAGCTTAACCATATGAGGATTTTCAATAGTCCCCAAATTGAAAAGTCTTGCCTAATGATCCTCATGTAATGTTTAATGTGTAATGTCCAACTCTTGGACTTTGATGCATGTAAGCGTATTATTTATTAGAATGTATCCTTTAGAGTGTGGAAAGTTGAACGTAAGGTCTTTTGTATCGATTTTTGGACCAAAAGTTGCAACATTAAGAATTTTCAATTCCGGTAATGTGATGGTCCCAAGTGCAAACAAATATGGTTCTACTACAAAGAGTATTTCCTTTTATTTATCTATGACCCCCTCCATCAAATTGTAACACAATAGAACTTTGAGACATTTGGTATTGTTGTTGAAATGTTTGGTTATAGCAATGGTTCGCACCATGCCATTGCCCTTAATTGTGATTAGGTTGTTTCCCCAATCATGAATAACACGTGCATTATGCAACCATGGTCGACTAACAACATGGAATAATTGGAATAAAAAAACATTGGTTTTGATTATTGTGAACATTACAATGTAAGGAATCCCATGAATGTGGATTTTGAGGTCCTTGATGAGTCTAACCGGTTTGGTGATGGTTTAATCCAGAGGGTATACAGTGCTAGTTTAGGATTGGGAAGCCCTAGCCATTTCTATAGATAAGATGTCCTCAACCATCTTCTTGCCCACTTGAATTTGTATCATAACCATGTGAGGATCAATCACCATCGAGGCGATAACTGGATTAGGTCTTGATGATAGTTTTTCTTCCAAGGGCAAGCTTGGCAATAACATATTGTCTCACATTTGGAGCGATCTTGAAGAGTGGCCCAAAATAAGGGTGTGTTTACTTTCTAATAGTTGTTGATATCTTCCAAAATTGATTTTGTTTTTGTTGTTTCAGTATTTTTGATAAATTTGGTAGCACTGGTATTTCTAATAGAACTGATAAAATCAATAGCACCAATAGATTTAATAGCATCAATAGATTCGGCAAAATCGATAAAATTGATAGGTTCAATAAATATGGAAAATTAATTTTCACTATATAAACCGAAATCCTTGGTGAGGTTGGTTTTAACCCAAGTTTGTATATTAGCTTTAAGCGGCTCCTTTTTTTGTATGTCCTTAATAGCTTCTTTAAATGAACATTGAAGCTTTTCCTTTTCTTTCTAATTAGCCAAGCTTTTGTTCTTGAGAGGTTCTTTCTCCTTGAATACCACATTTTGGGTATCTGACGACAAGTGGTAATTGCAAAACCATGTTGATAACAACATTATCCTTCTTAGGTGTAGCCACCATTGCCTTTTCCTTGAACATGGCTTGAGTTACATCCTTATGAAGGTAGTCGTAAATTTTATGTTCAATGGAATCACAGATGAAACAACAATTAATGATGGAACTAGATTTGTTCGCTTCTCTATGACCTCCTTAGTTATCGAATTTATTTCCTATACCACTAGGTTGTGCCAAAACGTTGTTCATTGTTACCCCCTTTTTATTTTTATGTTTATTATTTGAGTTGTCTAAATTCTAATGGTAGTGCTCCTTGGAATGTCTTGGTTTATTACATTGACCATAGATCATATTTGTTCACCTTCCTTCATTAACCTTCTCTTGCTTGGTTGGTGGTTCCAACAATTTTTAGTATTCATTGGTGTCTCCCATACTTTCTTCACAAATGAATGTAACTTCTTCATGTTTGAACAAGGTGTCATTCTTCATCCCTACTATGGATGTCTAAAGATTTGGCTGCAATCCAGCTCAAAATTATGTGGTCATCAAATTATCATTTGCTTGGTGTTGAAGGTTGTTCGCTAGTTTCAATATACATTCATAATATACTTCCACCTTCTCATCTCTACCTCGCTTTATCACTCATAATTCCATGTACACTTGTTCATCCATTTGTACTTTTCAATAATGCTTACAGAACATAGCCTCCAGCTCCTCAAATTTACAAATTTGATGGGCTTTCATAAAATTCTTTCACCACTCAAATATGGCATCATGAAGTGTAAAACAAAATAGATTAATGATATCAACATCAATTTTTTCTCCATTGGCCTAAATGGCCTTGTGAAAGACTTGTACATGATCATTGGGATTCGTTTTTGTGGTGTAAATGGGGTAGGGTAGTAAGGACAATTTGAAACACAAATTTTACACGGCTTGCAACCTTTGGGAGGAGGCACCACTCCCATCCCTATAGTATACTTTGTGACTCTCTATGGGGGCTGAATCCAAATGGCACTTTTTCCTAGGACTCCCAAGTGCAAGTCCCAAAATTGGGACTTTTGTTGTTTCAAAACTTTGAATGCTCATATCTTCCTCAAATCAAGCCTATTTGGAGCATGTGAGGGTAATATATTATAACCCTCAAAAAGATCTTTCTAGTATTGTATTGCATAATCCAATCAAAGATCATTTAACCCTGCTCTAAGGGGATTTGTGGTTGGAAATCAAATTCTCAATTTGACTCCTAACCCATCTTTTGATCATAATTCATGCATATAAAGTTTAAACAAACAATGCAAGGGCATTTTAGGCATCTATACTTCAAGACCTTTCCAATTGTATCCTAAAGGCCCAATTTGGTGTTTACTTAACTTTTCAACCAAGGCTTTAGACATTTGAGACTCCCGCACAAGTGCAACTCCCAAAATGGGAGTGCATTTGAGAATCATTGGACTCCATCTCTTGCAATCTCCCTCATTTGTGATAATGAACACACTATTTTGGCCTCATGAGCCCTTAACTCCACATTTAGTCATGAACCCAATGTTAGGGTTGCGATAACCACCATTGCTAATAGGTACAACATGTCCATTAGTAGGTGGTCTACCAACATTTTTAATCAAGGACGACTTTCCCCTTTGTTCATGGTACGTTTTTTTGTAGGAACAATTCATGGCATCTTGGAATTATGCTTCTTTCATAATAATCCTTATCCTCATTTGAAGGCTCTCCATAATCTGTTACAATCCCAATTTATGCAATTCCCAAAATCGGCTTTGGTGATGTCATGGGGTTAACTAAGGGATCGAACATAGGAGGCCACATTATAGGAACACTCCCTAAGCCCCCGTAATTAAAACCAAAATATTGTGTATAAGGTCCAGCATGAAAATGCATTGAATTTGGAAAATTTACCAAATTTTGCTCCATGACAATCATGATAAGTGGAATTATTTTTCATTCAAAATGTTCATCCTCGAGGAATGCACGCTTTGTATTTCATCAGAAGGCTCCTTCCCTTGAAACTGGCGTAATTAATCAATTTGCCTTTAAAATCAATCAATTTCACTTTTTTGGCATGTGGACTTGTCACAATGGTTTCATGGTACCAAAAAGCATTATTTCAATAGGGTCCCAAATCAGTTCCCATGGAGTTTCTTGTTTAGTCTTGATGCATTTCAATTTCAGTGGATGATTTCGAGGAGATCATATAGTTTTCGGTTTGATATTTTCAATAACATTCATTTTCAAATATATCTTCTAATTCATTTTGCTCCGCATTGTGAAAGGTCACAACCATTTCTAGGTCAATCTTTGGTTATTCCAATCACTTTGGGTTACTTGCATGCCCTACTTTAGCACTTTCTTGCAAAACCTACTCCATTCTTTTTTCATATTTCTTGTCGACATTGTTGGCATACTATAAATGACTATAAAAAAAAAGTTATAATCTATAGTTTATTTCGGATTTTTTTTTTTTTTTTTTTTTTTTTTTTTTGTCAATCAACAACAACAATAAATTCGTGGTTTGTTTTGGTGAAGTCAAATAGGTCTAACCAATATTTGTGCAAATAGGAACAATAATGAACCAAAAATTCTAGATTTAATATCCGTGGTATGGTCACCAAATATTAAGGCCACCCCGTGAATTACCAGGTTTTGAAAGGAATAAAATAAGGGAACAAAAGATAAATTCTTATTACTCTCCTTAGGTGAGCAAAAAACTTCAACACAAAAGGGATTATCAAATATTAGTAGGATAACCTCATAAACTTTCTACAAAAAAAAACTTGAAACAAACATGTAAGGAAAAATACTTGCATACAAAAAGTTATAATATTCAAAACATATGAAGAAAAAAACTACAAATAGAATTTTATGTATAAAAGTATGGAAGGAAAAAGATAATTTTACTCCAATTTTTTTTTCCTATATAGTCCACAAATGGACCTAGTGTGGATAAGGTAAAGTAGACAAAAAAGTAGTCTGCCCAAAATCCAATTAAAAAATGGAATAGTTTTTTATATACACAAGAAAGTATATTCAAAATATTTTGAAGTAGAAATATGAAACCATAGGGCCTTGTATTTAGTTTATGGGAAGTCGGATACAAAATTTGAACACCTTTGGTATTATAAGAGTAGGTTGAAAGTATGTTTGAAACTAATTGGGTCAAAATGGTGTTCAAACTTACTTCATATTAAAAATTTGATATATTATGATGATAACATCCATAATTTGATAATACATAAGTATTTTTTAGGGCTCCATTAAGTTGAAATTTTTAAAAAATAAATATTTGATCTACATGTAGCCCTTTTTGTAAGACAGGACATTTTGTGCAAATAGAAATATTTTTAAAAATTCTACTTTCAAGATGGGGTTTTTCAACATTTTAAATATAACATGAAAGATTATCATCATGTTAATTATTGTACAAAAAAAAAATCTACTTTCAATACATTAAAACTTTTCATGGCTACATGTTTTTTCAACAAGGAGCAATGAGCTGTCTACTTTACCTTGCTTACACCCATAGAGCCTTAAGTACCTCCAAGAAAGAAGTTGGAAATGGTGGAACATGCAATTAACCCAATCTCGAAAAAATTAAACTTAAATATACATAGTTTAAATCAATAATAAAATCCAATTTCAATAGAGGAAATTTGGTAGGGAAATTTTGGTTTCAGTAAAATTCCAATAAAGTACCGGTTTCAATAAAATATATCTTCAACAAGATGGTTTAAAGGGTTTAAGGTTCTAAGTTTTTTTGGACATGAAAAATTTCCAAGTTACAAAAAAAATTATCACATGTGTGTTGGGTTGAACAAAAATCTTTTAATGACTTTGCTTGTATGTTAGTTTAAGGTTTAAATGAAGTCTTATCACATGTTCAAAGATGTTGTTTTAGTTAAAGAATTTGTGAATGAAATGTTATAATTGCTTAAGGTGTTAGTTATCACAAAATTGTTAAATAATATAATTAGTTTCTATTTCTTCCATAAATTTCTAGATATATGAATTAACATGGCTTGTGGTTTCATTCCACCAACACATTTTAGAGTGGGAACTGGAACTTAAAATCTAGGGGAGTCTCTTATTGGATGTAGTTGATATAAACTTTCAAATTTTAACATGATTAGGGTTTAAGGTTGGAACAAAGATATATCTATGGATTCCTTATTTTGGGTTTATGGATGTTTTGTGTAGGAATACTTTGCTAGGTGTTTTAACATGTAGGCTCAATTTCATTAGTATCAATAAAAAGGACCATTTAATCAAGATTTGATACTTTATATTATTTTGATCCAATTTTGTTACCACCCATCTATCTTGATTACAGGTGTTACATACTATCTATTCTACCAACTACATGTTCTATCAACTATAGGTTTTACAAACTATTTGTTCTGCAAACTACCTATTCTATCAACTACAAGTTTTGCAAACTACACATTCAACATGTGTCATTGGTTCAATTACTACCACTTAAAGTATCAATTTAGTTCCTATTGGTTAAAATATTGATTCACAAAGAGTTATAGTTAACACATGCATTGTCACTTTCAGCGATGAAAGCTCATGGCCCACACTTGTCATATTTTACCACAACTAATGTTCATGCTCGTGAGCAGGTACATGGAATTACTAAAACCATCCCACCAAACAATTAATAAACTTATACACTCAAAGTAAAATTTATACCTTCTTTGAGTTATTTCAAATTGAACGTAATTGTCCATAAATTCCATACCACCAAAAATGTGAAGAGGCCAATGTTCATTCGGCACTAGCATCAACTACATGTTGAATCTCATTGTTCATAATTTTCTTGAGTAAAACTTTGTAACAATGGTTTACAATGAATAACATTTGTGTGAAGATCAAGTTGCCATTTGATTAATGCTTTCAAACTTTCTCAACTATTATAGTCTTCTATCAATACCTTGCAAGTTATTAACCCATTAACATATTTATATTTATCTTACAAGGAATGGAAGTTTCAATACAATTAGAGGATGCAACAATCCAACAAGTTGTTCAAGACTTTGTAATTCCAAAATTCATACCTCCATTTTGTCATAGTCACCCCTTGGAAGAAGAAGCTAGTGAGCTGTTCAACAATGGTACCACCACTATTTTGCAAGCACTATATGTCCTAAAACATTTGAGAAACTCAACAAAGGGAACCCCCATTCTATCCACCCAACCTGAATTGTCTCATCTTGAATGGGCCATTGAATTCTACTTGTTTTTGTTTGTTATAGATGATGTGGCTGAGTGTAAAACTCGTATTGCCTCCTTGGAGGATTTGGAATAACTCTTCTTGGAAATAATGGTTGCAATAATATCATCTTTCTCGCAATACCATATTCTTCAAAAAAAACCTCAAAACATACTTCATCAATGAACTTGATTGTAAATCAATTAAAGATTTTGTTGAGAAAGTACACATGCTATGCATCATTCTAAAACAAGTTTGTTGCACCTTACTTTCTTAAAATCCATTGACCAACCCAAATTGATATTCTAGGGAATGATGTAGTTTGTATTAAAATTTTGTATCATATTTTCCATGCATATATGACCTATTGGATTTGAGAATGTTTTGGAACTTTTTACAAATTTTGACAATCAAAAAAACTTTGCAATTTGCACATCCTTTTTGAACCTATTGTCAAGAGCAAGTTCAAAAATGCCAAACGACTGGAGCCTTATATTTGCACAAATGTCACTACAAAATATGCTTTTGCAATTTTTGGAATAAAAAAACCTTCTTGAAAAAAAAAAAATGTTCATCACTTTCTACTTACACATTACATAGGAAAGTGCTTCGATACATGGATGCAGTATTACTATGTATGTTCACTCAAAATGATGTTGAAAATCAAGTATCGCATAATAAAAATTTGCACGAAGGTGAAAACACACTACACCCCCAAATATTGTAGTCACATAAACATAAATTCTACATTTGGTTTTTTTGGGTACATGTGGACACCACATCTTGGATTATTTTTGTTCATTTCAAGTATATTGCATTAACTTTAGATTTAAACTAGTTTATTTTAAAAGAGATCCAAAGGGCCGTGCAAAACTTTATCAAGGAAGAACTGAAGTTAGACATGAAGGAACGAAAAGGTCCGATATTAAGCGCAAAGTCCGAAATGGCCAAATACTAGAAAATCCAACAAACATTTACAAATTTGAACATATGAAGTATATTTGTGTAAAAAATATATAGATCACAAAGTATGAAAAATTGCAAATATACTTCAAAACTAAGGTTATGGGTGGAGTTTTGTAATGAATTTTTTTGTGGTGAGTGATATTGATGTATAACAACTACATTTTAAACCATTCAGGAGTTTACAATTTCTGGTTGAAAATCCATTCAAAAAATGTGTTTTTGGGCACTTTTTGAGTAATAAATGCATAATAATATCTTTCATAATAATAAAGACCATTACCTTAAGAAAAAGGAGAAAATTTTCACTACTACATATTGTGCCTTTTTGTGAAGGGAAAAACAAAAAACCGGAAGGGTTTGCGAAGCAAAAACAACCTGCCATATTTGCGATGTGACACGCATCGCAACTTGTGGCTCACCAACCATCACTAATATATAATGTACCTTAAATCATCGCAACACTTTTGCAACATATACCACAACCAAAACTTTGCGACCCTCTCAGTCTCCGTGCACGCTAGCGATATTCCATAGTTCGCACCTCTTAATCATACTCACAACATCGCAAATTTTAAAATACACAAACTATCGCAAAACACTTTAAGACTCACAAGAAATCGCAATCTTGCATTAATAGGCACATCGCATTTTGCGTTTGAATATGTATCGCAAACCTCATCACAAATTTTTACAAAAGTTTCCGGTGTTGGACGTATCGCAAGTTGCGGTGTGCGTTAGTTCGCAAAGTAGTAAAAGGGATCCTGGAGAAGGAAGTTTCGCAAAAGGTTTCGCAATGTCATCTAATTTATCACGGCCTTTTTTAAGTCGCATAAAATCTCGGTGACATTGAGGTAGTACATGCAATAGTGCAAAGGAGAGTAGTACAAAGTTCCTAAAGGGCCTACTCCCGGAACTATAAAGGCTGAAATTCGCTAAAGACTTTGACACAATGAACATTGTGGATTAATATAGAACCACAAGCCTCAATGGCAATTTGCATAAAAATAATGAGTAGTACATTATACGTGGTCATCATCCACCTTAGAGGTTGTGAGCACAACCTCTGATTTCTCACCTAGAATAGAACGGGACCATGGCACATATGTGACAACAAGTGACCACTCCTCTGGGTTTGGGGGATAAGGAAGATAAAAGCATTGTTATACATGACTGGGAAAAGTAAATGGCTCTGAAGTTGCCAATGAGATGGCTGATAACTGGTGGCAGATGTCTTTAACCGTGTGTGTCCGCACTCATCCTGAACTAAAATGCAATTTGCACCAGCAAGGTTCACTTTAAACCATTTGCACTTAAACACATACTCTTCAAACTTTGAATGTGCATCATAAGACACCACCAAGATTTCTTCCAGCTTTCCATAATGTGGCACAATATCTCGAACAATATTCCTGTCATGCCGACTGCTTCTAGAATCCTGAATGAATTGCCCTTGAACTCCACAGTCAAAGGTGCGGGCCCCTCTTTTCAT
>Ga0209611_10009669_pt1 | contig 14493 bp, 11 predicted proteins | sample S1TSphgellanicum_3_FD_187693 | JGI IMG/M metagenome (GOLD analysis project Ga0209611, IMG submission 187693) | Host-associated microbial communities from peat moss isolated from Minnesota, USA - S1T2_Fc - Sphagnum magellanicum MG (SPAdes) (version 2) | ecosystem: Host-associated > Plants > Peat... | reverse complement strand
TGTGACTTGTTTTTGAAGGAGGAGGAAAAGGGAGAGGAGAGTTCAAAGGTTTTAGAGGTTATTCAAAAGGAAACCTCAAAGCTCAAGGTATGACCTTTTTTCTTTCATTCATTCTTTTTTTTTTTTCCCTCAATCACTTAACAGGGAGTTGAAAATAATTGCACAAAAACTGTGGGCCAAGTTCAAGCTTGGCCTTTTTTTGCCATCGCTAGACTACCCTTAGTTTGATGATGGCCAAAAAAAATTTGAGCTATAGTTCAATTTTTTGTTTTCTGGCCATTGTTGAGGAACTTTTGTCATTAAAATTTCCTCAATGATGGCCAAAAAACAAAAAATAATTGTTGCAGCACAAGTCCAAAATTGGACCCATACTGTAACATTTCATTTGTTGTGCCATTGTCGAAGAATTCTTGGTGTTGAGAGTAGCTTGGTGATGGTGAAAAAAAACCCGAGCTGTAGGTTAAGTCAAGTTTGAAATTGAATTCAAGTTGCAACTTGGGTTTTTGTTTTTTTGCCATAGTCGAAGAACTTTTGGCATAATTTTTGTTGTGATGGCCAAAAAAACTTCAACATGGGTTTTAAAATTAGACCATGCTATACATTTCATTTGTTGTGCCATTGCCGAACTACTCTCAGTGTTGAGAATCGCTCTGTGATGGCCAAAAAAAAACCCAAGTTGCATTGAAAGTTTTTTGGTGATGGCCAAAAAACAAAAAAAATTTATACAACACCGGTCCAAAATCAAACTCATACTACAATATTTCATTTGTTGCACCACTGTCAAGTTTTTTACACCATCATCGAACTACTCTTAGTGTCGAAAGTTGGTCAATGATGGCATAAAAACCTGAATTGTAACTCATGTTTGAAATTAAGTTCAAGCTGCAATTCAAGTTTTTTTACAGCATAATCAAACAACTCTCAGTGTCGAAAGTTCTTTAACCAAAAAACCAAAAAAAATGTTGTGGCATGGGTTTAATTTTGGGCGCTATAATTTTTATGTTTTTTGGCCATCACCAACGAACTTTTGACATTGAAAGTTCTTTGATGATGGCTAAAAGAATGAGACCCAAGATGCAACTTGGGTCTTTTTTTCTTCATCATCAAACTACTTTTGGCACCAAAAGTAACTTAGTGATGGAAAGAATTAAATAGTTTGGGTCTAATTTTGGACTCGAGCTATAGCTCATGTATTTTATTTTTCCAATGCAAAGCTACTCTTAGTGTCAAAAGTAGCTCAAGTATGTATTGTTTGTCCCAAGCTTGAAGTTGGGTCCACTTTTGGGCCCAAGCTCAAGCTCAGTTTTTTTTAAAGTTTTGGAACCCAAGCCTATGATTGGGTTTCTCAAATTTGTAGTTTTACTTTCAATGCCAAAAATAGTTCATTCGTCTTTGTGACAAAAGCTATTGTCTTTTTCTATGAATGGTCTTGGGGATAACTCGGTGTCTTTAGTATTTTTGAATGTTTGATTAAAATGTTTTTGTTTTATCCTCCAAGTTGAAAATTGTTTAAATTTATTTTATCTTCTCTTATAGGACCCTTAAGAGGCTCAAGTAGCAATCATGGATGTCACAAAGGTAATAATCAAAAGGATTGAATTATTTCAATTTGATTTATCTTATTATCTCCTCATCTAAATATTTTTCTTCTTTTAGGATTCGTAAGTTTTAGTAGTCTTCACACTATAAACTCCTTAACAATCCAAGTTGTTTAGAAGAACAAAATCAATACCATTGAGATTCTGGTCAAGCATAATATTTTGCCCAAGTGTAAAGCTCGGCTCAACATTCTTCTATGCAAAATGATTTCAATGTTCATAGTCCACCTTGCTTTCAAAGTCATTGTTTTGAAGATGGAATAAACATTCCATGATATAACCACAAAAATCATTGGGAAGGCCTACTGTTCAACTATGAAACAATGGATTCACTCGCAAGTCATTTGTTGTATTGGGTAGCCTTTGAATTTGTATAAGATACTTTGAAAAATCAATTCAACTTACAACACGTAAAAAACAAAGGAATAACCTTTTACTTTCTTATTGTTTAAAGTTATTTCCATTAAATTTACTAGCCCCATACAATTGATAGCCCAAGGTCAACACAAAGGTAGTGGTTGTTGTGAATGAATTTACACCTACTACTTGTACTATGTATTTAATTATGAAAATCTTAAAAATTTGCCTAATCTCAATCATAAGAATTTTAATTGAAAAAGGAGATTGAAAAACAACTTATCATTTGTGGAATCTTTTGGTTCTAGGTGCACTAATACATAATAAGTCCAAATCCACTAATGAATTCACTAGGTTTTGTAGAAAATTAGGTGAATTTTGATCCTAATGAATTCCTAATGTATTTGTCAATTGTTTCATGATCAATGGCAGGTTGATATGGACGAGTAAATTCACTAACATATAAATAACTAAGAAATTTTGAATATTTTAATTATTTAATTTAGATGATTTAATATTAATCAAGATTATAAAATATTAATGATTTAATTCAGATTATTTAATATTAAATATTTAATCCAGATTACTTAAAATTAATGATTATCTAGATTATCTAATATTAATTATTTAGTCCAAATTATTTAATATATTATTTCATATTAATCTATCATTTCGGTTTTTATTGGATTATTTAATTTAAATCATTTTATTATCTGGTTTTTTGTTAAAGTTTCAAAAAGATTCAAACCTACTTACCTACCTAAGTACAAAACTAGTACCTACTTGCTTGTGTAGATAGGCAAATAGCTAGGAACAAAAAAATGTAGATGTAATGAATAGCCAAAAAATATTTCATTTGCTTTACAATTTTCAATTATGGCTAAGTAATTTTTCATTCACCCATAATTGGCATACACATTTCAAGGAAATATATGTTGTTTATATAGTTTGTGAGATGAGATTCAAAGACAAAACATATGGGTTAAACTTTTTATTTGCACTTTAGTTTTTAATTGAAATGCAATTAAACCTTTTCCAAAAGCCAACTTTGATTAATAATATCTTTCTCATATTATGTCTTGTTGAGAATTCAAGCTCAACTAGTTAGGTTTCATTAGTTAATGGGGTAGGAAAGTAACTAGGGTACTTTCACAAGGTTGAATTACTTTCGTTACTATATTAGTTTGGTTAGTTGTGGTTTGGTCCTTTAGTTAAATACCTTGGTGTTGATGGTTTGGTTCTTTTTTCTTCATTGCACAAGTTTGTGTATTTCATGTGACAAGAACCTTGAGGAGTTCTTGATGTTATGTTTTGTGTTGTGAACATCATGTTTTAGTTTCCTTTCAATAAAGATTTATGTTTTCACTTGAGTAGATCTCCTATTTGTTAACATGGTATTAGAGCTTGGGTTGTTTGGTGAGAAAGTTGAAAGAGATCTAGAGCTAAAAAGTCTCTAGAACTAGAACTTAAGAGTCTCTAGAACTAGAACTTAAGAGTCTCTAGAACTAGAACTTAAGAGTCTCTAGTAATATCATAGGAGTTTTTTAAGTGCAAAAGAAAAATGGGGAAAGGAAAGAATGTGAAAAGAAGGAAAAGAAAAGAAAAAAGGTGAGAGGAGATCAACATATTAAGGGTTGTGGAAGCTAGATCTTTAAATCTAGATCTATATCTACTATGAAAAGATCTTGGAATGAAACTTAGAGAGATTATAGAAGACTATAAGACACTTCTATTCTCAAATTTTCAAAAGAAAAGGATATGTTTTGTGAGAGTTATGAACTTTTGAAGATTCTGTGCCAAATTTAGTTTTTTGGTCATATCTTCTTTGTTTGAGCATTTTTTGATCTAGAGCTTTGGGATTTTATAGATAATAAGGAATCTATATGTGAGAAAAATTTCATGTCATTTGGATATGCATTGAGAGAGATCCAAGTATCTAAAGTTTTTGTCTCAGTTTTGAAATCAGTTTCTTTTGAAAATGATAATTCTTTGTGGTCATCATCAATAAAATTGAAATTTTGAGCAGATATAGAAAATGTACCTCTAATGTGTCTCTCAAAATCTCAAGGAGTTTGAAGTTGCTAAGAGCAAGTTATAAGTCATTTTGTGTTCAGGTCCCAGTTTGAGGTGATTTCAAGGAAGTAGCAAGATCTTTCATTTTATAGAGTTAAATGAGTTGAAAGTTTAAAAGATGGTAATAGACATAGTTTTCCATGTTTCACCAAAAGTTCAAATCAATCCAAGGTCATATGTGAGCGGTGTAGCTTTGCAAAGTTGTTGTAACATAAGTTTACATTGAGAAGACATCAAAACAAATTTTTGAAGTGGAGCAAATACAACTTGGAAGAACTTGAAAGGAGGAGTTTGAAGATTGGGAAGCGCAAATACATTATCAAGACCTTCATACAAAAGTTTGATATGTAATCATGTATTTAATACCATACAAAATATTATATGAAATATGTACATCTACGTAAAACCTATGTATAGTATAGAATTTTATATAATATTCAAAACATACATACATATGCAAGGTCCATCTTGTTCAACCTTAACCCTAAACCTAATCTTAGAAACCCAAGGTTGGGATTAAAATCATTTGTGAAACCCCAAGAAGACATTGAATGTTGCCTTGAAAAATGGTAGACGGTCTTTTTCAAATTGTAATTGAAAAATTAGACAAGAACAATTTCCAAGTGTGGAAATTTAGGATTATGAATTTCTTAATGGGGAAAGGCTATTGGGAATTCATATCTGGTGGTGAAAAAAAACCTCTTCTCCCAGAAAACCCCACACAACAACCAATTCAAGCCAATAAAACTTGGCATGAAAAAGCAAGGAAAGTCTTGTATTGGCTTTCTATGAGTGTGTTCGATTCCATGATTATGCATATTCAAGATGCAAAATCATCCAAGCAAGCTTAGGGTACATTGGTGAAGATGTATAATACTAATACACAAGCCCGCAAAATGTAGCTCAAGCAAGAATTGCATAATCTACAGAAAAACAAAATGAACATCAGTGACTATTTTACAAAGGTGAAAAACCTTACAGATGCTCTTACATCTATAGGAGCCCCTGTAGATGATGAAGATTTAGTGGTCGTGACCTTGAATAGACTCGGAAAAAACTATAACTAGTTTCGTACTTCAATTGCAGTTCGAGAAACATTTTTCGATTTCCAAAACTTAGTAACCCTACTTATAAATGAAGAGATGAGAATTGTTGGTACTTCATCCAATGGAGGAACACAAGAAAGTGCTTTCTACTCAAATACTAATAGAGGTAGAGGTAGAGGTGGTAAAACCTCATTTCGAAGTCAACACGGAAACTCACATGGTGAACACCATCAACATGAAGGTCAGTCTCATGGAGGTGGACAAGGAAACTTTGGACGAAGAGGAAATTGAAAAAGTTGAGGAAGTCGTGGAGGTCGTGGTGGAAGTCATCAAGGTTAACAACCAAATAGTGATTCAAACTGCTACTATTGCAAGAAACTTGGGCACATGGTAAAGAACTGTTATCAAAAGGAACATGATGCACGAAATGGAAAGTTGCAACAAGGGAATTATGCATCAACTAGCAATCAAGGTGATGAACAACTGTTTGTGATGGAACACATGACAAATTCAATGATAAGAGGTGTATCAGACAACAATGTTTGGTATGTGGATTCTGGAACTTCAAACCATATGACTAGTCATGGAGAATGGTTTAGAGACAAAGGATTTGAAGACACCAGGGTTTGTGGAAACTGATGATAACATTATACATCCCATCACACAAATTAGCAAGGTGTCATTATCCATGCAAGATGGGCAAACAAAATATTTTTAAAATGTACTTCATGTTTTAACCATAACAAAAAAATTGGTCTTCGTAGGCCAGATGGTGGAACAAGGTTTATCGGTGACATTCAACCCAAATGGATATTTTGTGAAAGACATGAAGAACCAAGGCAAATTGATTGCAAAAGGGGAAAGGAATGGACGAATATTCACCTTGGATGTGAACACGCCTGAGGTGAATTCCTTGTTATTCACACATGGAAAAGGAGCTGGAGACATTGGAATTTGGCACAAGCAGGTTGGCCATGTTAATTTCCAACATCTTAAGCTGATGGAAAAACAAAATCTTGTTGGAGGTCTTCCCAAATTTGGAACAGAAGAGGTGATGCTAGAAGTTTGTGAAGCATGCCAATTGGGGAAGCAAGCTAGACATCCATTCCTAAATCAAATAACTCATGTAAATTCCAAACCTTTGGAAATGATCCACTCAGATGTGTGGACCACAAAGATAGAATCCATTGGAAGATGCAAGTACTACGTGAGTTTCATTGATGACCACACAGGGAAGGTGTGGGTCTATTTCATGAAACACAAAGGTGAAGTGTTTCAACATTTTTTGAATTTCAAAGCAATGGTGGAGAAGGAGAAGGGTGTGAGCATCAAGTGCCTAAGGTTTGATGAAGGGGGAGAGTATTTCCAAATGAATTCAATGAATACTTGAAGGAGCATGGAATTCAAAAGAAATACTCATGTAGTTATTCCCCACAACAAAATGGAGTTACTAAAAGGAAAAATAGGCACATTGTAGAAATAACATGTGCCATGTTGAATGAAAAGAATTTGCCAAATTACTTTTGGGTTGAAGCAATGGCAACTGTAGTTATATCATGAATCAAACACCCACAATGGCAATTCATGGCATGACACCTGAAGAAAAATTCACATGCAAGTAACCCGATGTTTCACATTTTAAAGTGTTTGGTTGCATTACATACATGCATGTTCCTAATGAAAAGTGATCAAAACTAGACCCAAAAGCTAAAAAGTGTATCTTCATTGGATATTCCTCAGAGCAAAAAGGATATAAATGTTTCAATCCTTCCACTTGAAAATTACAAGTGAATAGAGATGTTGTGTTTGATGAAATGGTTAGTTGGTACTCACCACTAAAAATAACAGAAGATGGAGAGGCTAGAAATAGTGATGTTTCATCAAATGTGGAACAAGAATCACAATTAATTAGTGGACCACAAGAATCTTCAATTAGTGGGTCCAATAGCATTCCATGGAAAGGAAGATTAAGATCTTCAAACATTATGCATGGTAGTTCTCAAACATCATCTAGAAATCCTCATGTAGATGATGAGTCAAATGATTCAAAGAAGAATGTGGGTGAATAATAAAAAATCCCTTCAGTTACTACTCTCGGAGCTCGAATGGCCAAGAAAATTTTGAAAACACCAAACAACAACAATGGAGTACAAAAATCCACATGAGTCAAATACCTTGTACAAAAATTCACATATGATGGCTTTATAGGTCATCATTATGCATACATGGTGAGAGCTATACAAGAGGTTGAACCCACTTGTTTTGAACAGGCGGTTGGAAACCTTAAGTGGGACAATGCCATGGATGAAGAGATGGCAACATTAGATGCTAATGCTACTTGGGAATTAGTAGTTTTACCAAAGGACAAAAAAACAATTGGGTGCAAATGGGTGTACAAAGTCAAACATAATATAAATGGATTTATGAACAGATACAAAACAAGATTGGTCGCCAAAGGTTATGCCCAAACTTATGGCATAGACTATGAGGAGACCTATAGTCCACTTACCAAAATGGTAATTGTAAGAACAATCATTGTTATGGCAACAACAAAAAGATGGTCTTTACATCAAATGGATGTAAAAAATGTTTTTCTTCATGGAGATTTATAGGAAGAAGTGTACATGGAACAACCATCAGGTTATGTGGACCAAACACATCCTAATTTGGTTTATAGGTTAAAGAAAACTTTGTACGGCTTGAAGTAAACACTTAGAGCTTAGTAAGACAAAATAGGTTAGTATCTTGTCACAAGTGGATTTCAAACATCCAATGTAGACTTTTCATTATATGTGAAAAAGACAAATCATGGGATTGTAATCATAGTCATCTATGTTGATGATTTGATTATCACAAGAGATAGTGATGTAGACATCTTTGATTTGAAGAAGTTTTTTAAGCAAAAGTTTGAGATGAAATATTTAAGAGAGTTGCGTTACTTCCTTGGCATTGAGGTAATCCAATCCCCTAAAAGGATATGGTTACTACAAAGGCAATATGCCTTGAACAAATTATCTGAATATGGGATTACAGGTTACAAACCCATTTCAGTTCCATTGGAGCAAAATGTGAAGTTAAGTGCAGATGAATGAGACTTTATGGAGGATACCACTATGTATAGACGCATAGTGGGGAGTTTGATTTACATGATCATCACAAGGCCAAATTTGAATCATGTAGTTATAGTGGTGAGTCAATTCATGCAAACACCACGAAAGCCACATTTGGATGCAGTGAGGTGCATACTGAAGTACATAAAACATACTTTGCAGTGTGGAATTTTTTGAAGCCAAAAGCTAGTTACAAGTACATGGATACACGAATGTTGATTGGGCTGGCAATGTTTCAAATACAAGATCGACCAGTGGTTTCATGTTTTATTTTGGAAGTGGTGTTGTTAGTTGGAGCAGTAAAAAACATCCAATAGTTGCACTATCAAGCATGGAGACAAAATATAGAGGCACAACAATTGCTGCATGTGAAGTAGTTTGGTTACAAAAACTATTTTCAGATTTGGGATAGTTAGTGGATGTTCCTATTGTCGTTTATTGTGATAACATCAGTAACATACTACTTGCTAACAACCCAGTCTATCATGTTAGGACAAAGCACATTGAGGTGCAGTACCACTTTATTAGAGAAAAAGTTTTAGCAAGAAAAATTAACTTTATTCATGTTAGTACTAAAAATCAAGTTGTTGACATTTTCACAGAGGCTTTAAGTACAAACAAGTTAAGGAAGTTTAGAAAAATGCTTGGTGTATTAAAAGTGGATTTGAGCTTGAGGGGAGTGTTGAGAATTCAAGTTCAACTAGTTAAGTTTCATTAATTATCAGGGTAGGAAAGTAATTAGGTTACTTTCACAAGGTTGAATTACTTTCGTTATTTATATTAGTTTGGTTATTTGTGGTTTGATCCTTTAGTTAAATACCTTGGTGTTGATGGTTTGGTTCTCTTTTCTTCATTGCACAAGTTTGTGTATTTCATGTGACAAAAACCTTGAGGAGTTCTTGACGTTATGTTTTATGTTGTGAACATCATGTTTTAGCTTCCTTTCAATAAAAATTTATGTTTGCACTTGAGTAAATCTCCTATTTGTTAACATGTCTAAATGAAATGATTTAAACTTCATTCTAAAAGGTTTTCCAAAATCTACACACAATATTTATTAAAACTATTTTTAAAATACTTGGATTGAAAAAAAATTGCATGCAAATATTGCATTTCAATACATTTCAACAATGATGTTTTGAAGACATTTTCTTTCTTTCTTTTTTTAATTATGAAATTTAATACAAATAGTTCATAAAATATGATGCATCAACATATAATAATGTTATTCTCAAAACCGTTTAATGTTTAGTGTATTTAAAAAATACAATACATTTAAATATGGTATATTGAATACATAAATGTTAATTTTATATTATAATATGAGATAGATTATATAATTATAAAATATAAATTAAGTTGAAAATTAAAGTATTTTTTAAATGAAAAATTTATTACAAATTATAAATAAATTTAATATTTTATTCATTTTATTCACAAATACTATTATTAATATAGTATATAAAAACTAAATATTGTCATATATTATATATAAATGATCTTATATGATAAAAAAATTGGATAATTTTTTTAATTTCCATGTATGAATATTATGTTACCATTTTTATCAAATGAAGCCAACAATAAAATATTATTAGTTAAAAACTTTATGTAATATGTACATAATTTTATATGTTATGTATATTATATCTTATAAACATATGATATATTACATATTTGTATTATATATTTCTATGTTAAATTTTTTTGATTTTGAATCTATTTTTGTTATAAACATCTTTTAGCATTTTACTAAATAAAGGCAGAAAATAAAATCTGACTTATTTTTCAGAATTAAAATAAAATTTTATTTCAATAATATATATTTTGGATTTAAAACTGATAATATTTGTACATAAACTAACAATAAATTATATCATTAATTGATATAATAAATACATTGAAATACATTTCTGTAAAAATATTTTACATTAAATGTCAGTGTTAAGAAATTAAGTAAATTATATTATTTTAAATAGTATGTTAATTAATAATACAAAATAATAGAGTAATATATTATTTATTATAAATTATTACTTATTTATTCTAATAAATTACTTAATATAATTTTTTTTAAAGTAAAGTACATTACAAAATTTTATTTTAATTATGTATATGTAATATGTAAATTTAATATTATTTTTAAATATATATATTCTAATTTATTTAAATAAAATATCTTAAATGGTTTTTAATATTTGAATATTACTTCAATTATATAATTATAAATAATATGCTAGTTGATAATACATTTTTAAAAAAATTATTATTATTACAATTTAATTATTATTAATGATTAATAAAATTAAAAATTAAATAGATAACATTTTCCTTATTTATTTATTTGGAGTTTTATTGTAATTCATTTGGTTTCAAATAATGGAATATGTTGATTAATTATAAATTAATCTATGTATATATATATAATTAATATTGGATTATCATCTTTTTGGTTCTTAAAATTTTTTTTACATTGCAATAAATGAAGGCCCAAAATAATATATGGCAATTAAATTCAAAATTGGATGTAAAATAAATTATTAAATAAGTCCTAATTTTTTTTAAATCACCTTATAATTTGTCATATTGTAATTAATTGATGGAACAAATGCTATGATAAATAATCTTATACATTATAAATTAATTATATTAAATAATGATTATTACGAATTTTATATAACATTGAAATTATCATTTTAACAATACGAAAAGTAACATTAATAAATTATTTTGACTACAAATGAATGTGTAGTTGAAGTTTCATTGAAGGTGAAATGAAATTAGGGCATGGTAAATTTGATTCACTTTTACAACCTCGTAGAGATTTAGGTTAGTTGATTTGGATTCATTGTGTACTAGTGGTGGCAATTTTTGTAAATATGGGAGGAGATAGTTTCTCCAACTTGGGCCTCTTCAACAACATGCTGATTTGTTTGAATCCAGCACTTGTGATCCATTCCTTGGACAATATTTTCCCACAATTGGTACTAGCACAAGCATTAGCCTAGTTGTCCAAATGTAAACCCATGCAAAATGGGTGGCAAAAACATCCACAATAAGAATGTTGTTGTAGGCGTGGAACAACCCATAAATTAAAGATACTACCAAGCAAAAAAAAATTGATGTCTTATAGAAATGGTGGTAGAGTTCTCAATTTGTAAATGGGAAGGGGTGTGCTAGTTTATCCCATTCACATGGGCCATGAGTTGGATTTGATGCACCAACCCATCAATCCACACTTTACTATTTGTTACTTTATGTGTTAGGAACTAAAAGTCCATTTCAGACTTTTGGAATGTGAAAAGGGTGTTTTTTATTCCTTAAAATTAAACAAAGCTATTTTTTACTTTACAAAATATGTCTTACATACAAACATCAACAAGTGTGTTGTAATTTAGATCCAATAATAAGAAAAAGAAAACAGAAACATGAAAATGTTTATTTGCAAATGCACAAGTTACATAAATCCAAAATGGATCCAAAATCAAATTTAAAAAATTAAGTTCTTTAATCTTCTTCAAATCCTCTTACTTATACCAAAACATAATGTTGTTTTCATTTAAACAGTCATTAGCTGGTACAATAATCAAGTAGTTCAAAACTAAATTAAAATAATAGGTTGATGAATAAACATGTTTTGTGAACAGATCAGTTACCCTAATAAACCCATTATCAATTAATTTAACAAACCCATTACCAATTCACTTAACAAATCGATTACCTATTGCCTAATAACAACTTAACAGTTTTCAAAATCATAATGCCTCATTGGTTACCTATTGGTAATAATTGGTTATTATTTACAATAAATGAAAAATTGGGTTAACATTACCCCCACTTGAAAACCAAATTTCGTCCTCAGAATTAGACATCAAGATCTACTTGTTTGACACCTATAATTAACTCATCAATAAGTCCTACAACACATTCAATAATAGATTCAACTAAAGGATTAAGTTTTGGTTTTCATTTCTTAGCAACAAGTGTGTCCACAAGAATTTTTATTAGGGTTGTAAAAACTTCTAATGCATGTAGAACAATTTCTATCATAATAATTCTTGCACTTATTCCAATTTGAGAATAACCAATGGTACAATCCTAGGAATAGTAAGTGTTTGCAAATCTCCTACTTGGGTGCTTGCAACTATGGCAAATGCATCAACATGTATTTTTGGTAGTTCAATGGCAAAGTATAGGGTATAATAGTAAAATCAGATCCTCCTTGCATTTGTGTTGGTACTTTAGTAATAATAACAACCAATTCACTTTGAATACCAATAGACGCTGGTATTAGTTCCACAGATGTAGGAATTTGGGATACTCCAACACCTCCTTCATTTTCAATCAATTTTGAACTTAATCGGTCATACCTATATTCTAGAAATTGTACTCTATAGGCAACCAATTCAAATAGGTATGCTTCTTCATCAACATGGGTAACTTCCAAGTTGTTTTGAATTTTTTTTTTTGTGACTTTTTGTAGTCTACCACCACTCCTTCCATTTTGGATTCCTATTTGCTAATGCTTGGTTTTGTACTTTTAGTAGGGCATTATCCAACAATAATTCCTCAAACTCTTTCAACCGATTCTCCATATGCAAGGTCTAAGAAGTTTTACCAAGTGATATTCACATTACTTCCATCTTGCCCTTTGGTTTTTAAATTTAAATTCATAGCTCATGAGTGCAATTTTCCAACTCCATGTTGGTAGTCATCATTTGCTCATGTTGCTAGTTATAGGTTTGTTCCAAAGTAGCAAAAGTCTTTTCTTGTTAAACACTAATAACTTCCAGCTTCCTATAATCCCTCATCAACTGGTCGTAGTCACTTTTTAGGGTCTTGAGGTCATTATGTCCCTTGAAATGAGCTTGGTTAAGCTCATTGTATTCATGTTGCAAGGTCTCAACTTTCTAATCGCTTTGTCAACATCAATAGATTTGGCAACCAAGTGTATGTTGTTAATTTGAAGTTTGGCGATCAATTTACCTAATTCCTTATCCTAGTTTTGAAAAGTTTGTTGATCAGTAACTACTTCTAAACAATGATACACAACTAGTTGTTTGTCTCTTCAAGTAAACCCTCAACAAAATTATACCTACTTTTCAAATCAATTAAGCTATTTACAATCTATGGCCAAATTTGTGCAAGTAAAGATGTTCGCTCAAAAAAAACGCTAATTTGTTTAAAATTCTCATGTTGAGAGCATAGGCTATAGAGGTTTTAGGAAAAACAAAATTGGTGCAACTCTAACTTATTGAAGAGGTTTAACCCTAGTTGGCAATGGGTTGTTATTCAATGCTTGTAGAATAGAAGGTGCATTAATAGGTGAAGATGGTTTATTGGTTACTTATTCATAATCAAGTTCACATCTTTCCTCCACAACTTTGTCATTTTTTTTCTAAACAAAATCGTCATCATGTTGTGTGGTTTCTTTAGTTTCCATTTCTTCATCTTTTCCTTCATATTCAAAAATCAAGACTTGCTAATGAATATGAGCTCTATTTTTTGGTGGTGAAGTGGTTGGTTCTAGACTCAATCAGTCTTGTGGTGTTGTGTCAACATGATAGAACACCAATTGATTTTCTTACCCAAGTTTGCCAAGTTGAAAGTGATGGTTATTTGATTATTAAAATAGGCTAGCTTTTCCCATTAATAAAATAATCTACAAGATAGTTACAAATTTGGCATGAAACTCCTCTTTCATGCGTACTATGCTCCACTGTTCTTTTTCCACAAATGCATTTGGTTTTGTAATGTTCTTGAAGGTAGTTCACATTTTTTTGACCAGTGTGTTGGGTGCATCAATAGCCTTTTCAGTGCTGACACCAATTGCTTCACTATTAACATTTGATTGATTATAATTTTTTCACCACATAGCTTGCCTTGGATTCTTCCATCCTTTGTGAACTCCTAGGTGTTAACAAATAGGAGATCTACTCAAGTGCAAGCATAAATCTTTATTGAAAGGAAACTACAACATAATGCTCACAACACAAAACACAACATCAAGAACTCTCCAAGGTTCTTGTCACAAGAAATACACAAACTTGTGTAATGAAGAAAAGAGAGACAAACCATCAACACCAAGGTATTTAACTACAAGACCAAACCACAAATAACCAAACTAAAATAAGTAAAGAAAGTAATTCAACCTTGTGAAAGTAACCTAGTTACTTTCCTACTCCAGTAACTAATGAAACTTAACTAGTTGAGCTTGAATTCTCAACACTCCCCCTCAAGCTCAAATCCACTTCTAGTACACCAAGCATTTTTCGAAACTTCTTTAGCTTGTCTGTACCTAAAGCCTTT
>Ga0209611_10009668_pt1 | contig 14493 bp, 12 predicted proteins | sample S1TSphgellanicum_3_FD_187693 | JGI IMG/M metagenome (GOLD analysis project Ga0209611, IMG submission 187693) | Host-associated microbial communities from peat moss isolated from Minnesota, USA - S1T2_Fc - Sphagnum magellanicum MG (SPAdes) (version 2) | ecosystem: Host-associated > Plants > Peat... | reverse complement strand
GTGATCCCTCTGTAAGGGATCAATTATCTGAGATTGTTACTTTCATATCTACAGTATTGAAAGAATTAAAAGACAAAAACCTTTTACAGAAACTATTCAAACAAAAGGATGCTCGGGGCAGAACAATCTTACAAGTTTTTGTTGCTTCCAAATATCCAATAGCTAACGAAAATAAAACGTGGGTGGAAGATGAGTTTCGAAAAGTGTTAGAAATCCTGCTGCCTGAGTGTGTGAATGCCTGCGATAGTGTTGGAAGGACAGTATTGCATTGGGCTGTGGCCCAGCATTCTTGTTGGGCAGTGAAAATTCTTGTTGAAAGTGGAAAAGCAGATCTTTGCACAACATGTAAGACGGCACATTTCAAGGATGTTACTGCCCTTCATTTAGCAGTGATACATGATTGTGACGATTGCGCACGTCATTTATTGGAGAGCAATTGTAACTTAAATCAAATGAGCCTTTCGATGGGAACAGACATCTCATTCGGCTCTCATTCTCAAAAGAAATGGCGTCCGCTAGATTTGACGATCATTATGGCTCGAGTGAAACTTGCACGGAAAATGAGAAAAGTGGTGGTACGTTTCACCTATCTTATCCCCCATTCTTAAGTTGAAAATATTGCAATCTTGCCGAAAGAAAGCACTGCAACTTGAGTAAGTGGAAAAGGGGGAAGAATTAAAAACATTCTAGAAGACAGTTAATAGTTGGAAGTTTAATAATATTTATTCAATATAGCTTTGAAAAATACTCTTGATCTTGTTTATGAGTGGTGTAAATTTCAATATATTGCATGCATTTTCCTTGTAGGAATATGATGTGCTCTACCCCTCCAAGAAGAATTATTGTTTGCACCTTGCTGCTGCATCTGGAGATCTTGAAATTCTGCAACTCTTTTTAAGTAAGGAGTTTGTTGACCAATTGAACTCTTCATACAAAAGTGATTCGGAGACGGACCTTAAGGAACACCCTCCACCACTACATTTTGCAGTACATGAGAAATCTCCAGTTGTGAATTTCCCTGAAGAACTTGCAGTTTTTGATCGCTTACGTACTATTCGCGATTTTCTAAGTCCATAGTCGCTGTTAAGCAGCAAAAAAGATGTTGAAGCTAAAGGTAAGTATGCAAAATGGGAAGACCCAGATATGATGGTGCCAACGATATTGAAAGACAAGGATGTATCAACCTGCTGTTGCAAGCCCGTGCTGACATAGTAAATATTTGTTGTAAAAATCTAGTAAATATTTGTTATAAAATCAAGAATGTTGAAAATAATTTAATCCAAGTCAAATCCATTGTTACTAAGTTGTCAACCACAACTCAGTTATTTTTTTCAAATAATTTCTTTTGAAGGGCAAAGATTGAAATCTTCAAGAATATTCTATTTGTAAAAATGATAATTTCAGATTTAACTAATTATTAGACAAACATGTGGCCAAGTTACCAAGGTACTTGCGGTACTAAGACAATCTCAGGAGAGAGGGGACAAGTATTCTAGCGTTGGCCGCTTTTTCAAAGCACATATAGTTCTTAGCTAGGTTTTTGTATAGTTATATATACACTTAATTGGCTACTCTCAAAATTAAAAACCACCATTTGTTTATATTGCTAGTGCACAAACTTTAAATTTAAAGAATCAAACAACTATCAGTTTTTTGCTGGTTCTTTCATGAAAATTGGCAGAATCATCGTTTTTTTTAGTATCACAAAAGAATTGAAACTGGCTGGTCCTTTGATCCTATTTTATTTTTAAAACCAAAAATTCAGTTTTGGTTTTTTATATAAAATAAAAACATGAACAACTATGTAAAAGGGAATATCCTTATTTTCATTCAAGTTAGGAGTGCAAGATCTGACCCTGCATTTGTCAAGTTTAATTCATAAGATTGTGAACAAGACACCCTATTACATCGGGCCAAAGTACTTTGAAGCTAGTATATTGTACAATGGTTTCTGTCACAATATCCCTGCCTTATTTACATCTTGAAATTGACTATGATAATTGAGCTAAAAGAGGAGATTTGGAATGCAAACAGGACATGAGGACATGTCCTCATGTCCTAGGCCATCATGTCTAAAAACATGTCCCCATGTCTTTAAATTTTTATGTTTTACCACATGTCTTCATGTTCCTACTTGGAGGTGGCTTGGACATGGTGGCTTAACACCCCTTGTAGGACATGCCTCAGTTATTGAACATGTCTTTGATTCTAGGCCAAGAAAATATTCCAAGCCTAAGCCAAAATTCATAATATCACCATGCCTTCATGGATGGCCCTTTTGGATGTAGCATAGGCTTATGTGAAAATTACGGATTAAAATTATATATCGGTTCCCCATGACCCTATATAGTTCAATGCCTAAAACAAAACATGATATGGGCCAATAGCCAACTTTGAGAAGGCACTAAACATGTCTTGGGAACACATCAAGGAAATCTGGCATTGTTTGCCCCCCCCCCCCCAAGCCAAAATTGTAATTTTGAACTTCCTCAATTGAATGGCCCTTTTTGGAATTTTTTGCTAGTAGCCAAAACGACAACATGTAAGCTCAGAGCTGCCCTTGTGGGTTAGCCCAACCGCTAGGACTAGGGTCTAACGTATATATGCCAAGCCTTTGTACTTGGTGGTGGTTTTTTTTTGGTGAACCGGGGCAAAATTGCACCCAAAAATATTATTGCCTTGTTGCTAGCTGAAAATTTAGCTAAAATTTCACCAACATTGCACCCATGTGTAGTTTCAAGGGGTTAGTTCAAGCAAGTTTGCTTGCCAATTTTTTTTGTAGTTTTGACAGTTTTTCCAATCCTTGTCACCAGCAATGCTAAATCGTTTTTGGGATGATCATCACTAATGCACCAACACCAAATATTTTTAAAAAACCATTGCTTGGTGGATGGTAGAGTTACCACTTGTCTCGACTTCACAACTACTTATCATTCCTTCCCAAGGCCATTTACAAGTTAAGTAACTCAAAGTCTCAATGCCATTCACCTCTGACCAAGCCAAACGTGATTGAAACATCACCTTCATTGCTATTATTAATACATTGGCACATTTGTTTGGTCTTTATGAATACTATGGACATGGGTGTTTTTTTGTTTACTCAAAATATGTTTGGCACTAGAGATGTGGCAATCAAAATTTGTAACTTCAAAGTTCCATCTTATTATCTTAGACTTAGTTTCTACTTACAAGCTGGATGTAGTGGCTCTCACCATTATTGGAAAAAGTTAGGAATATTGGTAGGTTGCCTATTATCACTAGGAAGTAATTTTGTTTACTGCCATTTTGTGTGCACATGTATGTGGAACCTCCCAAAATGCCTTCCAACTATAATAAAAGAATTCCCACCAAGTGGTTCCATGATAGACCAAAGTGTGGCATTCAAACCCATGGTTTAAATCTAGATGGCATTTGGTTATGTAGTTCAATTTTGAACTTTCCATGTTCTTCTAAAGCATGAGGAATTAGAAATTATGTAAGAATTTTTGTGGGTAGCAACGTTTCATACATGGATAAAATCTCTATTTAGAAACCCAAGGAATTTTGCCCATTTTTCATCACATTTGGCCATTGAGAACCTCCCAAGGATGGCAAATTGCCAATTGGAACATTTCCTAAGTTGACATAACCTTTAACTCCTTATCTGATGGTCATTCAAAAAAAGGTCACCACGGTATACCAACCATCAACACAAGTGTTAGTTCGTTCAAGGTCCTCTTCACATGACCATGACAAGGTGTTTTTCAACTCCATTCTCCTTGAGGGTTTATTTGCTTTGTTGTTATTCCATGTGGCAAACATTTTTTTCCCACCGTAAGTTGTTCAAGTAAAAACAACAATATCTTGCTCTTGTGTGGGTGAACAAAAAAATTAATTAAAAAAAAGTCCCGTGAATTTAGGGAAGGGTTCCTTGGCTATTGAGGGAAGGACAACACCTACCATGGCTATTGTAACCTATGGATTTAATAATGATCACCCAAATTATGATTGCCTTCCTACCCCCACCCAAGCAGGTACCTCCTACCTACCTATTGCTTACTTTCTTTTAACTCACCCTTCAGTGCCTAAGTAGGTACCTTATTTTATTTGTTCAATACATTTTGCTAGAACCATTTTTAATTGTTTCTAGGTGGGGAGAAGTTTTTCCACCCAAACATAACCTTGCATGCCAACCTTTTCTTTGTTTTCGCTTCATGATTTTTGGATGTGCTCATAATTGTGGGTGTTATCATGGAAAATACAAGAAAACAATATTTTTGGTGATTAAAATCTAAAAGCATGTAATAGTGTTATCATCACACACAACAAGGTCCCCCCCAACCCCCCTCCCTTTTTAGAAAAAAATTGTGATATAAAATAGAAAATTATTTGAATTTACAATTTGGTAAATTCCAAATTTTCCCAATCTTTGTTGGAAAAAAGTGTCCAAAAGATTTCTTCGAAATTTTTACGAACTTGGATCTCCAATTGTGATTCGTCAATGCACAATGCTATACCAACTTGGACCTTCAATTGTTTTTCAATGAGCAAAGCATGTGGTTCTTCCACATATTCTACTGTGTAATGTTCATTCATCCATTGGAATATATGGAACTTGTGGAGTGTCTAGTATTTTCCAAAAGCATAAGAACATCTAGAAACCCAATGGTAATGGGTCGAAGGAGCAACCAAAAAAGATGGAAAAAATTTGCAACTATTTATGTCCCATTTAGTTAATGCTGACAAAAAATTGGAAACATAACATGACTCCAATTACATTAGGGTTTGAGACACTTACAATGTGATGTCTTGTGCACAATCTTCTTTTTGGAACATCAACAAATTTATAAGATGTTTTTGTGCATGTTGACATGTGGGGTTTTTTTTGGTTAAACAAAATCAATGGGAACTTTGGCCCTTGACCTTTGGGTATTTCAATTTGTTCAAGTTCTTTTTTTTTTAAACAAATAAAAAATTTAGAGATGAAAGACGTTTCAAGGTGATGTTAGAATGTTTGCATCAACTAACTATATTTTAATTGAATGAATTCAAGTTGGATATTGTACAGAATCCATTAATAATTGACATGTTTCTAATTCACAAAATTAAATTTGTCACCTAAGGGCCAAAGGTCCTTTGGTATATGCCATATGCCTAGGTATCAATGACCTTAGTATCTTGGTAGCTTCGACACATGTTTGTTGAGTACATAATTAATGTAGAATTTCTCAATTTGGAAATAAACTACTCTTGAGGAGGAAATGTTTTCTTCACAAAAATAATTTATTTGAAGGGTTTAAAGAAAGAATTCTAGGATTGAAATTAAAACACGTTAGGTTAATCCATAGTTTCTTTCCCTGACCACAAGGATCTAATCTAGAAACGATGGCCTCTTCCTTTTTGGTGCTTTTATTTTCAAGAATTCACATAGACAAACCAAGGATTTCCAATCTTTTCATATCTATTTTCATTTATTTCCAATTTCTAACTGACGGTAGGCAAATTCACCCTCTAAAAAATATTGTTATGTTTTGAAACTTAATAGTGGTTCTTTTTTCCATATCTATTTTTGTTCAAATTTCCTCAAATTTTGCCTCAAAAATAGAAAAGGTGGTTGAAATTACATTAGAAAATGACATTGTTTAAAGTTTCTTGGATTTTTTTGAGGAAAAAGGAATAATTCACTCCCAAAAAAAATAGTTTATGAGGTATATGGCCAGAAAAACAGTGCTTATGAGGTATATGGGGTTTGAAGGGTTAAGGGTTTAAAGGCCAAGTGGTTAGGGTCTAGAGTAAGTGTGTAGTTTGTACCAAATGTACATGCACCTCTATTGTCACCTCAACCTAACAAAATTATACCCATGGAAAACACCCGATTCCAATGTACTGGCCAGTCTTTTAAATGACCCTTTACACCTATTATGACGAAATTTGTTTGGGGATGCGACAAAGAAAAGAATGTCGCTTACATCAAGTGTGCTTTCAAAGAATGTCACAGTAAACTTGGGGCAGCTCAGAGGTACCACTAGGATTCAGGGTAGAGCATTTCAAAAGTAATCTAGATTCTTGTTGTCGACCTTTTCATGAGCATCCAGTTTATCTCAGGAGGCACAAAATATGTCTAGATTGGTATGGTGTTCATGGTTAATTGAAATGCAAGCATATCCCAAGATTTGTGAATGATCGAGGAGCACAAAGGTCATTGTTTATTCAGAAGTTCAACTTCATAGAGGTGAATTTCCACGTGTGATATTGAGTTGAAAAGTGATAATTAATATCCACTCCCTTGTTCCCTTGTTTTTAGATCCTTTTCGACTACCTCCACCATTTATGTTACAAACTAGCGATGTTTCTTTTAGAATGCACAATTGCTCAGAATTCACACAATGGGTCAATATATTTTAACAACCTAGTTGGTGATGAAGGGACTACATATATGGGACTCTACATGTATTGAACACTACTAATGTGAGTTTTAGTCTTGGTCACAATTCGCAAGGCCTTTACCATGGGCCGAATTCATTATTGACATTCAAGCTCAAAGAGAAAACATAAAACATGCTAGGAAGACACCGTAAGAGTTATTAATCCTTGCTAAAGTGAGATGACACATGAATGGGCGTTGAAATGGAGTTGAAGGTTGTTAAGAAAGGATTGTAATTTGCATCTGCCAATCCAAACACCAAGTTGGTTGAAATGGTGTCCCCTACACCACCACATGCTCCACTGGCCAAATTCAAGTAAGCATCTATAGCAAGGGCTTTTGTAGGATCCAAATGTTATATAGAACAAAGCCCGTTGCTCGGTGATTTTTATATGGCTAACTTGCATATGGTTGTTGTGGGCTCAATTTAGCTGCATTATGTTACAATGGTTATTGTTGGGTTTTCTTAACAAAAGTCCGTGCTCCATCAAACATGGAATAACCTATAGGGGATTGTGCAAAAGTAGAAAGTTCTTTTTAGAATTGTTTTTGCTTAAGTGGTTAGGCATCTATTTAACTGTGGTAAACATGAATGGTACCAAACAACAAGTTTGGTTGTGGTTTGTATTTTGGCAAAGGTAGTTGAAGAAGAAGATCTAAAAGTTCATTTCAGTGAACACATTGTATGTTCCAAGTTCTATCTACCCTCTAGACCTTGATTTTGTTTTTCTAACAGTCTGGTTATATGTTAGTTGGGCTTCTGATGATTTGTATGTGTTTTCAAGTGTGATATATGAATTAGAAGGTCATATAAGATGTTGGATGTTGTGATTTAATGTCACTTGCAGCAATAAGACTAGAAAATAAATGATGTCATTTTTTTTAGATCAAATAAGGGTAACTTCTATATGTATAAAGGTGATGACATTACAAGCTACAATCAAAGATATTGATGATGACATGGACAAAAAAAAATTAATGTTTCTGTTGAAATCATAGCTAATGTCAACTAACAATATAAATGTTGTGATCATATTTATGTATAATATGCAATACTTTTTGTATGGGCATAGATGCACTGATTGGGGTCCTCTGGAATGTATGTTGGTAGCTAGGTCTAGTCATTAATCTCAGAGCCATTGCTATGCATGCTACAACTCCCCATGTTTGGCAAGATGACTAATTATAATTGTGCCATTTATGTTACAGTAGAAGGATAAGCACATTACTAATGTGCCAAGGCTGATCATTAGTTTAACTCCCACACCTTGATTGTGTAGGTGATCCCTGCAAAATGTCAATATGCTTGCTTGAAAACCAAGTTGGAGATCAAACTTGTCAAGGCTACAAACATTCACTGGATGCAACTTGGGTGTAACAAAAAATATGGGACTAACTAAGACAAGCTAAAGGCAATTGTTAAAGAAGAGGTGGGTGTTTCTTGGTCTTGATACTTTGTGGCAAAAATGCCATATGTGCAAAACAATATGCACATTCTCTAGCTAGCACTAGACTTGTGTTCTAACTTGGACTAGTCTTGATAGGTAAACCACCCACCACCTATACAAAACACTACAATCCTAAACAAAGGTAGCGAAAATTGGGCAAAAAATTACAACGCGTTAGAGGCCCGAATATGTGAGCTTGAAAATAAGATGAATGTAATGACCTTGGAGTTGAAAGAGGTATGCCAAACTGTACTACCTAGTTCATTAGTTCCTTTGCCTGCACAACCCAATTGCCTTGGTGCAAATCCAAAGATAATTGCACAGGTTGCAAGGCGGTTTTTCCCATCATGGGAACCACTTGAACCTATTTCTGAAAGGGCGATGGTTGGTCCCACATGTGGAGACCTAGAAACCAAGTGTGAATCACATGCATGCAAGGACGCTCCTTTACCATTATGGGAAATCAAGACAAATAGAATACCATTAGAGGAGATAACATCAAACAGGATGGGTGTGACTACACTTTGCCTGAAGCCACACTAAAAGTTAGTGGTAGCTTTGGATGGTGGCATTATAAAATGACCAACGAGATTTGTATGTACATGTAGACCCGATGACCAAAAAGGTAATCAAAGGGGTCATGGTCCCCTATCCAACAATCAGGTGCTAAACATGCAAATCATGGACACATAACTGCCTAATGGTTAGGATCTAGCTAACACATAATATATGGTTGACAAACTTGGCACTAAAATTGAAAGTCATGATTTTTTTAACACTCTAATTTTTTATGTAGAGTTGTTTGATGAGTGTGCAAAGGTTTTCATTCAACCTATTGACATGTGGGATACAGTTGACACCCGTATGGCAAACAATGAACACCATGAAAGTTAGGTAGTTGAAATGCAGTTGTTGAGGCTTGAAACACAAATAATTAACATTGAAATTCTTGACACCCAATTTGTTACATGACTAGTTGACATCTAGATAGATGGTTAATAACTAATAGTCACAATTTTATAAAATGGGCTTGCATTATATAGATATGTCATCTAGTTTTTGGTGGCAAAACTATTTACGCACGTATAAAATTTTTGAACATCATATATTGACAAAGTCCATCGTTGGATTGTGGTTATTGTTTTTGTCCATTCAATAATATATAAATAGGGTTTTAAATATGGCTTTGAGTTGGATAGTTGTCATGTTATTCAGGTGTATGGACTTGGTCATGTGAAGAGGTCTACACCAAGCTTGTTATTTGGTAGAAAATACATAACTCAATTGTGCAACAAGTTTATTCATCTACTCCAAAGTTGCTAGAATGAGAAAAATACACATACAATAGTGACCTTCATTTTTTTTGGGGTTTAACAACCCATCATTTAGATTCAATGTCCATATGTTTGATGTTTGTATAGAGATGTCAATTTGTCGGGGCTACATGAGTTGTTGGATTCATCTCAACTAAAAAGTTTGTTGTTTTTTTAAGTGGTTGAACATTGGATCTCAATAGATAATTTTGACTATGAAAGATGGCTCCAAAGGTGAAGTTCTTGAACCAGATGCTTTCAAGAATCTTCAAATGTTGTTTGGAAGGAGCGCCTTGATGGTGGGGACTGCTTGGAATAGTTTTCATGTCACTTTCACAATTTGTGTTTCTTGATGTACATTGCTCCTTTAGAGAAATCTTAATTAACTATTTATGAAAACTATTGGATTTGTATGTGGCTTTAAGTTAAACATGGCTAATATTACAAGTACATCAGAAGGTGATTGAAGTGGTTATCCATGTTGCACAAACTGTTATACACATCTATAGATGTTATGTGGTTTAGTCTTTTTTCTTATAGGTGAATAGTTTTATGATTGAAGTGTCTTTAATCATTTGAGTTTGAATGAAGGCATTTATTATTCATAACAATTTGAATTCTTTTGGGCCTTCAAAATTGCTTGTATGTGAAGGCATATTATTGGATGCACTATTAGTGACAGTTGAGATGATTGGTTTGTAGGAATGTTGGATCAAAAGGTGGCAAGCCTTCAAATACCAGTGCAAGTCACAAGATGTCTCAGAACACTATGTGGAGATGTGGGGCCAACAAATCCCTACAACTGAATAAAAAGTCCCACTCAATAAATATACCATTTCAATCTAACAATGTTAGTTTGTATTATAAATAACTATATAGGATATAGACTAAAGGTATGCAAAGATTAGGTATGGGATTTAACTTCAACTTGAAAGTGATTGGAGTTTGAAACAACTTGAATTGTTTCAGGATCTCATCAACTTTTGACTAGAGAATGGATTGTAATCAATCCTTCATGTAATTGGGAATGCATAAATGTGAACTTGGCTGGGGTTAGTCCATTAATACCTCAACCCATGTTTGGAAAGAATGTTCTCTTGGACTAGCTTGAGTTATTCCAACTAAGTGACTTGCCCTTGACATGGTATGCTGATATTGTTGATTTTTGCAAACACTGATGACTTACTTATAAGTGATATGAACCATACTGGACTATAGGGGCAATTGATGTTTAGATTGAGAAGAATCTTGTGCAAGAGATTTTTCATACAACTAAATTGGGTTTGGTGTTTTGGTAAGATCACCTTCCATTGGTTTCTAGTTGAATTGAATAACAATGATGTTTAGCATTCTGAAATTAGGAACTAGGTTTTTACCAGGGACCTATTGCATGGAACATCAAAAGCGACTATTCAAAATGTAGACAATTTTATGCCATTTGGTGACACCAATGGATTACCTCGTGAAGTTATCAATAGAAGCTTGGTGGCATCATCATTGAAAAACATGAATTGCCAAGTAACAACAAGGTTAGCATATCATTAGTTCACATGTATTGGACCCATTCGGTTAAACCTTTGAATGGCACATTTCTAGTTAAATGTTGGATGTACATCTATAGGTGTTAACATCCTTCATCTATGATGCATAACATAGGAATAGCTACCATATCCACTATCATATGTTATTATTTGACATTATGATGGGTATGTTTGAATGTACATAACAAGTGTAGCTTGAAATGGTTCCTATGTTGAACAAGTAGGTTCCCCAACTAATAGTAACATATTCGACCATGCTATGTGTTGCAGTTGAATCTAGTCAATATTTATTGGCATTGAATTTCTATAACAATTATTTTGCAAGTTGAAGGCATCTTCATGGAATAACATGAATAGCCCTGATTGGAAGGTTATTATCACTCATCATTAAATCACACAAGATTCTGCAAATGATCTTTAATTGCATGAAGTTGCAAGTTAATATCTTTCATATGTATCCCCTATGTACGTAGGCCTTGGATACAGACAAATTGTGAAAGTTATTGTAGTTTGTCTGACCACTTATTTCCTTTTGGAAGGTTCCCTTGAAGTAATCTATGCATTATCTTCAATGGGATTTTCTAGAAACAACAAGTGCAATTGTATAATCCAATCAAACTTGGCCCTACACCCAACCAAAAAGGTCATTTTATTTCACTTGTTGTTTTCAAAACAAAAATGGGCATTGTGAAAATAAGCTTATAAAGTTGGAAATACCAATCCATTGGGTTGGCTTTGGGAATCATAGGTTTATAATTGTTTAAGTCTATATGAAGGATAATTGTATTTAAAATATAAATTGAAGAAATGCCAAAACATTTATGGGTTTATAACTTTAGATTGAAAGTTATTTGAGCTTAAAACAACTTGGTTTATTTTAGGGTTTCATAAACTTTTACAAGGATAATGGACTGTAGGCAGTCACCCTTGGAGGTAGGAATGCTTGAATGTGACCTTGATAGGGGTTATCTACATATACCTTGGCCCAGGGTTGTTTTATTTGGCTAACTGACATTATTTCAACTTAATGACCTACTTTTGACATGGTTTGCTAATCATGAGAATTCTTGTAGATATAGATTATTTATTTATAAGTGATATGAATCAAACTCATTTAAGGGGAATTGATGTTGAGATTGAGAATAATCTTGTGCCAAAGATTTTTCATCCAACTAAATTGAGTTTAGTGTTTTGGCATAATCACCTTCCATTGGTTTCTAGTAGACTTGAGGACCAGCAATCCTAAGGGTGGTTGAAACTGGGAATTTGGTTTTTTATAAAAGACCTACTACATGGACCATCAAAGAAAATTATTGGAAATGTAAACAATTATGTGCCATTTGGTGATGTTGATGGATTACCTTGAGCATGAACATGTTAGTAGGGGCTTGGTGGCATCATTATTGAAAACCATGAATAATCATAATAGGCAGGTTAGTAATTCTCTCTTATTTGAAATACTTTAGATTTTGTAGTTGTGATATGAGCAAAGTTACATTCATGGATGGCATGTTTTTGGTGTTTTAGCTTTACATGGAGGTGGATGGCACAATTATTCTGAAAGTTAGTTTAGATTTCCAAAAGTTTGCTTTATATTCAAGTGGGTTCCTTTGTGGTGTTTTTTTGCATTAGATTCAACAAGAATGTTTCCAATTAATAAACTAGATACTAAAGGAAGCAAATAGAAAATAACACCCAACTGGAACATTTAATCCTTTTTGTTGGATTTTCTCCAACAAATCATTGAACTTTTATCACTTTTGACCACATTAATTTTGTGAGCAAGACAATGTTGTATGATAATGAATGATTGGGTAGAAAAAAATGGAATCAGGTTAGTACTTTAAAAGCATAGGGTGTCTTCAAATGAGCTTCCAATCAACATATGTAAATGTCAAATACCCTTATCTAATCAATTGGCAATGCACCAAGGGCATGTGAAGGCAAAGATCTAATGTCAATTGCATGTTTGGATCCTAGAAGTAGTATGAAGCCTGTAGTTCAATTATGCAAATGAACCCAAGTGATGTTAGAATGCAATTTAATCATTTAAGTATGAGGTGGACAAAATATCTTACAAATTATAACATCTACATTGTATTATTTTGGCATGTTTTAGTTGACTAATGGTAATAAAAAAAATTGTGATTTTATAACTTGACCATTGTTTATTGTCCAACCATGTTCATACACCCTTTTGGTTTTGACAAATAGCCAATGCATATGCCACCTCCAATTTACTTGCCAAGTATTGACTTTGAACATTGAAGTGATTTCTAAGCTATGTTTTTTGAACTAGATAAATCTGCACATTAGAGATCATACCTCTAATGCACAACATCCACCTTGGACACTACCCCATGCACAACAAATGTTAGCACTATGTTTAAACATCATGAAATCATTGTTAGCCCTAGACTCACACATTTCATATATTGACATGTGTGCTAAATTTTGCTGCAAACTGCATGAACTTTACTTGGACCAAGTAGATGTGCAAACTACAAAATTAGAAGTATTAGCCCAATGTGCAAAATATGTTCCTTGTTAAGCTCCTATTCACACCCTTATAAAGAAATAAAATTGGTTGCAACTATCTAAAAGGTACCTTGGAATAAATGAGGGTTTGTACTATACTAGGGAATTTGTGGCTACTAAATGCTTATGTGGGCTCAACACGTTCAAGTTCAAAGTGCAAAGGTTATTAGGCCTTCCCAAAAAACCAACTTTTCTGGACTTGGAAGGTGATACTGGAAATGGAGAGTAGAAGTGTTGGGGAGGCTTGTGGCATCCCATAACAATTAACATTTTTAAGGCAAAACCAACAGAAGGCTAATTGCTTGAGTAAGGTATAGATGGAGCATGACAAAAATGCAGTCATTAGTGATGATGATGGTACAATGGGTGATGATGAAGCAGTAGTGGATGCTGATTTCAAAGAAACAACACCCAACCCCTATGTTTTAGCACGTAACATGCATGTTGTTCAACTCAAACAACAATTCACAGAAGTTGAAGGAAGTGCCCATGAATTGTGAGTTCCTTTTAAATTTATCTTCACATGCATAAATGGAGAGGCCCATACATAATTCTGTAATGGATCATGCAATCTCCATTGCCTGGATTGTATGAAAAAGTTGGAAGTCTAGCTATGTGCATGAATTTTGTGTATACACCTACTAGATTGTTTGAACACTCTTCAATAATCTTTGTTCTAGTGTTAGGTTATAGCTACTCTCCAAATTCCAATCTATTCTAAATTCTTCATGGGGTTAGGGTTTAAGGTTTGAAATCTATGTCTTTGGTGCTACCATGAAATAGGGTTTTTGGTGATCTTTTACTACATGCATAGCTTAAAATTAGGTTTGTATGCTAGCTAGTGGTCATGTGCTTATTGAGATAGTCTTAGTCCAAACTAATTGCACCTTTGCTGTGTTTTGGAAACACTAGGTCACTTGGCAATTGTCGCTTCATGAACTCAACAACCATGTAAAGGGGGAAGAAGACAAATAAAAAGTCCACCCAAAATGTGGTGGATGGGAGAACATTTGGACACCAAAGTAATAGGAGGAACACTAGGAATGCTGGAAAACCACATCGTCATGTGGTGGAAGAAGAAGGGTCATCAGCATCAATAGCATCTAGTGAACGTGACACTTCTAATAGCAACAACTACAACTCAAAAGGAAAGGAGTCAGAAGGTTTTAAATTGCTAGTTGCATCTTAAGTTGTGAAGGAACAAAATAAGGCACCTAGCAAACAAACCCCCACACCAAATGTAATGTAAC
>Ga0209611_10009667_pt1 | contig 14496 bp, 13 predicted proteins | sample S1TSphgellanicum_3_FD_187693 | JGI IMG/M metagenome (GOLD analysis project Ga0209611, IMG submission 187693) | Host-associated microbial communities from peat moss isolated from Minnesota, USA - S1T2_Fc - Sphagnum magellanicum MG (SPAdes) (version 2) | ecosystem: Host-associated > Plants > Peat... | reverse complement strand
GATCTAAGAGGCCTGAAATCAAAGGCAAGGGATATCGATTTTTTTTGGTTATCTTGTTTAGTCCACGATAATCCACACAGAGTCGGAGGGAGCCATCCTTTTTCTTGACAAATAGAATTGGGGCGCCAGCTAGAGACTTGGAATGCTGGACGAACCCCTTGGCAAGGTTTCTAGTAAAGTAATCACGCAGGGCTTGGAGTTCCGGTTCTGATAGTCCATAGATAGGACCAAAGGGTGGTGAGTGTCCTTCCTCTAGATCAATCGGGCAGTCGTATGGACGATGTTCGAGGAACTGATCAACCTTATTCTTTTCAAAGACATCAACAAAGTCCTTGTACTTCTCGGGGAGTTTGACAAGTTTTGGTTCTGATTGGGGGTTTTTGTTGTTGGCTGGGTTGACATGGATGGCAAAGACTTGAAGATTCTTAGTAGCTTGATAGAAAGGTACTGTTCCATCAAAGAAGATTCGGATAGGGTTGGTTTTCTGGGCAGGATTCTCGACAGGATTCTCGACAGGATTCTTAACAGGACAAGGTTTGGTTCTAGCCACCGGGGGGTTCTTGATTGCAGGACTTGACAAGACTGGAATTCGTTCCGACCCTCTTTGGGTTCTTGACCACAGGGTTTTTGGTAGGACTTGACAAGGTGTTTTTCTGGGCTTGGGGTTCTTGAGAGGTGCACCGTTGTGTGCTAAAGGTGAGGGTTCTAGATCGCCAATCAATGATAGGGTTGTGCGCTTTTAGCCAAGGCAGACCAAGGATGACGGGATGGTGAAGGGTTGAGATGATGTTGAAAATAAATTTTTTCGCGTGCTTACTGATACAGAGTTCCAGAGGGGTTGTCTCATGTGTGATTGCACCAAAAGCAATGGTTCTCCCATCAATAACCTCCACCAGAACAGGGGTTGCCTTCTTGACCACAGGAATGTTGTGTTGGGCGACAAATGTTTGGTCGATGAAAGAAGAGGTGGCGCCGGAATCCACCAATGCTGACACTTGTGGTATTTCTTCTGGAATACGAATGATGTCCACATGCTGAGTGAAGCTAGGATTGGGACCAACGGCTAAACAGGAGCCTTTGCAAAGGTGGTGCCGGGTGAGATCCAGTCGCACGGGTCTTACTATGACTAGATGTTTTTGTTTTCCAATACTTGGGGAGTTTCCACAGCTTGCACTTGAAGTTTGACAAGCTTTTGAGGGCACTGGCGAGCTATGTGCACAGTAGAGGCACAAGTTGTTTGTTTATCGGCGAAGTTTCTCGGCCTCTGTCAAAGGTTTGAACTTGGTTGTGTCAATCTGCATCGGGGCATGTCCGAAAGAGGCAGGTTAGGCAACTATTGTTGTTTGGGGAACTAAGGGGAGTGTAGTAGGGCGACTATTCCAAAGCTAGGCGTTGGAGGTGACTTTCTTTTCCTGGCGATGTTCAAACAGACGATTGTCGCACCAAATTGCCTGGGTGATGGCTTCACTGAAGGAAGAAGGGTTTGCGAATGTCAGCAAAAGATCTTGAACATCGTCACGAAGCCCACAACGAAACTGATCAATCAAGGCAGCTTCTCCCCAGTTGACGTCGCAGGCAAGCTGCCTGAATTTTGAGGCGTAGACGGTGGCCGAACGTGTCCCTTGCTGGAGTCGACGCAGCTTGTTGGCTGAAGTCCTGGCCTTGTCACTGTCCCCAAACACTGCTTCAAATTCCGCCATAAAGGCGTTGAAATTTTGTAGGAGAGGGGATGATGTTTCCAGGATGGGAGCAAACCATGCTGTAGTTGTCCCAGTGAGTAGGGTTCCAACAAATCCTACACGAGTGGTCTCATCTAAATAGTGACGAGGGTGTAGTTGAATGATCAGGCGTACATGGCTAACAAAGCCTCGAAATTTGGGGCGTGTTCCGTCGAACTTTTTTGGCAGGCTGATCTTGGGCTCTGGGGCGACCATTGCAAGGGCAACGGGTATTGGGGCAGGAGGTTGTGGCTGATCTTGCATGCGGTTCACTGAGTCTCTAAATGTGGCATTTTCTTGTTGAAAGTGCTGAAGGGCAGCGAGGATTTGATTGAGGTCAATGTTTGATTCCGAGTTATCCATGGTGGTAGTTATCGATGATAACGATGAGGTTGAAGGTTGTAGGGAGGCTTGAGGTCCAACAAGAGTCTTGTTATGGTGCTACTGCACTCGGTTCTGACGTGATTTCTGCCTCTGGATTCGATGCAAACGGTGGTGGTTCCGAACTGAAGCAACAAAAATCTCAAGAAAATGGGTATGATCCCGTCTAGAATTCGGATGTGGCAGCGCTTGAAACTGTAGCAAGCTAAAAGAACGTAACTTCTACAAATGTCGATCTTCAGATTCCTGCAAAAATCGATGGAGGAGCAATGGGCAAGTTTAATCTTCCAGCGCCCGTGAAAATTACTATAGTTAGCAATTCCAACTCTGCAGAAGCTAAAAAAGAAGAAGATGTGATTTAGCTTGGCACTGGCACAAATGGATTTCTATGGCAGGCTAGTGGAGATGCATCTGGCAAGCCACAAGAATAAGCAAAAGTAAGTCAGACGCTAATCACTAGGCTGTAGAAGATCGTGAAGAACAACAACAATTGGCACATAAGAAAGAGGGCATGATGGCGAGGATGATGGAAAAACTGCCAAGACATCTGCACCACCATCGCAACAACAACAACAAAACTGTTATAGATCCTGTTGCTATTAGTGTTGACAACGGCAACAAGGCTATTGATTCTGAATAGAAGAAGGAGCAGACCAAACTGTTATGGACCGGACTAGTGCGAAGCAAGGCAAGGAAACATGGCTACAACTAAGCAGGGAAATACAGACAAGACAAGACAAAATAGGACAATACTGAAGGACTAAGAGCTCTATTGATCCATCAACTGGTGTTGGTCTGCTGGAGGGCTGTCCCCCAGACCATCTCCTTTTATAACCCTGAACCATCCTATCTTGAGATGTCGAGACGTGGCTGCATTGCTGCACTACCGAGATGTGGCTGCATTGCTGCACTGCCGAGACGTGGCTGCACTGTTGCATTTTGGAGACGTGGCTGCACTGTTGCACTACCGAGATGTGGCTGCACTGCTGCATTTCAGAGACGTGGCTGCACTGTTGCATTTCAGAGACGTGGCTGCACTGCTGCACTGTTGCAACGCTGAGACATGGTAGCATTGTTGAATCTATGTACCCTACTTTTGTGTTGTTGGATCCAAGCCATGACAGTTATCTCATCTTCTAAAATATGTAGACAAATGAGATTCACAATTATAGCAGGTTTTGTTTGGATACTAATGTCGGATGTAAGCCCACACTAAATTTTCACCTTTTATGATCATGACTAGATGAATGCCTAAGGTAAAGGTGGACAATTATCTAGGTTTACTTACATGAGAGATTAATGATAATATTGGAATGGAGAAGATGGCAAAACATGTTATTGCCAAGATGGAGTTGATTGTTGGCATGCACTTTAACATTCTTGGGTATGTGGACAAGGTGCAACAAATTTTTTTTAAAAAATGTATGCTCTAAGAAAAGGGAAATAGATGTTTCCAAGTTTTGTTGCAAGAAAAGACATGGTGAAAATGAAAAAGCCAGGAAAGAAAAAGGCTTAGAAGCAAATTGGGAAGGACCATACTTGTTTGTAGGGTATGTTGATTAAAAGGAACTAATTGAGTCTCATGAAGGAGGACGCACATGCATTATCAAGGGGTGTGATGAAAATCAATAGCAACGGCCATTAAGGGATGTTCAATTATTTTATCTTGCAATGTGATTTGATGGAAACTACAAGGTTGTAACTAAATCAAGATGGGAATGGTTACATATGTGACCTAAAGGCATATCTTGTGTATTGTATGACATAATTAGGGTTTTTTTTTTGGTGCTTTATTGCATGGTGATGTGACCATCACCTTTTGGTAGTTTGTCTTTGAAGAAGAGAGGCGATGGCATCTAGCAATGATTATGCTTTTACTTCTTTTCTTCAATTTCTAGTTTGTGGTTGAGTGTTGCATTGGCTGATAAGCTTTGTGAGGATTTGTTGGATGAAGGCGTTGTATGGTGCAAATGCAAGTTGATGGATGGAGATAAGGGAGAGAGAGAGTAAGGATTTAAGGGAGTAGCATTCTTGGCAAAGGAAGCTAAGTATTTTGTGAAAATTGATGTTTTTTTGGGTTGTTCTATTCTCAACAAGATGAAGGCCATATGCCAATTTTACTTTCCACGGCGTAAACAGTTTTCTTTGAAGTCATAGAGCAGAATAATGTATGCGATGCATTGTGTTTTCCTTAACTTGAAATCAGAGGTGGTGGAAAGGATGACAGTGTTTAGGTTCATAAGTCTTACAAGTCCAATGTGCACAAGTTTGGGAAAATTCTTCTCTAATGCGGGATAATGGAATAAGGGTCCCTGGGTTTGGAGTGTGTGTGTTAATTCCTGAAAGTCTGTTTCCAAGATACTATCAATAAAACTTGTCAATTGTATGAATAAGTTGTGTGTATGAGAGACAATGCAAGTTATGTGGTGGCCAAAACTTCTTTGCCCCCAATTTTGGTTACACCGGAACCTCTCTAATTAATGGTCTAGAACCGGTTCTTGATCAAATCCAAGAACCACCCAGCACTCGTTGGAACAAGGAACCCCACACATGTGATCATATGCTTATTCCATGGTGTCTGGGCTTCATTGTACAACCACAACTTCATGTGAGACTGTCCTACTATAGTTCGGGCACACGTCCATGAGGCATGCACACCTGACAACAGTGTTGAAGCTCATTAATATGCTTAAAAATATAGAGAGTAGGTTTCCACGTCGACGAAACTCTTGGCTCGCCCTAGCTAATTAGTTGAAAGATAGGTGCCTATCCTGAGTAGGGTTCTTCATGTTTAAGAAAACTATTATATAGCCCAGGATTGAAGTATTGAATATTTCCGGGTATACTAAATAGGTTTTGTATATACATAATATATACCTGATCCGAGTAGAGGTGTGTGGCAGACACCCATCAGAGTCTTGGGATACTACAGGGAAATAATGGATCAGAAGAAGGCCCAATGTTATATTGCTTGGTATTAAATTTGAAGTCCTTTGACTACCACCTCTCTGTCTGTGGGAGATTTCATTTCAGAGGATCGGTGGCAGACTCCCCGTCAGACTAATGGGCTACAACCACAAGGAGATAATGGAAGTAGTAGGCGCACCACTGTTCAGACAAATACTGGGCACATTTAATTAGGTCCCACTAAAGTATTCAATATTTAATATTTAACTAATCCCTTAATTGAACCCAATCCTTAGTCTGCTCAACAAAATCATTCCTAGTCTACACCGAATTCAGTGATCAATCAATATGATTGGGGGCTCTGGAACATGATTTCTTCCGATCCTCCATAGTGACCCAGATTTTATGGCTTTGCTCTTCTGGCTCAGATTTGGGTCCTCTCTCTATGTTCCTTCTTTTCTTTTCCCCCTTTGCTGGGTGTTTGTTTAATGAAGTTTGGCAGGGTTTCAACATGCGATTACATGTTTGATTAATAGTCTTGTGAGGTAGTAGATCCTCTAGAGTCTAGAGACTACCTAATAGGTAGTACCTTCTTGTAGCAGGTGGTGGATAATATCAGAACTTTAAAGAAGCAAATCTGTAAATGCAACAACACTTACTCATTCCTAAAATTCTGGATTTGTTTATTTGAGTTTGATTTGTTGGCGGTGGTTAGGAGCTGTGCATTCCCAAGGGACGCCCAAAACTTGGGCCAAACTCACACAACAGCCATCAACCTGTTCTCTTATGTATGGGATGATGGGTGCACAACATAGTGATTTGTCTTTGCTTGACAATCCCCTGTGTAACCATGGTTCACAAAGCAAATTAAAATGCATGGCCCTTGTGCTTTCATTTAGAGGGCCAGAGTGAACCAGCCCCCATGGCTGCACCAGTTGGCCATTCTGTCCATAGGAGGGGCTGTGTTTTCCATCTGCCTCTTTACCCTATGTTAATCGACATTCTGTTATAGTCAATCTTTTTTGCTTGCTGACGTTTGATCATTTTGTTTTGTTCTTAATTTTTTCCCAACCCTGACCTCCATGCTACCCTCCCACCTAGCTACCCTACTGACTTACATCTTAGCCCTGCCTATGAACTAACAACTAATCCTGTATTTATCTTTTATATTTTGATAAAACATATATTTATTCCAGGCTAAACTTTTATCTCTTGGCAAAACTCCTATATCTTTTTGACTAAAATTTTATATTTTGGTAAAAATTTTACTGTTTTTGGCTAAATTTTTATCTCTTGGCAAAACTCTTATCATTTTTTGGTTATATTTCTATTTCTTGGGAAAACTTTTATCTCTTCTTGACTAAACTTCTATTTCTTACCAAAACCTATATCTTTTATTAGTTAAATGTATATATCTTTTTGGCTAAACTTTTATTTCTTAGCAAAACTTGTATCTCTTATTGGCTAAACTTCTATCTCTTGACAAAAGCCATATTTCTTTTTGGCTAAACTTTTATTTCTTCTTGACTAAACTTTTATCTCTTGGCAAAATTTATATCTCTTCTTAGTTAAACTTTTATATCTTCTTGGTGAAATTTTTATCTCTTGGCAAAACCTCTATCTTTTCTTCATTAAACTTTAATCTCTTAGCAAAACCTATATCTCTTCTTGGCTACACTTTTATCTTTTGGCTAAATTTATTTCTCTTTCTACGATTTTATTTCCTTTTTATTTTTATAAAATATTTTATTCCTTTTTTTTTCAAAATCATGATTTTAATTTCTTTAATTTTCTTTTAATTATAACAAAATTCAAAACTATCATTGTATTTTTTTCATCATTAACAACGGATATTTTATGCGCAACATTGGGTATTGCCTGAAACATAAAAAATTCAACCAAGATTTTATGTTTCAAATGCAACTATTGCATAGTTTTTTTTCATTTTTTCATTTTTAAAGTATTTTTCATCAAAATGGTAAAACTATGGTTGAGGGTATTGCATACATTGAACCAATCGTAATGTGATGAGACTTGAATGATAATGAACCAAGTTTCCATAATACCCTCATGTTGAGATGGGGCACCTATTACAAAATTGAAATGCAAATAACCCAAGTCCTTGCAATTCCCATATCATTTTTGTTACCAATTATATTTAGGTCATAGAAAGGTTGGAAAATGCAAGTATTGAAAATACTTTATCATCCACCACCTAGGTTAGGGCAACTAGAAAGTTCAAGAAGCTACAATACCCACATTGTCAATATCTAATACAAATGTCCAAATCTAGGTCAATGTAATTCCTACATAATCAATTGCATCAACCTTAAATTATGTAAACATTTGAACTAATGGAACTTGAACCCTCATCTAGAAACTAATTAATTTTGTACGAATGACCAAAAAACCTTTAACCTAAATTGTAAATTTTTTTTGCATAAACCATAAATTATGTATGCATTATAACCTAATGGATGCATAGGCTTTTAAATTTGAAAAAATGAATAGACCTATACAAATGAATCATAAAATGTTGAGTTAAAACCTTTTTATGCAACAAAGAATCCCTACATTGACCTTCAATTGAATAAACACATAAATTCGTTGCATAGCTTTAATGCTAAAATTTAACAATTTTTTGACAACTAAGTGTTAAACCTAATTTTGGAATTATTTTTGCATAACCCTAGATTGTGTACAAACTATAAAGATTGGACATATAATTGTAATATGATATTCTAATCATTCATTACCATGACTCATCAATAATATATATGACTTATCTTATACTTGATTTTTTCTTTTTGATTTTTTTGTTTTGATTAATGACTTTTGGGATTGTATACTTGACTTTTTAACTCCTTTAGGAATAGGGTTTAGGCTTGAAGGATACTAGGGTATAAGGTTGTTATTTTAGGGTTTCATTTTACAAGAACATTTTAGTTTTTGCACTAAACATTTGAACTTTTGCATTTTAAGGTTTGATAGTTATTCTAAGTTATGTCAGGTTAGGCTTATGTTAGCCTAGGTGGACCAAGGTCGGCTTAGGTAGCATAGTTTAGTCTATGTATGCCTACATTAAACTATATAAACCTAGGATAACCTAGGTTTTCCAAGCTAGGGTAGGCTAAGCCTAGCTTAATAAAGGTTATTGGCTTTTCGATTTAAGTTTTTTTTAATGTATTGTTTATAATTTTGTGATGGTAACTTTGTTACATAAAAAAATTATGGTGCAATGGTTAAAGACTTGAACCTTGAAAGTGGATGTAAGGGGTTCAAGTTGTCACATTGAGAACCTAGGTAAATGGCATAGGTTGCTACCTAGGTTCCTTGCTTAAATGGCCTACTTAGTTTATTTTTCAACCTAGGTCGCATAGGCTACACTTCTTAGGCTAGGTTGTTTAGGTTAAACTTCCTAGGTTATGATGCTTAAGTTTAGCCTTCCTAGGGTATATCACCTAAACTAACCTTATTTGACTAGGCCCTGATTACCACATGGCATCATCCATTTGGGTCAAAAAAATTGTCGATTAAGTCATGGTTGATATTATGAAGTTTGATGAAAAAAACCACTCGTGTTGTCAAATAACAACAACCAAAATTCCATATTCCTACAAATAATGAACTAACCATATGTTGACACATGGCAAAAAGACACAAACTAGGATGGTGTAGGATGTTGACATGTGACCACATGAATTGATTATCGAATTGACTAGGTGGTTTAATTGACAGATATATAACCATTGGTAAAAAACCATTGGTCAATTAGGACACATTAATAACTTGACTAGTAGTCAATGTGAATGTGTTCAAATCAACTTTTCCAAAATAGCTAATTGGTCAAGTTGGTAAATGTACAAAATGGGACCTTTTTTGACTAAAAATCTTGATAAATCCATGATTTCTTGTAGTGAAGGTAAAGCATGAGGCTTGTTCACCAAGTCAAAATTCCACAAATTCAAAGAAAAAGATCAAAATGCATCAAGCATGAAAGGAATTTGCAACTTTTGTGGCAACCCAAGTCATTGGATGTGCAATTGTGTCAAGTTGTCAAATGAGATCAAGAAATGTGTAATAGAGCATGATCTTGACAACATGCACATCAAAAGGATGCCATCAACATGTTAGAGAATGAAAGTGATGATGAGGTTAACAACTTCCAAGAGTGTTTTGATTTAGATCCAAAGTTGGCCACATAACAATCTCGAGCTTGATTTCGTTGAACAAGGCAAAAGAAAATGGTACATTGATAGCGGTGCTACCAAACACATAAATTGCAATGTTGATCCAATTATTGAATTCAAGAAAGAAGGCAGCACTACCTTGTGTGGTAACAAGTAATATTATTACAAAAAAATAAACAAAACAATATATTTTGAATTTTATGCATGATAACCATATTATGTTATTTTGTATTTTCATAATAATGATATTGATGACAATAGTTTTTAATTTCGCTTTTTCATTTTAATTAATCTATTATTTTCATAATTCCATTGAAGTTTGTAATGTCCTTTAATTTCAAAATGTAGAAAAGTGATACATTAATTTTAAATATTTATTTCAATAATTCAATTTTAATTTCTAAATTTAAATTTGGGTTGTAAAATTTTAATATATATTTCTAATTACACCATGTACAATAGTACATTAGTATGTTTAATTTGTTTAAATAAATCATTTTTGTTAGTCATAGCAAACATACATATTTTCATTTTAATCAAGATGGACAATTAGTAAGTTTGATTTTATAATTAGTTTAGTTGCTACTAGGATAAAAATCATGGTTTTGTTGTAATGCATGTTTTTAATCAAGAACTTTTATTGGGTGAAAGCACATTACAGTGACTAAATTTTTTTGTTACAAATATTTTTTTTCAAAATTATGCAACTTTCAATTTCCACCAAGCCAATATCAAAAGAGGTTTTCATAAATTATACTCAAAATAAAGTAGTTCAATTGTCAAATAATACAATTGTCAAATGAAACTACATTTTTTTATTATATTAAATGATTAAAAAATATATTTGTAAGAAAATAAGACATATACCAACTTGCAAAATGTAAATATAGTCTCAAAATGAAATTGTATATTTTCTTTTCAACACCCTATTTTCATTTTAAATAAATTATAATTTTTATTTCCTAATGAATTATTGCAACCTATATTAGTTTATACGTCATTTGGAAAAAATGGAATTGACCTCCTTTAGAATTTGACTAGACTTGGGGTGTTAAACATGTTATTTGTACTAAGGCAAGGGCAAGAGTTATGTGGTTCATCAATAAACCCCTATCACAATTTTCTAGTTTATTTTTTTAGTTCTTCTCCCTAATCAAGAAGGTTGGTTAGGTTGTTAATTACATGTATTTTTTTCCTTTGGGACTAGTTTGATGGTCACCAAAAAAATATTATTTTTAAATATAGCCCACTAACAAGTCCCACTTTAAAAAATGAAGGTAGACTATTACAAAATTCGAGTGTAGTTCATTAGTATAAATCATTATGGGACCTTAAAAGTGAAATAAGTTCATTCCATTTTAGTGATTTCACCATGGTTAAAGTTATTTCATTATAACATCACTATGTAAACATCATGTTTCACTACTAGTTAACATAATTCACTATTATAATTTACTGTGTTAAATAGGTTTATTTTTATGTTGTTGTTTTAAATACCTTATGTTACTTTATGATGTACTTTATATTATTTTAAGTTATTTTAGTTATTTTAACTTATATCCTAAGTTATTATAAGTTATTTTACCTTAAAGTATGCCCAACTAGCTTATTATAGGCTTTTTATTTTAAATTAATATATGTTCAAGTTATACTTTAGGTTATTCAAGGTCATTACACTTTATGTTATTATAAATTATTTTATCATAAGTATAACAATTTAAAATAATCTAAAATAAAATATAATGATATAAAGTAAAATACCCTTGAATAGCCAATAATAGCCTATGAAAAATAATCTACAATATCCAATAATAATTTATAATGAAATACCACCAATAGTCATTAATAAAATAATCATTAAGAGTGACTAATAACATATGGTAATTTAACAACTAATAACCACCAATAACCTATGATAATCACTCCTAAAATAATCACTAATATCCACCAATAGTAATTAATAGCCTATGTTAATTAAGCTTAAAATAACCACCAATAAAATAACTACTAAAACCATTAATGGAATAACCACCAATAGTCATTATTAGAATAACCATTAATAAAATAACCATTAATAACCACTAATGGAATAGTTATCAATAGCCATTAATAGATTAACCATTAATAACCACCAATGGAATAGTTATCAATAACCATTAATATAATAACTATTAATAACCATCACTCGAATAATTGTCAATAATCACTAATAACCACTAATAGATTAACGACTAATAGCCACTAATAAAATAACCACCAATAGAATAACCAACAATAGCCACCAACAAAATAACCAACAATAACCATCAACAGAATAACCAATAATATCCACCAATTGAAAACCAACAATAACCACCATTAGAATAACCACAAATAACCTATGGTAATATAACCTATAATAGCCAATAATAACATAAGGTGAAATAATTTTCAATATCCAAAAATAACCAACAATAACTTCACATAATCCAAAATAACTTAAGATGAAATAATTTAGAATAGCTAAAAATAATTTACAATAGTAAAAAATAGCCTAAGGTGAAATAACCTTTATAATCAAAAGTAATTTAGAATAATCGAAAATAAACTATGATGAAATAATTAAAAATAACCAATTTTTTTTAATAATAACCATGAATAATTGTAAATAATGTCAGGTGAAATAACTTAAAACAATGAAAAGTAGCCCTAGAATAATTGAAAGTAACTTAATATAGATAGTATTATTATATTAACAAAAAAATTATCCATTTATTAAACATTTCTTTTTCAAAAAAATGGTCATTGAAATGTTATTGAATAATGATATTCAAAAAAAAATTGTTCAAATGATTTTACATTTTCAGAAGGAAATAATGTAATTATGTACATTATTGGAAAAAAATAAAATTAAACTTTAATCACTTCATTTGGACAAAATGTCCATAAGATATGAATTTTCAAAGTTTATGTTTTCGTAATGTTTAAAATGAAGTATTTGATAAATAGAATGTAATGTAACACATTATCACAACAAATGTGGTGGCTTGATGGTAGGGGTGTTTGCTTTCATTCTAAAAGTTAAAGGATCAAACTTCACAAATGGTATGTTTGTGATCAACAATGGTAAGTTGACCGAATATTCTTTTATGTAGTTCCCTAGAGTAAGGTCTACTTAAATTGATTACATGGCCTATGTACCTAAGTTAGGTTTTTTACTTAACATAAGTAGTGACACATGTCAATAATTCATAAGTTGAAAATCATGAAATTATTAATAATGTTCAATATTACATTAGATATTAAATAATTTAAATTTAATTAATTTCCATGTTACCTAGGTAATTAATTAGCAAGTGAAATGGCTTGGTAAATTTGTATTTCATTAGGTACTAGTGGACCAATTCATTTTCCATAGCAATTGGTTTCCATTTCTTGGGGGGTTGATTGGTTTCACCATGGTAAAAATGTCCAAATTCACTCAAAATCTAATGAAACCCAAAGTGAATTAGGATGCATTTTGATGTAGTGACATAACAGTGTAAGTGTTGGTTCATCCTTAATCAAAATGTTTTGTTTTCTTGTGACAATTAATAAAATACAAAACCTAAAATCTTCAAACATCTAATTTTTTATTGTATTTTTCTTAAATTGGATTCATGCTAAAGGATAGTAGGGGTACTTTTATTCCATTTAATGTTTTCTTCGTTGGGGATTAAAATGATTAAGGTTCAAGGAAAAAATTAATCCATCTATTGTTCAACTTATGTGTTAACCCATAAACATGAAGGCATACCAAACTAATGTTAAGTAGACCAATTTGGTCTGCCCTAACCCCAACGTGCAATGTACCTACCAAAATAACACAAATTACCTAACTTGTTGTGGAGTTGTGATGTGTGTGTAACCATTGTGTGGTTTTAATTCTTTTCCGATGTTCTACTTTGATTTTTGAAAATACAAACTTGAGCATGCAAATGGCACCTTGTTGAAGAAAAACTTTAAAATTAAATAGCCATCTACAAAGCACAAGGAAATGCTCAAGAAATTAACCACATAAATAAACAAAAAAACTACAATAATGTTCCGCTAAATATAATATAGCTAGTTTTTTTTTTGGTACACAATTTGTTTTTGTAACTACAACATTGTTATTGATGTTCACCTAGTAGGTTGTTAAGTGAACAAATTTTATATCAAACAATAACCATTTATTCAACAAACATCTTCATGATTAAATTTTACATGGATGGAGGCTATAGGTTTATCTTTAATTCTAGATAGAAGATGTGATTCAGGCTCATCCAAGAGTTGGAGGATTGGTTTAAAGAAGATAAAAAACAAGGAGATTTGATTATGCCACAAATTTCGTTCCTAGTTGATGAGGAAGAACAAGTTACAAGGTGAAGAAACCAAAGGAGTTTTTTGGCCAAAGAACCTAGCTCCAACAAAATTATAATTCTTGTTTAGGAGGTATACCATTTGGTTACTTGGTTGGACAAAAAGATTAAATGAAGGATAAGCAAATAGCTTTTCCAACCAACTCAACACCATTATTAGTGAAGAATGGTGGCCATAAATCTTAGTTGGAGAAAAAATAAGAGCTTCTACTTAACACAAATTTTGGAGATGGTGGTGTGCCCCCCCCAACTTCAATTTTTTTTAAAAATGCATCTTGCAAGTTTAGGGTCCCATGGTGATGGTGAAAATAGTGCTAACTTTTGGTAGGCATCTTTTGTTGCAATTAAAAAAATCAATGCAATGTCCTTTACAACATTCAAAAGATCAACAATGTCATCTACCTTTGTTGTCAAAAAACAATTGTACAACAAAACCTTTGAATATAACCAACAAAAATAAAATGGACTAATCTTTTTCTCTACAACACCCATTACAATGGGTAAAACACTCCTCCCTTTGTTGGCATTGCTTGTTAAAAATAAATAAAAAATTAGAAGCTTTCAATGATATTGAAGTTCTCATTTTTCTTCTTAATGATGGTGCCTTTATAGGTGCAAATTTTCAAAAAATAAAATATGCCTAAGAAGTTAGAACTTTTTGTTTGACTTTTAATGATGGCACCCAAGCTTTAGTGTTTGCTATTTTTCAAAACAAAAGAGAACACTACTAAGAAGTTCTTAATGCTCTTGATTTTCTTCTTGACAAACTGGCTTTGGTTCTCAAAAATCAAATTGTAATATTCTTATTTTGTGGCATCCAACGATGGCAAGAAGGTGAAGCCCTTAACATGAAAGGTCCCACAAAAGGTGTCATCTTCTTAATGTTCATGTGAAGTTGCAAAAAAGTTCTTTTTCCAAATT
>Ga0209611_10009666_pt1 | contig 14496 bp, 12 predicted proteins | sample S1TSphgellanicum_3_FD_187693 | JGI IMG/M metagenome (GOLD analysis project Ga0209611, IMG submission 187693) | Host-associated microbial communities from peat moss isolated from Minnesota, USA - S1T2_Fc - Sphagnum magellanicum MG (SPAdes) (version 2) | ecosystem: Host-associated > Plants > Peat... | reverse complement strand
AACCGCTCGATGGCCGCCGGATCGTTGAAGTCCGAGGCGCCGAAGTGGTCGAGCGACCAGTCTTGGCCGGTCTTGACGCGCAGCGCTTTGAAGGCCAGGCGGATGGCGTTGGCACGCTCGTCCGGCGCCCAGCTGGAGTAGCCGACGATCTTCATAATCCAACGCTATCCGCTCCCGCCGACGGACACGGTGATTACGCTCACCCCGGGCGACGCGACCCACGGATCGCACGCCGGCTCCAGGGGATCGGCGGCATCTCCGGCCACTCTGATCCAGGCGAAGGCTCGCGTCGGTCGGCTCGCTCAAACGAGACCGACAAGGGACCTCCTCCGCCCACCTTCGCGAGGCAACCGGGCTCTGGACGGGCGGGCGTTGAAAGCGCCTCCAATGCGCATTCCCTCCCTTCGACAGGCTCAGGGTGACATGACCCTTCGACAGGCTCAGGGTGACATGAGCGCGGCAGCCCTGTCGGCTGTCGTTTTCTTCTTGTGTACGGCGGCGTCAGCCATGGCCGCGGCGCCGCCGCGGCCCGCCCACGTCATCGTTATCGTGGAGGAGAACAAGACCCTGGCTCAGATCGACGGTAACGGCTCGGCGGCCTACATCAATGATATCGCGCGGCGCGGCGCGCTCTTCACCCGGGCGCGCGGGGTCACCCATCCGAGCCTGCCCAACTACCTCGCGCTTTTCGCCGGCGTCACCAACGACAACGGCGACGGCTGCCCCGCCACCGGCTTCTCGCCGGCGGCGCCCAACCTCGCAAGCGAACTGTTCGCGGCGCACCTGAGCTTCGCGGGCTACGCCGAAGCGCTGCCGGGCGCGGGTTCGACGGTTTGCGCCGCCGGAACGTACGCGCGCAAGCACGCGCCCTGGGTCGCGTTCTCGAATATCCCGAGTTCGGCTAGCAAACCGTTTGATGCCTTACCGTCATACGGCGCGTTACCGACCGTGGCGTTCCTGATTCCCGACGTCGACGACGACATGCACGACGGCACGATCGCCGAAGGCGACGCGTGGCTTCAGAAGCATCTCTCGCCGCTCATGAAATGGGCCGACGCGCACGACACGCTGGTCGTGCTGACGTGGGACGAGGGCTTCGACGCGAGCAACACGATCCCGACGATCTTCTACGGCCCGATGGTCAAGCCGGGCCGCTACGCGCAGCCGATCGATCATTACAACGTCTTGCGCACGCTCGAAGACATGTACGGGCTCGCCCGCACCGGTCGCGCCGCCTCGGCCGCGCCGATCGCCGGCTGCTGGCGCTAGTGGCGCGCTTTCGATAACGTTCTCGTTTCAGCCGCCGGAGGCGACGTCCGCGAGGGCTTGGTCGAAGCGGGTCAAGATCGAATAACGATGGATTTCCAAGAGCGACGCGGAGGCACCCGCGTTTCCCCAGTCCTCGCTGAAACCCAGCGTGTATCCGTTTTGCGCGGCCAGCCGCGCGACGCGGTCGTTGTAGACGTCGTACGGATAGACGATCGCGTAGGGCTTGTGCCCGAGGCGCCGCTCGATGGAGAACGCGGATAGACGGAATTCGTGCACGACGTCGGCGTCGGAAAGCTGGGTGAGATCGGGCGGATGATTGGCGGTCTGGCTCTGCACGTCGATCAAGCCGCTGCGTTCCATCGCGCGCAAGTCGTCCCAGGTGTTATGGACTTTGCTCGTCGTCTTGCCGACGAAGTTCGTGTGCACGAAGAGCGTCGCCGGGAAGCGATGCCGCAGCAAGAGCGGATAAGCGTTGCGGTAGATGCCCGCGCCGTTGTCGTCGAACGTCAGCACGAGCGGTTTCGCGGGGATCGGTGTTCCGGAGACCAGATGGTCGCGCAGCGCCGCGAGCGGGATGACGTGAAATCCGCCCTTGGCGATCGCGTCGAGCTGCTGCGCGAACGTGGCGGACGTCGTATCGAACCAGACCTCTTTGGCGGGCAACACGTCATGCCAGACCAGGACCGCGACGTAGGGTGCGCGGCCCTTCGCGTCGATCTGCGGCAACCCGTCCTGAGCTCCCGAGCGCGATGCGATTAGCGTCAGTACGGCGCACGCGGCCAGCGCGCGAACGAAGCTTGCGATCATGCAGCAGTCTTCCGCCGGTCGAAGCGCGGAATCCCGGGCATCGACAGGGCGCGTTGCCGATGTGGGGGAAGCCCTCGGCCGATGAACCGCGAAGTAGATCGTCCGCGTTGCGCCGCGCCGTCCCTCGGCATCCTTGAAAAAAGGACAAGGACCGCGTAGAGGACACGTTCCCGATGAGGCTTCGGCGGAGCGGGCTGCTGGGCGTGCTCGCCGTCGTCGCGGTGTTGGCGATCGGCGCAGGCTTTTTCGCGCGCGAGCCGATCGAGCGCGCGCTCTTTCAACGCGCGGTGTCCGCGGCAACCGGCATCGCGATCGAGACGCAGTGGGTGGAACGCGCCGGCGACGGCTACGACGTGCGCGGGTTGAGCGCGAGCACGCTCGGCGGCGGCGCAATCGTCGATGCTCCGCGGGCGTACCTCGAGATCCACGGAAGCCACGTGAGCGTCGCGCTCGAGCGTCCACGGTTCACGTTCGATCTCGATCGCAACGCCGGCGTGCGACGCGCGCTCGGCGGCATGTCGCTGGACATGCACGTCAGCGACGGCTCGCTGACGGTCGTCGCGGGCGCCGTGCCGCAACCGATGCTCGCGTTCGAAGCGCTGGCCGGAACGGTGCGTGCCACGGGGCGGACTATGCGTTACGACGTTACGCTAGCGCTCGTCGACGGTGAACGGCGGTATCCGATCGCGGGACACTCGACGCTCGATCCAACCGGAGCCGACGCGCAGGCCTGGAATGCGGCCACGCTGCCGCTGGCCCCATTCGCGAATCTGCTCGACGCGAACTCGGGCATGGGCTTCTCGGAGGGCACGCTGAACGATCTCGCGGTCGTCGACGGTGCCGGACTGCACGCGACAGGCCGGCTCGAGCATGCGGCCATGACGCTCGGCTCGCACAAGCTCTCCGGCGTCCATGGACCGCTCGTCCTCGACGGAGGCGGCATCGGGTCGAGCGGCCTCGCGGGAACGCTCGACGGCGTCGTGCCGATCGACGGCGCGGGCGAAGTGCACGATCTGCACGGCCGTTATGCGTGGTTGCGAACCGGCTCGACCGACCTGGGCGACGTGGCCGACCTGATCGCCTCGATCGCGAGCGAACCGGAGTTGCGCTCGGTGCGCGTCGAAACGACGGCGCCGGGCCTGGCCTACGCGCAGTACGCGCTCGGAAGCGACCATGGGCCGCTCGCCATCACCGTACTCGCGATCCAGCCGCGCGAACCGACCTTGCACTTCAATACGGCGATCGCGGAAGATCACGTGATCTCGGGCGGCGAACGAACGTCGGCGATGGGCGTGCGAACCGGAGCGGTCGGCGGCGTGAACGGCGATTACTTCGATATCGGGCGGACCTACCAGCCGCAAGGTCTGTTAATGCGCTCGGGTTCGTTGTTACGCGGCCCGACCGATCGCGCCGCGCTCGCGGTCGATGCTTCCGGGCACGTCACGTTCGCCGAATTCCATTTAAACGGCACGGTCGCCGTTCGAGGCCGGCGCTTCGCCGTAACGCAGTTCAATAATTGGCCGCCGGGTGGCGACGGCGTTACCGTTATCACGTCCGGTTACGGCAAGACGCTCTCGGCCGCGCCGGGCGTCACCTTCGCAGCGCTCGATTCGCTCGGCGGCGACGGGAGCCGTTACCGCGTGCGCACGGTCTCGGACGCGAGCGCGCCGACGCCCGTGGAGTTCGGACTTGCGTTCGGTCCCGATACGCGCGCGTCGCTGCATCCCGGCCAGACGCTCCGCCTCACGTATCGCCTCGATCCGCCGGTACCCGGTGCGGTCGCAGCGATCGGCGGTGGCCCGATCTTGATCAAAGACGGCGCGTGGTTTGAAGATCCGCACGCGCCCGCGCCCGACGAGCGCGACTATCGCTGGCCCGTCGTCGCGCTGGCACGCAAGGCGGACGATCATCTGTTGCTCGTTGCCGTTGACGGCCGCCACCCCGAGCGTTCGGTCGGGATGACGCGGCCCGAGTTCGGCGACCTGCTGCTCCGCTTGGGCGCGGTCGACGCGATGGCGCTGGACTCGGGCGGTTCGGTGACGCTGGTTTCACGCGCGCCCGGCGACGCGACGGTCAGCGTTCGCAATGTGCCCTCGGACAATAGCGCCGAGCGCTGGGTGTCCGACGCGCTCTTCCTCTATAGTACGGCGCCGGCGCCGACGATCGTCACGCCCGCGACGGCGGTGACGCCTGTGCCCGAGGCGCGACCCTCTCCGTGATGACGCCGCCGCTGCCCGCCGAACTCTTGCCGCCGGCGCCGTTTCCGCTCGTGATCGCGCAATCGCAAACCAGTGAATTCGTGGCGCCCGGCGTGCGCCGCGCGACGTACCGCTTACAAACCTCCGACGGGCCGCTCGTCGTTAACGTCGTCGCGATCGACCCGCGCGAACCGACCGTGCGCTTCGGCGCCGTCGTTGCAAACGACCGCATGATTTCGGCCGGTGAAACGGTTTCGTCGATGGCGCGGCGGACCAAGGCGATCGCGGGCGTCAACGCCGACTACTTCGACATCGGCAACACGAACCAACCTCTCAACATCGTCGTCGAAGGCGGCGCGCTCTTGCGCACGCCGTCGAAACGCGTCGTGCTCGACGTCCGCACCGATCGCTCCGTCCATTTCGAACAGGTGGGTTTCAGCGGCGACGTCCGCTACGGCGACGTGACGATTCCGCTGACGACCGTTAACGAATGGCCGCCCCAGGGCGGCGCGGGAATCCTTACACCGGCCTATGGGACGGTCAAAGCAGCCGCCGGGGTGACGCTCGCCGAACTGGTTCCCGCCGATCCCGTTCACCTCGACACGACGATCTCGGGAACGTACCGCGTCGCTTCGATCGACGACGCGCGGCCGCAGCGCGTGACGGGGACCTTGCTCGCTTTCGGTCCGGCTGCCAAAGCGGTCGCGCCGCTGCCCGCGTCCGGCGATTCGGTCGTGGTCAGTGCCGACACGCTACCGGCGCTAGACTCGCTGGAGTGCGCCGTCGGTGGCGGACCGCTCTTACTCGCGGACGGGCATCCTGCCGACGATCCCAACTCGCCCGCGCCCGAAGAGACCGACGTGCGCTTTCCTGTTTCGGGCGCGGCGCGGACCGCGGCAGGCGAACTCTTGCTCGCCAGCGTCGATGGACGGCAGCCCGCGCTTTCAATCGGCGTCACGCGGCCGGACTTCGCGCAATTACTGCTCGGGTTCGGCGCGACCGATGCGATGGCGTTTGACTCCGGCGGTTCGGCAACGCTGGTCGCGCGCGTGCTGGGCGAGCGCGACGCGAGCGTTCTCAATTCACCGAGCGACGGAGCGGAGCGAGCAGTGGCGGATGGATTCTTCATCTATAGCGACGCGCCGCAGGGACCGCCGGCGCAATTGGTCGTGCGTCCCTCGCCCATCGTCGCGTTGCCGCGCGCAACCGTCCCAGTACGATTGGCGCGCGTCGATGCGGCCGGCCATGCGCTCGGTGTGGCGCATCTCGCCGGTGGCGACGTCATCCGGACCGGCGACGCGTCGACGCTCGTGAAGCTGACCGCAGGGGGCGTGTCGGCGCGCGTTCCCGTCAACGTGGTCCCGCGGCTTGCGAGACTCGATATCGAACCCGATCTGCGCGATCCCGATCCCGGCGTGACCGTCGACTTCACCGCAACCGGTTTCGACGACGATGGAGGCGTGGTGGAAGTCGGGGGCGCGGTGCGCTGGTCGGCTGACCGCGGCCGTTTCGTCGCGCCGGGCACCTACCGCGCCGGCGCGCACGACGCGCGCATCGTCGCGGTCGCCGGCGGCGCGCGCGCGACGTTCGTCTTACCGGTCGGACACCGCGCGCTTCCGCTGTCGCTCTTCGATGCGGCGCACGTGTCGGCGTGGCAGGCCGCGAGCGCGCCGCCCGGCGCGGCGCGCGCGCTGGCGTTTCCGGCGGCGCGCGGCGAAATGCAAGTGCCGTACGATTTTAGCGGCGACGCCCGCGCCGCATTCGCGAACGCGGACCTCGTACTACCGGGCGAACCGCTGACGTTCAGCGTCGAGATCCAAGGGACCGGGCCGGCCGTCGGCGTGCGAGCGGCTTTCGTCAATCGCTTCGGGGAACGGCGTGCGCTCACGCTCGCGAACGCGATCGATTGGGAGGGCTGGCAAACGCGTAGCGTCGACCTGCCGCCCGATCTCAATCCACCGGTGCGCCTCGTATCGCTCTACGTGGTCGATTCGCTCGCGAATGCCGCGACCCACGCGAGCGGAGAGGTCGCCTTCCGTAACGCCCGCATCGTGATCGCGGGAAGCCCGTGACGCGGGCGCTGGCATTCGCGGGCGCGTTACTCGCGGCGCAGACCTGGGGCGGCGTGCCCGTCCTGATGTATCACCGGGTCGACGCGGTCGTGCCGCCGGGAGCCGTCGGGCGCGACCTCACGGTCTCTCCCGAAAGCTTCGCCGCGCAGCTGAGGTACTTGCGCGCGCACCAAATCCGCACGCTGACCGCGGCGGAACTCGTGGACGAGGTCGCGCGCGGCCGGCGGCCGCGCGACGCCGTCGTGCTGACGTTCGATGACGGATATGAAGACGCGGCGACGACGGCGTTGCCGCTCTTGAAGAAGTACGGCGCGACGGGCACGTTTTACGTGTCGAGCGGATTCGTGGGAACGCCGGGCCACGTGACGTGGCGCGAATTGCGAACGATGCGCGATGCCGGGATGGAAGTCGCCTGTCACGGCACGTTCCACCTGGATCTCTCGACGCTCGACCGCGCGGGTCAGCTGGCCGAGGCCGGCGGCTGCATGCGCCGCTTCAAGCATTACCTCGGCGTCGCGCCGGTGACGTACGCATACCCTGCGGGAAAATACGACGCCGTCACGTTTGAGATCATGCGGTCGCTCGGCCAGCGGGCGGCGTTTCGCGAAGGCGGCGGCCCGGTGCTCGATCTCGCGAGGCCGTACGAGCTGCCGCGCCTGCGCGTCAGTCGCGATACGAGCGTCGCGGGCTTCGCGGCGCTGCTCGCTCCCTAGACGCGAGACGCCAAAACGCACCGCGCGGTTGACGCGGTGCGTTTTGGCTGTCGAGCGTTTTGGCGTTTAGGCCTTGGCGGCAACCTTGCGACGGGTCGTTTTCGCTGCCGTCTTCTTGGCTTTCCGAGCTCCGGTCTTGCGGACCGCCTTCTTGCGAGTCGTCTTCTTGGCCGTTGTTTTCTTCTTGGCTGTGGTTTTTTTCTTGGCCGCTGACTTCTTGCTGGTCTTTTTCTTGGCGGTCGCCTTCTTGCGGGTGGTCTTCTTGGCCGCGGCCTTCTTGGCTACGGGCTTCTTTTTCGCGACCGAGCTCTTCTTGGCGCCGGCTTTCTTACGGGTCGTTTTCTTCTTGACTGCCATTTTTCTGGTAGTCATCCTTTCCGCGAACCGCACCGTCTGACGACGGCGGTTCGACATCGTCAGGGTAGTTGTGTCAGTTATATCGCAGTTAAAGGATTTTTGCAACAACCGCCGACAGCGGGAAGTACCGGCCGCGGGAAAGTTCGGCGAGTTCGCGCATCAGCGGATGTGCCTCGAACTCGTCGAGATTGACGCACGTGAGGTTGGCGCGACCCGCAAACTGGGAGGCGATGTGGCGGCATTGCTCGGCTGCGAGTTCGCCGAGTTCGCGCGCGCCGTCGCCTTCGAGCGCGGCGGCGAGCAGCGCGTCGCCGCCCAGCGGAACGTTGGCGCGGCCGTCGCTAAAGAGCGCGATGTCGATTTCCGCGCCGGGATGCGCGCGCCGGAAACGCTCGACCAGCGTGCGCGCAAGCTCGAGCGCTTCGGGTAGCGGCGTTAGCGCGCGGATCGCGCCGGGTTCGAGTTCGTCGAGCCGAGCGGCCACGAGATCGATGTTACGGCCGGTGTTTTCATCGACCGCGATCTCGGCGTGCGGGCCCCAGCACGAGATCAGCGCGGCGCGTTCCCGCTCCGTATAGACGGGGCGCAAGAGTTCGCGGCTGGCCGCGCGCACGAGTTCGGCGCTCTTCTGCGTCGAGAGCGACGCATCGACAACGAGAATCGAGAGACGTGCCGGCGCGGCGGCTTCGACCGGCTCTTTCGGTTCGGGCGCGAGGCCCGCGCGGACGGATGCCGCGCGATCGAGCAAGGTCGCCGCGATGTCCAGCCGGCCGCCCGACTCCAGCGCCTGCGAACCGATCGGCTGCCCTTCGCGCTCGCGGCTGATGCGTTCGGGCAGCGGGGCTTTCTGCGTTAGCTCGGGTGCGACGACGATGCGCGGGGCCGTGGAATCGCGTTCGTCGGGCGGTGCGTCGGTCGCGCCGTCGCCCAAGGTCGCCTCGAGCGCAGCCGCGATCGCCGCGTCCTCGGCCAGATGTTCCGATTGCGCCTCGACGCGCAAACGGCTGCGCCGCAAACGCGCGGCGAGCGGAAAGACGCGCGCGACGTCGGCCGGCGTCACGGCGTCGCGCCCCTCCCAGGCCGCGAGCGCGCTCGCCGCTTCGAGCGCGACGAATTCGGTGCGGTGGCTATCGATGCCCAGGCGCGCGGTCGCTTCGATCGCGGCGGCTTCGGCCGCGCCTTCGACCGTGACGCCGGCGATCCGGCGCATCGCGGCGGCGAGCTTGGTGCGCAATTTTTTCGTCGCGGGCTCGTGGCGCGCCGCGAACTCGCGCGGTTCGCGGGCGAACGCGGCATTGCGTCGGTAGATCTCCAGCCGCTCTTCGAACGTCGGCGCCGACCGGATGAAAACGCGCAATCCGATCCGATCGGTGATCTGCGGGCGCAATTCACCCTCTTCTGGATTCATCGTTCCGATCAACGAGAAACGCGACGGATAATCGATGGCGTGTTGCCCGCGTTTGACGTGAACGACACCCTGCGCGGCGGCGTCGAGCAACGCGTCGACGACCAGATCCGAGAGCAAATTGATCTCGTCGACGTAGAGCACGTTGCGGTTGGCGCGGGCGAGCAAGCCGGGCCGGAAGTCGATCGCGCCGCGCTCGAGCGCCGCCTTGAGGTCGATCGCGCCCACGACGTCGTCCAACTGCGCGTTGGTCGGCAACTCGACGATCTCGCCGCGCAACTTCTTCGATTGCGGCCGCTCGCCGCGCTCGACCTCCGCGGCGCACTCCGCGCAGAGATTCGTTCCGGCCGGATCGCAACCGTACGGACAGCCGGCGCGTTCGAGCGGCGGCAACAGTTCGCCGGCGGCTCGCACGAGCGTCGTCTTGCCGGTTCCTTTGGGACCGGAGAGCAAGACGCCGCCGACGCGCGGGTTGATCGCCGCCAGCAGCAGAGCGAGTTTCGCTTCGTCTTGCCCGACGATAGCGGCGAACGGAAACGGCGTGTACGACGCGCGCGCGGTGGTTGCCATGGGCCGCTCTTCGCGGCGGCGAAAGTACGAACATGCAGTTGACGCTCGAAGGAGCGCGTTTCGACGTACTCGATGAAGGCACGGGCCCGGCGATCGTGCTGCTCCACGGTTTTCCGCTTTCGAAGGAGACGTGGGACGCGCAGGCCGCGGCGCTACAGCCGCACGCGCGCGTCATTCGCTTCGATTTTCGCGGCCTCGGAACGTCCGGCGTCACGCCGGGTCCGTACCTGATGGAGTCGCTGGCCGGTGACGTGGCAGGCGTGTTGGACGCGCTGGAGATCGAGCGCGCGGTCATCGCCGGCCATTCGCTGGGCGGGTACGTGGCGTTCGCTTTTTACCGCATGTTCGCCGAACGGTGCCTGGGTCTCGGCGCGGTCTGCACGCGCGCTTCGGCGGACGAACCGGCAGCCGCCGCCGCGCGCGAGGAACTCGCGACGCTCGCCGAAGCCCAGGGAATCGGCCCGGTCGCGGCGGCCTTTCTGCCGCGCTATTTCGCGCCGCGCGTGTACGCGGAGTCGCCCGCCCAAGTCGCTCGCGCCCGCGCGATCATCGAGCGGACCGATCCGCGCGGCGCGGCCGCGATGCTGCGCGGAATGGCGGCGCGGGTTTCGTCGGAAGACTTGCTGGCTGAAATCGACGTGCCCGCGTGCGTGATCGCGGGGCGCGAAGACGCGATCGTGCCGGTGGCTGAAGCCCGGGCGCTCGCCGCGGCGCTACCGAACGCGGCCTTCGAACTCCTGGATTGCGGTCACTTCGCGCTCTTCGAATCGCCCGACGGCGTCTCGCGTGAGCTCCTTGATTTGGTGGCACGGGCATCCGCGGCAATCTCGAGCGCACGCCCATGACGCATTTCTTACGGGAAGCACTTCCGAAGCGGGGCCAAGCGCCGTCAAAACGGTAGTAGGTCCGTGTTCTTGCAATCGGGAGAACGCTCTTGGTCGCTCGCCTCCCTGTCGGTCGAAGGATATTGTTCGCTGCCGCGCTGCTTCCGCAGGCCGTCGCGTTCGCCGGCGCGGCGGGCGCCACGACGTTCCGCGAGCTACGGCCTGGCGCGCCCGCGTTCACGGCCGTCCCGTTCAACTCGTGGCCGACCTATCAGTACGACGTGCGGCACGACGGGTACAATCCCAACTCGACGGCGATTTCGCCCGCGAACGTTTCCAAGCTACACCTCGCGTGGGTCGCGCCGTCGTACGACTTTAACACGGGAACGCAGCCCATTCTGATCACCGGCGTCGGCACGCACAAAGGCATTCTCGTGTACGGCGGGGGTTCCGGGAACCTCTACGCCATCGACGCGTTGACTGGAAAGCTCGTGTGGCGGCGACTGCTGGGCTACATGCACTTCAATTGCGGCGGCGGCGAGTCGCAGTTCGGAGTCGGCGGAACCTCCGTGTACGATCCGGTCACCCATGCGATCTATGCGTCCGCCGGGATCAACGTTGCCGACAACGCCCCCGCGCGCGTCGCGCTATTCAAGATCGACCCCGCGAACGGTGCGGTGCTGACGGTCATCACCGTCAATCCGGGCATTCTCAGTGGTGAACTGGACTTCACGCATACCGGATTGACGCTCTCGCCGAACCGTTTGCTGTACATCGGCACCGGCTCGACGTGTGACCTCGCGTCCTGGCGCGGCCGGCTGTTAGAGATCGACCTGACGACGCTCAAAGTTCAACACACGTTCTACCCGGTTTACAACCAAAGGAGTCAACCGGACGCGGGGCCGTATAGCGGCGGCGGTATCTGGGGATGGGGCGGCGCGTCCCTCGACGGTAACGGCGACGTGTACGTCGGCGTCGGAAACGCCGACATCGACCGGAAGCCGGCGGGTTCGCCGTTCATCCCCGCGCCGACCGAGCACGCTTCGTACGGAGACCAGGTCGTGAAACTGACACCCGATCTGACAACCGTGCTCGGGAGCAATCTGCCGTCGCATCAAACGTTCCAAGGCGCCTCGCAGGACCTCGATTTCAGCGGGACGCCCGTCATTTCGCTCCCGGTCGGCTGTACGGCGCGTTCGGCGTCGATGGGCAAAGCGGGCGGCTTTTACGTTTACGACGCGCTAACGCTTGACGCGGGACCGCTCGCGCACTTCCGGGTCGGCATGAGCGCCGTCAATGCCACCTCGTTCAGCACGCCGGCCTATTCGCCGCTCACGGGACTCTACTACGCTCCCGTCGCGTCCTCGCTCGGACCGGCAATCGATCCGCCGGGGATGATCGCCGTGACGGCCTGCACGCCTCGTTTGGTGTGGCACGTGGCCTTCGGTCCCGATGGGGAGCAGGGGTTTGCCGCGGGCTTCCCGCGCTCCGCGCCGACGGTCACGGCCGGCGGATTGCTCTTGAGCGGCACGCCGTGCGATCCCGACGCGAAGGGGGGCTGCGCCGGTACGGGATCGACCGTCGGCGGCGCCGTCTGGCTCGAGGATGCGACCACCGGAAGCGTGCTCAACGGCGGACGTCCGCTCGTGCGGACGCCGAACGACGTCCGCATGGCGCCGGTCGTCGACGGCGACTGGGTCTACTTCGTGGACAATGGCGGCTATCTCTACGGCTACACGATCGATCCCAGCTACACGCCCATCGCGCCGCCGCCCGCCGGCACGATCCGTCCGGACCCGCGCTCGCTGGTGCACTGGCGCTAGCGAGCGCATCGGCCGCAGCGAGCCCTTCACCGGGCTGATCCGGCGTTAAGCCGAGACGGGCTCGGGTTGGGGTTTGCGGTCGCGCAAGGTCACGGCCACGGCGCCCTCGAGCGCTAGTTCGCTGACGTCGGCCGGATCGCAGCAGGTCTCCAGCCAGCGGTCGCGCGGTAGCGGCGGGACCCAATCGTGGCCTTGCAGCATCAGTTTGGCGTACTGCAGCACGTTACTGCCGAAGCGCGCGTAGCGCGCGGGCACGGCCCAGAGCTTCGCCAAGCCCTTGGCGGAGCGTCCGCGTTTGTTGCGGCGATTGTTCTCGGCCATCTTACGCAGACACGAGCGAAAGAAGGTCGACTTCGTGCGGATAGCGAGACCCCACACGCCGTGCGCGGCCTCTTCGGTTTCGTCGATTACCTTGAAATCGAAGCGCTCCCAGTCCATACCGAGCTTCGCGTAGACGGGTGACTGCGCGTCGCGCAGGTACATCGTGATGTAGACGGCCAGCGTGAAGAACTTGACGCCGAGCTTCGCCAGCGGGCTCGCGTACAGGTTCTTTTGGGAGCGAATCATCAATGCGAAGAAGCGGCTGTGCCGGCGCTCGTCCTTACACCAGTTATCGAAGTAATCGAAGAGCGGATGAAAGCTGAACTCGGGGTGCAGTTTGAGATGGTCGCTGATGTTTTGATAGCGGTAGAATCCGACGATCTCGGAGAGGTACGTCGTCACGAAGATCCACTTGGGATGCATGTACGACATCCCTTCGACCTTCGGCAGGTTGGCCGTATCGAACGGCCGGCCCATATGGCGCATCACCCAGTTGAGAAACGAGGCGTGGCGCCCCTCGTCGCGACCCATGCAGCGGTAGATCGCTTGCAGCGTCTCGTCGTGCAGTTTCTTCTGGACGTCGCTGTAGAGCAGGCACCCGGAGAACTCGCCGAACGAACTGCGATGCAAGAACTCGTAGAACTCGTTCCATAACGGTTCGTAATCGACCGCGTTGACATCGTTACGCCACTTGAAGTGGGCCCGGTTGTAGTCCGCTTCGAAATCGCGCCGCATCGCTTCGAATTCGTCACGGCACCACTCGATCGACAGCGAATTGAGGATGTCGATGTCGGTCCGGTAGAGGCGTGGCGCGAGCAGTTGCTGCTTGTGTTTGCTCTCGGTCGGGGGTTGGGCGACGGACAAGGCTTACGCCCCGACGCGGACGGCTTCGAACACGAACGAATCGTAGAAGAAGAACTTGATCCGTTTCTTGCGCGTCATCTTGAAACCGGCGCGATAGAGAACGCGCTCGACCTCGTCGTAGGTGAACATGTGTAACCGGGTCATCCGGTTCTTCGCGTGGAAGCGTTGGCCGATTTTCATCCAGAAGTCGTTCATCGGCGTCCGCAGCGCGAACGAGCCGACCACCTTGTACGAGGCCAATGACGCCAGGCGGCGGAGCATCTCGGAAACCTCTTCGTACGGATAGTGGAAGAGGACGTCGAGGCAGCAGACGACGTCGTAGCGGCGCTCCTCGCCGGCCAGGGCGGCGATGTCGCCGACCAGGAAGCGCGGCTGAATGCCTTTGGTGCGGCCGTTATTGATGTACTTGGCGAAGTGGATCATCGGCGCCGAGACGTCGAACGCTTCCACTTCGAAGCCGTGATGGGCCAACTCGATCGACAGGTTGCCCGTGCCGCATCCGGCGTCGAGCGCCGTGTGGCCCTTGGCGCTCGTGATCCAGGAAACGACCGTTTCCAGCGCGCGCGAGTGTCCGTCGCGAATGACTTTCCAGATCGGCGGGATGTCGCCGGAGCCGTAGATCGCGGACCACCGCGAGAAGCCCGACGTCTCGAAGTACTTACGAACGCGCTGCCCGGTCTCCGAGGGCTCACGGTCGGCGAACAGTGACGGGGTGGTCGTCGAAATCCGTAGGGCATTCGAAGAACTACTGAGCATCCGGCGTCCTCTTTCAAGCGGGGCGATGCCGCCCCGGAACGCCTTTACTCTAGCCCGGAGCGGCGAGAGCCTACCGTGACGGTCATCACCTGCCCAGCATCCGGGCCGGTTCCCGCGCCCGCATGCGCCGCGCGAAGCCGCGGATGAAGTGCACCGAAAAGAGGCAGACCACGGCGACCGCCGCGATCGCAGCGGCCACGAGGACCAGCTTGAGCACGAACGCAGCGACGACGATCGCCAGAAACGCCGCCGTCAGCAGCAAGGTCAACCGAACGAAAAATCCCACGTTTGCTCCTTTTATATGGGGGGTACCCCCCCAAACCCCCGCCGCGGACTCCCGCGGCTGTCCACGGGCGGGCTCTGTCGCGAGCTACGGCCTGACCCAGGCCGTGCTCGCGTTCTTTGCGATGTTTTTTCGGGGGCGAACCCCCGAACCCCGAACCCCCGCGGCGCTTCGCGCGCGGCCTCCCGCGGCGCTTCGCGCGGGGTCCTGCGGACAATTGGATGTACCGGGGTG
>Ga0209611_10009661_pt1 | contig 14506 bp, 14 predicted proteins | sample S1TSphgellanicum_3_FD_187693 | JGI IMG/M metagenome (GOLD analysis project Ga0209611, IMG submission 187693) | Host-associated microbial communities from peat moss isolated from Minnesota, USA - S1T2_Fc - Sphagnum magellanicum MG (SPAdes) (version 2) | ecosystem: Host-associated > Plants > Peat... | reverse complement strand
AAAAAAAAGTGACAAAGTGACCACATTTTCAGGGCCAAAAAAAGAAGAAGAAATCGCCATTTTTTCAGAATAGGTTCCAATAGGTCCCCAAAACAAAAATATTCGACGATAAGTGAATTAAGATATTAGTTGGGATCTGGGTTTCAGGACCTCGACAGACGGACAGACGCCACCTGCGGGTTCTGCCATAGAAAAGGTCGGTTCTGCCAGCGTGTCTCTCTCCGCCACCTGCGGGTTCTGCCGTAGAAAAGGCCGTGTCTGTGCAGAATTGTCGTCGGACAGACAGAACAAGTGAATTAATATAGTAGATAGGGGGTTTTCATCTAATTATAAAGCTTTGGCCTAACTCAGTAAAGTGTTGAAAATGGCATGTGTTCAAGGAGCCTAGGCCCCTGTCCAAGAAGGCCATGCTCTATTAAAATAAGGCTATGATTTTTTATTGCACTTGGAATAGCCCATGTTAATGTCCAAGAAGCTTGAGCAGATGCCCACGAGGCCTGGGTCACTTCGATGCACATGTTTAGAAAGTTCTAGCCCAAGTGTAGAGTGCTAGAATTGACATAGCCTCTTACCAAAAATCAGTGAGCCTCTTGAGTTCAAGAGATTCATGGTTGCCCATCCTCCTATCCAAGAGCTTAAGGACAATGTCTAGGCCTATGTTTAAGAAGCCCAAGGCCATGTTCAAGAAGCTTGAGATCTCACCAAAAGACTTGGACAAACCCCTCCTCGTGTAAAGAAGCCCAAACCCACACCTAAGAAGCCCCAAATGCATTGACCTATATTCAAAAAGCATGGGAGCTCACCAAAAGGACTTAGACAAGTCCATTCTCTATCCAAGAAACCCAAGCCCATGCCAAGGAGGTAGGAATCACCTTGACCCTATGTCCAAGAAGACTAGGCCTCACCATAAAGACCTAAACAAGCCCATACCTAATCCAAAAAACCCAAGCCCATGCCCAAGAGGCCTAAACCACCTACATATGTTAAGAAAGCCCAATGCCCAAAGAAGCAAAAGGGTCATGCTATGTCCAAAGGTTTTCTTATGCCTAGGAAAATGCACATGTAAGCTACAAAAAAGCTTAAGTAACCTAGGAAAAAATTTCAACACCCTAGGAGCCAATCTAGTTAACTTATAAAAAGAATAAGACAACCTTGGAAAGAGCCTAAGCCTATTAAAAAACCTAGACAACCTACCGTAAAAGGCCTCCTAGTTCAAAGCCTACACAAGGAATAAAATGTATAGGTAGCAGAGAAAAGAACCTTTGTAACCTAATCCACTTAGAAAAGAGCCCACGACCCGGCCTAGGAGAACTAGCACCCATGAACACGCTACCTCTTTAGTTGTATATTTTTCCACCCTCAAGTCAAATGAACCTTCAACTCCATATAAATTATAGTTCACATAGTTATCCCCCTACTACTTTTACCTTCCTACATTGTATCTTGTTTTGGCTAAACCTTTACCTTTTGAAGAAACCTCTATACTTCATGGCTAAATCTTTATTTCTTAGCAAAACTTCTCTATTTTATTAGCAAAAAAATTACCTTTCCACAAAACTTTTTTATTTCTTAGCTAAATCTTCACCTATTAGCAAAAAGTCTCCAATTTTTAGCTAAACCTTCACCTAGTGGCAAAAAGTCTCCAGTTTTTAACTAAATTTTAACCTCTTAACAAAACCTTTTTTATTTTTTAACTAAACCTTTATCTATTGGTAAAACCTCTGCCTTTAGACAAAACTTTTATATCTTCATGGCTAAACTTATTGCTCTTAGCAAAACCTTTCTATTTCATCGCAAAACTTTTTCAATTCATGGCTAAACCTCTACCTCTTGGCAAAACCTTTCTACCTCATGGCTAAACCTTTACCTATTGGCAAAACTTTTCCAATTTATGGCTAAACCATTACCTCTTGACAAAACATTTTTACTTCATGGCTAAACCTTCACCTCTTGGCAAAACCTTTCCAATTCTTGGCTAAACCTTTTCATTTCACAACTAAAATTCTACCTCTTGGCAAAACCTTTCCACTTCATGGCTAAACTTCTATTTATTGGCAAAACCTTTCCAATTTATGGTTAAACCTTCTCATTTCACAATTAAAATTCTACCTCTTGGCAAAACCTTTCCACTTCATGGCTAAACTTCTATTTCTTGGCAAAACCTTTCCATTTCATGGCTAAACCTCTTTCTCTTGGTAAAACCTTTCTACTTCATGGCTAACCTTTTACCTCTTGGCAAAAACTTTTTCTACTTCATAGTTAAACCTTTACCTCTTGGCAAAACCTTTCTACTTCATGGCTAACCGTTACCTTTTAGCAAAAGCTTTTACTTCGTGGTCAACATCTACCTCTTGGCAAAACCTTTTTCTACTTCATGGTTAAACATTTACCTCTTGGCAAAACCTTTTTACTTCATGGTTAAACCTTTACTTCTTGGCAAAACCTTTCTACTTCATGGCTCAACTTTTATTTCTTGGTAAAATTTCTTTATTTCATGGCTAAAGTTTTACATTTTGGCAAAACCTTTCAACTTCATAGCTAAACCTTTACCTTTTGGCAAAACATGTTTACTTATAGGTTAATTTTTTATTTCTTGGCAAGACCTTTATATTTTTTTAACCAACCCTCTACCCACTGGCAAAACCTTTTCACTTATTGGCTAAACTTTCACCTTTTTACAAAACCTTTCAAATTCTTGTTTAAACCTTTATCGTTTGGCAAAACCTCTCTCATTCCTAAGTAAATTGCTACTGCTTGGCAAAACTCTCAACTTCTTAATTAAATTTTAACATTTTGGCAAAACCTTTGTATGTGTGCAACTAAGCCTCTACCAATTGGCAAAGTTTTTTATTTATGGTAAAACTTTTTTTTTTGGCAATACCTTTTTAATTCATTGCTAAAGTTCCACCTATTGGCAAAACTTTTATATATTCCTAACTAGAATTCTACCTCTTAACAAAACCTCTTTTTTTCATTGTTAAAGCTCAACCTCTTGACAAAACCTTTCTATTTCATGGCTGAACCTCTACCTCTTGGCAAAACTTTTTTACTTCATATTGGGTTGTCACCATGTTCATGCATTTGTCATGACACAATGAATGCATTTGGATGTAGACATAATCGTGCATTTTTTCATCAATTCTTAAGGGCAACCTAGGTCAAAACAAGGTAAGGTTACTTGAAATACAATTAGGGGCAACTGAAAATCTCATCATTGAGTCACCCTAAACCCTGTGCTGACTGAAACAACTTTTAATGACCACATTCTTGTGACGATTGAAAAACAATTTGGGTGCTAACCGAAATTTTTTCGAACAGCGACCAATTTTTTTGGGCAGAAAAATTTAAATTTTTAAAAATTTCACTGAACATTCTAAATCCAAAAAGTTCCTCCAATGAGAGAAGAGGAACTTCTCTTGGCGGAGGAACATTCATGGTTATAAGGTGCCCTCTGAGTACACTGTGAAAATGACAGCAGTGCTTTACGCACCCCTGAGGTGGAGGCAAGGGGCGCTTATTTTGGAAACACCATGTTCTGAGTGCATGATCCGCAACATACATAAATCAATTTGACAAACAATATTCTTTTCATTTTTTTTCCCATGATACCTGCTGGGCGGGGCAACCTGCAATAATATATCACAGGAAAAATGAAAAACTGAAATGGGGTTTTTCAATAAATTGGGAAACACACTTGCCCCCTTGCAAGCATTTTTTTTTTCAAAATGCCTTGTGAAGTTTTATGCTTCTGTAATGACAACATCCAAATACACTAGAATTTTCTGCCCAGTGCTTTATGTACAGTTATTCCTTGCCTTTGAGAATTCAGTGGCGAGTTTTGTATTACTTTTGTTCCAACCTTTCTTTTCTATTTGTTTGTCCCCATGTCTCTTGGGCTTTGGTTTTTGGGGAACATTTGAGTTAGTTGCAGGTCTAAAGTGGAACACATCACGTCAAAATGGCCTGTACCCTGTACTTTGGGTCAAGTACAGGGTGAAAATGGGTTTGGAGTTTGGACTTGTCTTTGGGGGGGGTGTTCTTTAATTTTATGAACAACCTCCAATTCGGGTTCTAAATAAATAAATAAAAACAGTTCCAGTTTCACACATATACGGAACTGGGAATCTGATTCCAGGTCGGGTTCTTTGAAAAAAGAAATTCTGGTTCGGGTCCCCAGTTTGATTCTTCAATAAGAAAAAGAATTCCCAGTTTTGGTAACCCACTACTGGTTTCAAAAGTGAGATCCAGCTCTGGTTTGGTTCTTACTAACCCGGACCGGAACCAGCAGTTAACTGTCAGTTAACTCTTGGTTCCAGTTATTTTCTTCCAAAACATACTAGTGTGGCCTGTGCTGTTGGCCCAAAGTGTTACCAAGTCCTCAACTGATTTTTCCTTCCAAAACCTGGTTTTTTGGAATTTATTTGAAATTTCAGTGGCAGAAATCATTTAAAAATCAATATCTCCCACATTCTGAGTCCAAATCTTACCAAATAAATTCCATTAAATCCTCTCATCAAGATCTTTCCAACGACACCAAAGGCACATTCGAATTCCTCTGAAATTTCAGCTACGATTTAATTTATTTTTCAGTGAAGAAATCATTCAATATTCAAGAACTTCTACCCAGCAAGTCCAAACACCATGAAACCAAGCCAATGCATCCCTCCTCCTGGAGAGCTTTCCAAAGAGACCGAGAACGCGATTTGAAGCATCCCAGTTTGGTGGATGTAATTGGTACAAAACAAAACAAACAAACTACCTTGCTTCATAGATAGATATCTGAATTCTAGTTCCAGTTTTGGTTTCTGTTCTTAACTAGCCAAGCACTACTAGGTTTGGTTTCAAAAATCAGACCTGATTCCAGTTTGGTTCTTAATAACCAGAAGTGGAAACAATGGTTCTAACCAGTGTTTGTTAGACATTGCTTTTTTAAATAACCACTGGGTAGTTTTTTTCTGAATTTTTTTGGATTACATAAACTAAAAATATAAAAATTTGGGTGCCAAGTAGTTTATCAAAAAAATAGGGTAATAACTGTTAGTTATGCATAAAAGTAAACTTTTCAAACAATTGATTAAGAACCACCAACTAACCTATCAATTATACACTGGTTTTTGTAATTTTAAATTTAAATTACTAATTTCTTCTTTTTAAAATTTATTTATTAATGTTTAAAGATTGATAAACTACCAGAATGATAACTGGGTCATCCAGGTAGGTTTGAAAATTCAATACCAGGTGGTTATCAATTTAAGTGGTTATTAAATAAATATAACCAGTCAATAGGTTATTAATAACCAACTTGATGACCAGGTAAAAAGTCAATAACCAACCAACACTAGTTTCAACCTACCAAATTGAGTACCTACTACCCACCCATAAAACTGGACCTATAAAATTGCATTGGATATATTGGTCTCCACAAGACAGGCTACCAAAAAATCAAAAAGATTGTTTTTTATTTGTTTAGCTAGAATGATTGGCCCAAGTGTGATTTGAATTATGCAGTACCTTATTGGCTTTGGCACAAATTATGCTATTTTTAGAAATGCTGAAATTTTCAAAAATTATTTTCTCAAAGATCAAAATCTTGTGAAGGAAACTGAAGAATCTTTTGGATATTTGAAATTATTTTTATTTTCAAAATGAAATCTTCAAAATTAATTAATTATTTGAGAGAAGTGTGTTGTAGATACCCCTGTATAATGGTAGTTTTGACCTTATTGTGTCCAATTTTTCATGTATCAAATTGTCAAAAGAAGCCTTAGGGAAACAATGAGCACCCTTATTTTGGATATGACATAGATTGATAAAGGCCCAAATAGGGGGTGTGGGTGGACTTGATCAATACATGTTTCATCCATTCTTGACAATGTTTCTAATTTTTTTGGGTTGTTTAATGAATTGTTGCAAAATTTCTTGAAAGACTTCTATTATAGATTTGATAGAACCATTTATAATATCTTTGACATTTTGGCAAGCTTTAGAAAAAACATGCCCAAAACATGTCCATTGAAAAAAAAATTCCAAACCCAATTGATTAATTTACATTTGCAATTTGTAGACCTATTAAATTAAATATTTTCATCCTTTGCATAAGCAATGATTTTTTTTTTGTCAAACTACAAGTTTGAATCTCATAATTTTGGCCATGTTTAACTCCTAATTCACAACTCCAAATGAAAAATGTGAGCACACTTTCAATATCTACACTTCAAAAGCTTTTCAAATTGTGCATTGGGGCTGAATTTGGACCATGTTTACTATCTACACTTTTGTCTCAAATATTCAAGACTTTCAGGAAATTATAATTCCTAGAATTTTTTCATTTGGGAGTGTTTCAAATTGCATGCATTCATGGTATTTTCCCATACTTGTGAAAGTGTGTTTGAATCTCGAGACATTTTCCCAACTCGTTCCCATTTTCATGCCTTAGCTTTGGTCACAAGTCCAAGGCTAAAGTCATAACATAAAACACTTTAGGACTTTTAATTGTGCATTCCCACACACATCTATGACTTGCACAAATGATTGTGGTTGAATTGACAACATATTTCTTAGATTTCATTTTGCATGTTTCCCTTGTCATGCTCCAACCTTGGTCACAACCCCAAGGTTAAGGTTATGATAGGAGAAGCATCACGGTTAAATATATATATTGATGTGAATATATATATATATCCCCTAAACTTGCTGTCAAAAATATTTTAGAAAAATATTAAGGTTTAAAATGATGTGTGAAATAACATTTTTTTAACTAGAAAAAATCAAAATTTAAAAATGAAGTGACTTGTAAGAAGTAATTTTCAACCACTAGAAGTGAGGGGAATAGGGTAGAATTAACTAAATCTTTATATGGCCATAATCATGATTAGGGTATCTTGTCAAGAACCAATTTTCAATCTTTAAAATGACAAAAAAATTAGCTAGTTTTGGTTGGGTGACACATGCATTTTAAGTTATGTGTACTTGAAAACATTATGTTTATGACAACGCATCAAACTCATTGCATAATTGTTTTTTTTGGTGATCTAGCATTAATTTACATTTTGTTGTTTCATATGTGCTTGACAATATATATGAAATAATGTTCATTTACTAGTTCTTATGCTTGTAGCTTGAAAATATTTTGAACTTCATTTTAAAAACACTTCATCAAAAATTTGCAAAAGGTATATGATGTAATTTAATGGCAATTAATATCCAACAACAATTTTGGTTTATGGTTCAAATTCAGTGCAATTTGATTCCATTTATTAATCCTATTGATTACTTTACCAAGTTATAATTGTTGTGACCAAAAATAAATGTTTTTTACTGAGAATTATGTTTAATTACATTAATTTGTGCATCAAATTTAAAAATTGAACCATCTTTAATATGTTTATTACAACTTATAAAACTCATGGTCATTCCAAACTTAAGATAAATCAATATGAAGGAACAACATGGTTAGTAACTTTGTAGTTGAATTTTGTGAATTGTTTAGAGTCATTTATATCATGACATTTTTGGGGGGTTACCATGATTGTGACTTTAGCCATATTTGGTCTTTGGAATTTAACTAAAACAATATAGAAAGATGATTAATTTTTTAAAAATTCATCTATAATTTATCACCAAATTTGAGTACATCTTCTTTAGGATGATTACTCCTTTGTGGGTGAAAGCACAATCAAGTAGACTAGTTATTATACTTTTATAGGTTAAATTACAAGTACCTTAAAATATATCATGAAAATATATGTAATTTGGTTGGGTAAAAAGATTGAAGTTAATATGGTTCTTGATTTTATGTGAAAAAATATGATAAAAACATATTTAATCAATAGTTAAGTAAGATTATTGTGAATGAAAGTAGGTGCAAGTAAATGTCTTATTTCATAAAAATAGGTGCAAGTAGATTAAAACAATGCCCAAATCAAAATAAAAAATAAAAATGGAAGTTGGTAGATGTGGATTAAACCCTACAAACCTATTCCACACTTACTATAATAACAAATTTGCACTCCAATATGCACACATTCACAATTCTTGCATTGATTTTAAACACACATATTTTTGCAGTTCATTAAAACACCATATTCATGGTTATTTCATATAACCAAAATTTGTACTTCAAAATATAATGTAGAAAATCCAAAAACAAAATTATACTTCATTTCCTTTTTTTATATACTACAAAAAATTCACATTGTAACAATATGAATATGAAAATCATTACAAAAATATGTACTTCTCTTGTTTACTAAAAATTTCAATCGAAAAAATACAACAAAAAATCCCATGTTTTGTTGAAATCAAATCAAATAACAAAATTAATATGTGGCATCTCAAAAACAAAGTCTATAGTTTTTGTTACAAAATACCTACATCTATCATTACTCCAAATCTATGTGTCTAAGAATGAAAATTCTTTTCCCAAAACTCCCATCTTTTGGGTAGTCCCCAAGTCATCATCAACATGATTCAAAACTAAACAAGATTCAAAATTTAAACCTCCTATGTCCAATGATCAATCCCTATCCTTAATGCCTTGTTCATCCAAAATAATGTAATCAACCCATTTTCATCTTCCTCCATTAACTCAATGATCTATGGTTCTATTTCTAGGGGTTGCATCTTTGATTACTTTACCTATATTATTGGAGTAGTCTCCACCTATTCTTGTTCTTGAATTATATGTGGTTTTTTATCTTCCTAGCCCCCTCCTCTACACTCCTATGGTTCTTCAGTCTATATCTCCTCCTCCTAAGTTATCCCATTGGGCCTTACTTCAACCTCCTCATCTTGACCCGATGTCTTTGTACTTATTGGATTCCCATAGACAAACTCTGGAAAAAATTTCTGATATATCTCTAACTTGTACCTAAGGTTCCTTTCATCAACTCTATGTTAAGTTAGATTTTTCTCCAACTCCTTTGCAAAGTATTCCTTTGCAACTTCCCACCATTCCTTAGACTTTGCATTAGAATCCTTCATCTTGTTTTTGTCTTTATCAGAATGTAATATTGCAACATCTATTCATAATCCTCCAACCTTTTCTTCACACTAGTTGGGTCCAAACTCTTCTATTGTTCATTTACAATCTCCAACTATGTTTGCAACTATTGTAAATTCCTTTAATATTCCTTATTTGCTTCCATCATCTTCTTTTTTTCGGCCTCTATTGTCCTTCTTCTAAATTCTTTAAAATTAAACAAAGAATCACTTTCCATATTCACCAATTCCAAATCTGTCAAAACATTTTCCTTCTCTTTCTTCTCCTTAATCAATATTTCCACCTAATTAACCAAAGCCTCATGTTGTTATTTGTAATCACTATAAGAAATCATAGTTGCTTTGATTGGAAAACTAAACCAAAAATTGGTCATTTTGACATTTAATCAATTTGACCACTTAGTCATATTGGACAAGTTGATTTAAACATGTCCAATTTGACTGATGGTTTTTTTGAGTAACCACAAAATGGTTTTTTTGACTAGTCAAATTGGACAAAAATTTGGGTAGCCCAAAAATTATTATTAAAAAGTAATTTAATTTGTAAAAATAAAAATGTAAATAATAAATAAATAGTAAGTACCTACCTACCCACCCATGGCCTCCTACCTATTTATCCACAACCCACCAATGTATTATACATTTACACACATGTACAAGGTATATATATAAATATACATACTCCACATAATATATGTTGGTAAAAGGAATTGAACCTTGGCCTCCTTGGTTCCACACCAATGTCTTGGCCATTAACCTCCCCACCACTTTGTAAAACAATATGATACCAAATGGATTTAACATGTATCCTTGAACTTCCATGAAAGTTTTTGTCAATGTGTATAACAACATTTGAATTTCAAATTTTTTCATAAGTAGGTTAGTAGGTACCTAACTAAGTAGATAGGTAGGTAAGTAGATAGCTAAGTAGGACATAGGTAGGTAGAGGTAGGTAAGTAGGTAATTAGGTAAGACATATTTAGGTAAGTAAGTAGGTATGTGTTAGGTAAATAGGTAAATAGGTAGCTAGGTAAGACATAAGTAGGTAGAGGTAAGTAAGTAAGTAATTAGGTAAGACATATTTAAGTAAGTAGGTAGTTATGTGTTAGGTAAATAGGTAAGTAGGTAGGTAGATTAGTAAGCATAACAAGTAAGCTAGCTAACCAAATTAATATGGCCAATTTGACTAAACATGGCCATTTAGTCTAGTTGATTTGATTAGGTCATGGGCATCTTGATGGACCATTTTAAAAATTTGTTCTTCTTGATTAGATGTATAATTTAACACTTGGTCAAAATAATCACTTTAATAAAAAAAACCAACCAAAAGAACCATGTGCTTTTCATGCCCCATGCCTTTAGTCAAAATGAACATTCTTTTGGTCAATTTGGACACTCTAATCAAATTGAATCTTTTGAAAAACCATGATTTCTTGTAGTGAATGGAATAATGTTTCTACCCATTTTTTTTCTATTACTTCTTAGGCTTTAATAATTTTCCTTAACTCCTTTAGTTCCTCCTCATGTGATTTCACTAGAATTATCTTAGCTTTAAGCTTTTTATTCTCATCTTGCAATTTTTGTATGAACGCTTTAATTTTCTACTCATTCTCTATCCTATTCTTCCTTTAGATTTTTATGTTATGTTTGTACTCCCTCTGGAAGTCCCTCTCCTTATCCAATTCCACCTACAATATTGCCTTTTCTTTCTTTTTTGTGGCCAATTTATTCTTTAGACTACTCACCTCCAAATTCAAATTCCCCATATTCAAACTCACAATTGCCATGGTCTGAAACAATTTAGTTACCTTATTTGCTTGCATTACTTTTGTAACTACCTTGTCCATAGACTTTGGTGTACTTGTCTATGTCGTAAGATTTTTGGATCCTTTTACAAAAGGTCCCAACTCATGTACTAATATACTACCTAGCCCAAATTCAAATGAATGCCTCCCTACAAATCCTAGTCTATTAATTGGTACTTGTAGTTCTAGTGGTTTGAACACTACTATAGGAGTTTGTGTTCCCATTCTTTCCATCTATAATTGAATAGCTTGTAGACCTCCTTGTGTTTATTGTTTTTGTTGTTATTGCCTTTGCTCTTATTGTTGCAAATGTTGTTATAAATGCTCGAAATGTTGTGGACTTTCATGGCTATCCATCCAATCTTCATAAACGTCCCCATAAGTCTATGGATGTTCCTCACCCTTTGGAATCTTGGTACCATCCTCTTTTTTACCTTTTGCCTCTATTCCCTCATATATTTATCTTGTGGAGATGATATTTACCTACCTATTAGTATTAATGGCATTATAGATGGTGCCACTCTCACCCTGATCATTTTTTGAGCCCGTGCTTCTATGCTCTCTTGCTCTTTCTTAACTCTTGATCCTAAGGCTCCACCTTCCTCAATTTTGTTTTTCTTTTTTAGAGCACTTCTTGGAAATTTTGCTACAACCTTATTTCTATACTCCAATGTTACTTGCATCTTTTCTCTAATTTTCTTGACCTTGACCTATGGTTTCTGTGGATTCTCCTTTTGGTGAATAAACATATATTTAAAAATCTTTACCAGTATCAAGGCTGATTGATAGGTGTCCATTTTGTCCCCCTTATTTTCCTTGACATATTTATACCACCGATCAAGCTCACTACACAAACTATTGTATATAATTTGTGCCCAATTCACCTTCTTCACCTTTTCTACTTTCGTTAATGTGATGGCATTTTTATTGCTAAAATACATCATTTTCTCTCTTTGATAAATCACAAATATGATTGTTGGGTATTTAACAAAGTATGGCCAACCCAAATTCTTTACATTCCACTGATCTCCTGCAAAAATTGTGGGTGCAATTCTACATGTACTACTTGCAATACTACTATCTTACTGACTTACCCTTTCAGGTCTTCTACATACCCTTCTACATAGACTCCAAAGACATCTACAATCAATTGATTACTAATGACATACACCTTGTCCTAATAACCAAAATAGATATTTGTGCCATTGATAACAAATGTGTTCAAAAATTCTAGCATAATATCTAGAATCGGTGCTTCCTAGTTCATTAGAAACAGAGTGACAAGCCCTGCTTTAGAACCCCACTCTTCCTTTTCATCAATGTCCTTCCAATTCTCCACCCTTTCAACATGTTTATCATAATTATATTTTGTTTGTATCCACATAAATTGGTCAAGATTTGGAATGTGAATACCTTTGTTTAAAAGCGTGGTTCTATCCAAAATGGTTGCACATCTTTTCGACTTAGTAAAACCTAGCGCACTCATATTGATCTCCATCACACTTGGTTGCACTTATGTTGACATTTGCACTTTTGTTGATGGCTACATTCCTACTTCAAATACTTCTTCCTGCATTGCGTCCTTTTGCACACTTGTGCATCGACAGATTACTGCTCCACATCTTCGTCTTCCTCCAATTTTTCAATGTTCACTAGATCCACTGATGTAGCTCTTGGTCTTGCTTGCACACTTGAACTCCAACCTTTTTAACATATGCACAACTAAACTCAACTATAGATGTTATGGTTTTATATATTTTTTGAATTTTCGTATGTGCAAATTGCATCTTCTCATTGTACATTTTGCCTTCTTCACATTCTAAAGATGATGGTGAATGCAATGATGACCTTATTGCCAATGGCTAAATCTTTAACACTCCAATACTCTTTGCTATTCTCAACTCTTCTTCTACTTTTTTTTTTTTTCAACAATTCAACTTCTCTTGTCTCCATTTGTGTTCATTTGTCTATGTTTTTTTCTCCCTTGCTATTATTTGCAATTTTTCAATCACATTTTTTGCATTCATGCTTCTATGCACTCTAGAACTTCGAAAGCACACATAACTTCTAACAACAAACGAAAACAAGTTTCGACAGTTACTTCATTTTTATTCATCCTTGAGCTTCTCGCCTATTGCATTCATTTTTTGACCTGCCCACCATCTTTTAAGTAACACCTTATCTTTGAAATTATGACGACCCATCACCACCACTTTTTGTGTCAAGTGGAAACATGTCACATCATCATTGTGAATGAACACCTCAGATCTCATTTACTAACTATTATGCATCCATAATCTTCCTGAATTAGCTATATGACTCCACATTGTTCTCCTTTTATGCCTTTTGTTGAATGTGCTAATACATCTACTGTGTTAATATATCTACTAACTATGTCAAAACATCTATTGGCTATACTGATACTTCTACTAATTATGCTGACAAATCTATTGATTGTGCCCACACATGTGATGACTATGCAAATACATCTACTAATTTAGTTGATACCCCTATACACCAACTTCAGATTTTTGTATCCTAGATTCCTCTTTTCTGTAGTTGTCATTCAACGATTGTTTCATCATTTGAAATTTTGAAGTCAATATTGTTTTAACCTTAGAATCTTCCATTCATTTTTCTTTTTCATTGCCCCATATTTGTGGTTTTTGTGTTACATAATCTTCATCTTCCACGTTTGTATCAAAATCCTCCTCTTGAAGTCCACCTACACTTTGTTCCCAATACACTTGCATTTATTGTTCTTGTTTTTGAACTTCAGATTCCATGTATCTGTATGGTTTGAGCTTATTCACATTGATTAGCACATGATTAACCTCAAACTTTTCAATTGTCACTAATAACACAATGTTATTAAGCAACACATACTATACTATGTATGGTCCAAACCATTTCTTAGTAAACTTCCCTAGGTGTGACTTATTTCCATTTGGAAACCATAAAACATAATCACCAAAATTGAACTACTTTGCTAACTCCATAATGTTCTATTCCATTGTTGAATACCATTACATTTTATAATTTGCATCCTAGCCTCTTACAACTTTTCCAACTCTAAAACCCTGTTAGTTAAAACTCTTATTGGAATATTGTCTCTTTGCTCTCCACCAACAACTGGCATTATGTATTATGTGGCATCAATGGATGTAATCCATACACTAATTGATATGGTGTATACCTTATTGCTATTTTATGTGCAGTTTTGTATGAAAATAACACTATGGATAGATGCTCATCCTAATCTATTCTATTATCACTAATTAACTTGGTCAAAATTGTCCCAAGTTCCTTATTAATATACTTAACCTGCCCATTCCTTTGAGGATAATAGGTTGTAAAACTCACATGTTTCAACATAAAATGATTTGTAAAATACTTGATGGCATCATTAATGAAATGAATTCCCTGATTTATGACTATAGTCAAAGGACATCCAAACCTAGTTAATATGCACTCATATAGAAATTTTGCTATTACTATTACAGTATTAATTCTAAATGGTTTTGCTTCCACCCACTTGGTAGCATAATCTATGGCTACAAGAATGTATTTGTTTCTTGAATATCTACTTGTTGGCTTAATTGGCCCCACAAAATCAAGTCCCCATTTCATAAATGGTTCTTTTGAAAGACTTATGACTAGTTTTACAAAACTTTAAATCACCAATCTGCTTGTTCTTTGGC
>Ga0209611_10009660_pt1 | contig 14507 bp, 9 predicted proteins | sample S1TSphgellanicum_3_FD_187693 | JGI IMG/M metagenome (GOLD analysis project Ga0209611, IMG submission 187693) | Host-associated microbial communities from peat moss isolated from Minnesota, USA - S1T2_Fc - Sphagnum magellanicum MG (SPAdes) (version 2) | ecosystem: Host-associated > Plants > Peat... | reverse complement strand
TAAAGTAATTGAGGTTTTAAATCAATTAGATCTCTTAAAATAGTGGAAAGAAATTTTTTAACCATTCCCACCTATTGTTAATAATTTTGAATTATCAAATTATAGTAAACAATAAAAATTAATTGCATTCACTGACATAATAATTTTTTTTTTAACACTAAAAATAAACTTGTAGAGGATCTTAACGTTGGTCTAAAAAAACATAATTCATTTTTTGCGAAGGTTGTGTATTAAAAAAAACAACAAAAGGAGGCATTTCCAAAAGAAGGAAATCACATGTAAACAAATTATTCAAACTAGTTCATATTGACATTTGGGGACTAACCAAAACTCCATCTTTTGGTGGAACAAGATACTTCATATTTCTCATGAATCATTCATGTACATTTTAAAGAAAAAAAAGATTTTTTTTAAGCTTGAGGAGTTTAAGGCTTTTGAAACAAAACAAACAAGGGAAAATGTCAAAGTCTTGAGGAGTGACAATGGAGGAAAATTAAAGTAAAAAAAAAACCAAGAACTTTTGAGTTTTGTGGCATTCACTACCAAACTTCTACATTGTACACACTAGAACAAAACATAATGTAAAGTAATTGAATTGTATAATTGTGAAAGGAACATGATGCATATTTCACCACTAGAACTTAGGTCCAAAGTATCATTGGACAAAGGCTATGACCATAGCAACATACTTCAAAGCACAATCCTTGCATAAAACAGTCCAAGGAACAAAGCTTAAAGAACTTTGGAATGGGACAAAACCAATAGTAAAACACTTGCAAATGTTTGATTGTGATGCTTACATCCATAAATCCACCCAAACAAGGACAAAACTTTACTCAAAAACCACAAAATGTGGCTTTATCGGACATGACTTAAATTCAAAAATGTCCAAATGATCGATGAGGAGATGTCAAAGTTTATCATTAGCTATGATGTAGTGTTTAATGAAAACTTTGGAAACATGAAATCCAATGATGTTTTTTGCAAAAGGATTTGCTTGATGTAAAAGCAAAGCAGAACATTGCTTTCGAACATTGTTGTGTAATAAAATTAATCAACGCAAGTAACCCAATTTATCTTAACTAAGTGGGACTCAACTAAGCAACTCAACTAACACACCTAACAAGATGGGTTTGATGAAGATGTAATGATTTTAAATTGTTCACAATGATCTACAATCTTTGGAAACACCTAGCAAACGATTAATTTCACGTCATTGGATCTTTGTTGACTTGCTAAAATCTACAATGCAAGGAAAATTGTTGTTAACCCTAACATGCCAACAAGATCTTCTAGGATGGCAAAAGCTTCTTAAGCACTCATTGTCTTTGCTTGTGTTGTAATACTCAATGAACCATGAACATGGCAAGAGCCTCTTCAAAGGGATGGTGATGACAAGTGGAAGGAAGTTGCAATCAAATAATATCACGCACTCATGAAGAACAAAACCTAGGAGTTTACAAAATTATTGAAACGAAGGATTGGCCATAGATAATAAACAGGTGTTTCAAATAAAAAGGAAAACAAACATTGAAAATGATAGAGACCACACAAGATTGGTTGTTAAAGAGTTTTTTGAAACCAAAGGCATCAACTTTCATAAGACCTTTGCTCCAATTGCAAAACTCCCCTCCATGAAAATAATGTTAACATTAGTAGTCACACATAAGTTTGAAATACACTAGATGCATGTTAAGAATGCATTTTTTGAATAGAAAGTTGGAGGAAGATGTATACATGGTGCATTAAAGAGGTTATAAAGATAAGGAACATAAAAGTTATGTCTACAAATTCAAGAAAGCCATCTATGGCTTTAAAAAAGCCCAAACGGTATGGGATGAAAAGATAGATAAAGTCTTCTTACATTTTGGTTCCCAAAAATGCCAAGTTGACCATAACATCTACATGTTGATAAATCAATATTCATATAATGTTTTCTTGGCTTCATATGTGGATGACTACTTTTTTTTAGTAGGGAAATAAAAAATATAAAAAAATGAAAAATTCTTGTCACATGAATTTGAAATGAAAAACTTTGGAAAACTTAAATATTTCCATAGAATCCAAGTAGTGAGTCTGAAACAAAGAAAGTACATAAGAAAATTCTAAAATCTTTCAACATGGAAAGTTGTAAACCTATAACCTCTAGAAACCAATAGCAAGTTCTGAAAGTCTTTTACACCAAAAACACAATAGGAAGTTGATGTGATGAAGGGAATGTCATATAAAGAACTGGTTGGTAGCTTTATTTGTGTCATGGTTGCCATTAGGCCAAACCTTTTCAATGCAATAAGCATTGTTAATTAGTTTATGCATGATCCCTCACTAAAACATTAGATAATATCTAAGAGGATTTTGAGGTATTTGCAAGGAATGTAAGGTTTATGACTACAATACTTAAGAGGACTTAATGACAAAGTGATTTTAATAGGGTTGGGTGAAAGCACTTTGGGGGGGCTAAGTTAAGCAAGAAAATGTAATTTTTTGGGGGTATATTTTCATATATTTTGATGGCAATTTTTCTTTGATTTCATCTAACATTTTGATAAGCATATAAAATGGATTTTGACATAGGCCTCGAACATAATTCTTGTCATCTTTCGAATGAAAGTAATTTTTCAACAATTTTTTTTTTTAAAACACATATATGTTCGTTTGAATGAAATCCTTGTTTAGGTTTTTTTGTGAAATTACATGATTCAAACTTTTCAATTGTAATTGAAATGGTACAATCAATTCATATTTAATATATGATTAAGTATTTCATCAAGTTTTACAATTATTTGAACCATTTAAAAAATATATTTACACTTTGTAGTATATCATGACAACATCAAAACTTTCACAAATATATTTTTTCATCATTTAATATTAATAAAAAATGTAGTTTCCTTTTACAATTGCATTATTTAACTATTGAACTACCTGATTTTGGGTATAATTTATGAAATTTTCTTTTAATATTGGCTTGATGGAAGTTGAAAGTTGCATAGATTTGAAAAATAGTATTTGTGACTACATTTTTGGCCACCATAGTGTGTTTTCACCCGGTTTTTAAATACAATTTTGGGTAGGAAACATATGAGCCATAACATTACAAGGTGCAATTTTTTGTTAGTGAATGGAATCATCAATTGGGCAAGCAAAAAAAACCCAATAGGCAATCTTTTTAATAGAAGCAAAATATATGGCAATTTCCTTTGCTATTGTAAAAGCAATATGTTTAAGAAAGTTGTTGCACAAGTTGGGGTTTCATTTAGGACATTGCAATCAAGGAAGTATTGGATTGATGAAGAACGTTACCCACCATAAGAGGACAAAACATATTGACATTTGACATCATTATTTAGAAGAGACAATGAATGCTAATGAGGTTGTTTTTGAACATTTCTTGATGTTGGACATGGGAGCTGATATTTAATGAAGTCAATACCTCAACTAAAACATTCAAAATGCACAAAGCTCTTAAGCTTCAAGAAGCTTGAACAAGTGGGAGTGTAATTTGTAAGTGGTCAAGTTATTTTAATGAGAGTTTGTAAGACACGACACAAACAACTAATCTATAATATTATTGGGTACAACAACATTGCTAATAGATGCAAATATGCATTTTAAAAATATTTAATATTTTGGATTTGTAGAACAAGGTGTGCATATGCATTTTAATTTCTTTTGGTATTTAGAATGTTTAGTATACATGTGGCATAACTTTTTGATCTATTTGCATATTGTGGTTTAGGTTCCCAAATCCTTATTTAAGTAATTATTTTTTCCACTTATGTGCCCTTTTAGTCCCTCATTACTTTCAATACATGATTTCTGATTACTTTTGAATATATATATATTTTTTGTCTACTACCAAATTTCTACTTTGCCAAGATTGAAGACTTTGAAATCTCATAGTTGATGAAACAATAGAAAATTCCAAACAAGAACCATGGTAAAGACTATGCAAATAGGAATTGTAATGCCATATGTTTTAATCACATGTTTTTAACAATCTAAGGTTGTAGTTCATTAGAAATGTTGACTTTCAAAATGATTATATTTGTGATTAAAAAAAAAACTCTATGAAAAAATTTAATTGTGTCGATGGAATTGCAAATTTTCATTCAACAATGACCAATTCAAATTAGAAGTAAAAAAAAATCAATTAAGTGTTTTATACAATTTCATTTCTTCCACACATGATGATACAAAACTATAATGGTACAAGATTTTCCCCTTTATTATTTGATTACAATTTCATAGATCATAAGTTCTTGCCAAAACATGCAAGAATGAATACTATGAAGAACTTTTGTCTCTTGACTGAAGTGAGGTATTTTTTAAAACTAAATTTTGTGAGGTAGGTGGAACTGATGATCATTCGCAAGAGGAATGAGCCAAATTTGGCTAGAGGTGAAAGAGGAAATTGAAAAACAAAAGAATACTGTTTTATTTTGCTCCCTCCAAAAACTTATTGTTTAAATATGGCAACTTCGGAATTTTTTCTTCAAAATGTGATGAATTTGGTTCATATTTTTCAAGATTTCTTTTGTATGCTTTGCACTATATGTTTGGCTTTGCCCATAAGGAAAAGAATAAGCATTGGATGTACAATTTGGATGTAAAACTTTGTTTCTAACTTGACCCAATGTGTGAGCGACATCTAGAGGATTATGTCTACATATAGTGGATGATCATGTTCCACATAAGTGCATGCATCTAGATGCTCAAAAGTTCTAGATCCAATGAGGCAAGTTTTTTAATTTTGAACTTTGAATCAGATGTCAAGGGCATAGTCATTATGCAATGAGCTGCTTGTTTATTGTTAATGTGGTGCAAAATTTTGCATTAAAAAAGAAAACACTAAACCCAACTAAGAATTCTTTTAAATTCTTCAAAAATAGTCATTATGCAATGAACTGCTTGTCTATTGTTGCTGTGGTGCAAAACTTTGCATTTAAAAAAAGAAACACTAAACTCAACTAAGAATCCTATTAAATTCTCCAAAAAATTAGAACTAATTTGCATAATTACCGTTGTCGCATTAACACAAAATTTGATAGAGGTGTGGAATTTAACTGACCCATAACCTTAATAAGAAGTTCACATTTTCACAATTTATTATATAAAACTTCAATCACATTCCTGAGAATCACATAACCTCTTGAAACAATGCAAGTTAGTGCACAAGGGATTTTGTTCTAATCATTATTATGGTTTTTGTTTTCTAATCAAGCACTTTTATAGGCATTTTCGTAAGTGAGATAGACAATCATTTATTGGCTCTATTTTGGTGTTGTTCGTTGAGGGAGGTTCTAATGCAAATTGATATCAATAAAGGCACTTGAAATGTGAATCGATGATCCAAAATTGAATATGGTTTGGAATAGGCCCTGAAAGAACCTATTACCACCCTATTAGGCTAGCTGCATTCCTCGGTGGAATGGGCCTAATTCACGTTGGTGTTCAACTTCAACTTTTTGAAACCATGCAAAAAGCAAGAGCTTAAAGGATCTTGGAAATTCATTTGGAAATTTGCTTCAATTGCTATGATGCAATTCACATCTCCAGATCAACCTAGGTCCATGCACTCTATCATTTTACCACATCCAGAATGAGACTCATTTCTTTCACTAACTGATACACCGCATGCTCTTTCTCTTTCTTCTTACTTTTGTATGGTCTGTTGTTTCAGAGCTACATCTTCTGTCAATTTCTTCAGTGCCACCTTGTACCCAATCTTGCAATTGGTTTCAGCCTGTCTCCCAGTCTCCTTGCAACCAACTCTTTTTCTGTTTCCCAGAATTCTGAATGAGATCGCAAGGGAATGTCATAAAGAAAAATGAGAAGAAAAATCTCCTGGAGAATCTTCAACTGTGGTGCAACACGTGCTTTGTAAACAGTCACATAGTTCCACTTGCATTTACATAGCCTTCATGCTGTTGATTGCAATTAAATTGACCTTCTGATGCTGTCTGTAGCAATTAGGTTTAACCATTTGATCTGTTCTGTTGACCACAAATGGACAGAGCATGATGGCAACAAGATAGAAACTCAACCTTGTGTTCCTTTACAAAACCTTGGACATGAAGTACAGTTATATGTTGCACTACCATGTCAGAGCTCTACTTACATAAAAACCCAAGAGGCCCTGACTAAGAATCACATATTCTTTAAAATAGTCAAGCAAATATCTTGGAAATGAGTTCTCTCATGTGTAGCACCATTGAGTTGTTTCATTTGTGCATAACTCAACCAATGAATATTTGCAAGCTCAGGACCAATGCACACTTGGAAGGATAATCAGGGGTCTCGGTTGACATGCAAGTTATTGTTACTGCCAAATGTAGCCAATAACTTCAACAAATCTGTCACTGAAAACTCTTCACTAATATTCCCTTGAAGCCTTGATTGTGAGCTCTCTACAGCATTCCTCCGTGTATACTGGTACTCATATGCAGCAGTCTTTGTCGTCCGTGATATGGCCAACACACTTTCAAAGTCTGATTGCTCAAGCTTCCTCGGGGACTGTTTTGAGAACATGCAATCCAATGTGAGCTGTCTGCACAGTTAACTATACAGATTGATGATGTATGATAAAGCAAATAGGAAACAGTAGGTTGGAAACTCACCTTTGCAGTAATAAAGCCCTCAGGAAGTAACTTTTCCTCATCCAAGAGATCACGGATAGGTAGATATGCAGCTTGCTTGCAAAGGTCGGTCAAATCAGAACCACTGTAACCTTCACAGAGGCTTGCAAGCTGGTCAATATCCAGATTCTCAGCTACATCCTCATCCTTGAGAATGACCTTCAATATGCTAGCCCGCTGCTGCCTGTCAGGCATGCCAACCTCAAATGCCCGTGGCAAGCGCCGCAGTATTGCTTCATCGAGCTCCCAGGGCCTATTTGTTGCAGCCAATACCATCACCCGTGCATCCTCTGAATTCAAAAAGAGAATTTGTGTCCTAGGTTAACACTCAGCTACATGTGTATTCGGCCTGGAAGATAATGGAGGAGAAAAGATGAAGGGAAGAACTTACGGTCTGTGGTAAAACCATCCCAGAGAGCCATAAACTCTGTCTTCATGTTAGTGAGTGCCTCATGCTCAGCAACCCTGCGCTGACCCAGAAAGCTGTCTACCTCATCAACAAAAATGATTGCAGGTTGCAGTTTATCTGCAAGAGTAAAAACTGCAGTAACTGCAAAAGAAAAAGACAATGTCAAAACTCAGGGTTGTAAAAAAATGGATTACAATACACACATATGTTCATGAAATTGAGCACTTGGACATTGAAAGAGATGCAACTAATTGAAGAGATGGAGGGCATACCCAGTTTTTGTGCATCACCAAACCATTTGCTCATCAATGTTGACGTCTTAACATTGATGAAGACTGCACTTGACTCCTTAGCTATGGCCTTGGCAAGCAATGTCTTTCCTGTTCCAGGGGGTCCAAACAGCAGAACACCCTTCTGTGGCCGCAGCAGCTTACCATGCGCAAAAAGATCGGGCCGTTGCAGTGGCAGTATGACTAATTCCTTAAGATCTTGTTTAACAGCATCAAGGCCACCAATTGAATCAAACGTAACATCAATGTCTTGAGGATTGATCACATCACATGCTATCATATCCTGCAAAAAACATGTTCACAATCATATCCCCCTTAAGTCTTGCTCAGTTCCTTTCTTCTCCTGAATTCAGCTGTCCTGATTACAAAACCATATCCATACCCTAATTCCACAACTTATAACTGTTCATGTACAGATCCCCAAGACACAAAAAAAATGGCTTCCTCGTTCCAGACATAGGCTGGTGGGCATGTGAAGGGGTTGCAAGAAACATGCACACTTCTTTCTCTGAACAAAATAAGCTCTGGAGCACTCATGGCCTTTGCAAACCCATCAGGGGCTTGAGAACCACCATATCTCTTAGACTTGAAGTGAATTAGGTTTTTCTCTCACAGCTAACTCACCAACTCACCCGAAGAATTCCCCTCCCTTGTGGGAAAAAAGCAACAAGATCAAACCTCATAAGTATTTGTCTGTATGAGAGGTCGGCCAAGCCGCTTGGCAATCTCCTTCTTGCGCTCCGCTGCCTTCTTCGACTGTGCAAAATTCGGATCCAGATACTTAAAGCCAACCACCAAGATGAGGCAACTTATTGCAGCGCTCACTGCATATAGCAAAAGCTCCTGACCCACCGACGAGGCTCTACTTCCTGCCCCCATCGAATCCTCTCTCTCTCTCTCTCTCTCTCTCTCTCTCTCTCTGCTCTGTTCACTTACCTCCCAAAGCTCCAAAAATAGCTCAAAATCTGAAACTTCACCTCTGCTATCTTTTCAGCTGCTACAACCAGCCATGGCGAATCCAAAACTCTCGTCTGCAATTACCGCTACCGAATTATTTTGTGAGAATTTGAACAGACCGGGACCTCCCAGATGCATCAAGCGCAATCGCACATCCTCCCCCGCGACCGTGTCCTTCATTCGTTCTCTGCCATCGAAATTTTAGGGTTCCAACTTTTAGGGTTTGGACTTTTCGACGTCCATGATTCATAGAATCATCGCAATGGCCAATTCCCTTACCCTATTCACACTACGTGGTGCCAATAGTCCCTAACTAGGCCGCTTCCACACAAGGAACCGGATAAAATTGACGCCTGTCTTCCTTTACACACCAAACGAGATGGATGGATGACCGGACGGATGGACGGATGGATGACGGGACAGATGGATGAAATGATGCTTCACGACGTCCTTTACTATATGTTCCTTTACACACCAAAATGTTATATGTCCCCTCACGTTGCATAAAATATGGTATGTTTTTTCCATTTTCTTTTGCTAAGTGATGAGAAGTTCACAACTCCATTGAGTTGATGTTTTGTCTTCCTCTCAAACGTTGCAATTTTTTTTTAATAGAAGAAGGCAAATTAGTAGACCTTTACGTATGTAAAGAAAGCATTGTTGTAGAGGACAACATTGCAATGACAAGGACAGTGAGGAGGAACAGACTAATGAATAACTTTCACCCATTGGTAGTTACTCTAACAAGCTGAGAAGTACTTTTTGAATTGTGTAAGTTATTGTTCTTGCGACATCGCTGCAAACATCAACAAATAAAATTTCTTCACCCTAGCGAGAGACCAAAATATACAAAAGAAAAAATGCAGTGATACTTTATGCTAGAGGAATGGTTCTTTTAATTGAGCTCAAGGTTGTTCTTGAAATGTAAGTAGACATTCGCATATTGTTATAGATACCGAAATTAGGTTTCTGAAGTGTATTCCCCTTTGTAATAGCTAAGTATTTTCTAAAATAATATTTTTTTTGCATCTACCTATGCTAGCTAGGAGATGAGATCAAGTTAGTGCCTTGATGGGTATGGATCATCAATGAACTATTTTGTGTTCTAAGGCTGCAGGACTTGCACATCTATATGTTATGCAGATATCATATGCCATTGGCATCCGCCTGAGCTGAGCCTCTCTAGGCTTTTGTTGGGACATATGGAACCAGTACCAAAATTCTCTGAGTTCTTGAAGCTCCACAAACTGAACCTCAATTTCAGATCAGGAGTGATGTGCACTAACCTTGATTTGTGGAGAGCACACTGGAGGGAAGAAGAGATTCCAGAAGACAACAACAAAGACAATGGACACTTACAAACTCAACAACCCCAACTTGAAGACCTTGAACATCAGGAAGTTTCCATGATTACTTGCTTGTAAGAAACCAATTCATCACTAAAATTGCAGCCTGAAATTTCTCTTACATTAGAGATATCTGTAAAGTCACCCTGTCTTTGGGCCTCCTTTCACACCTAACCCCTCTTTTAGTGGTCTCCATAAAGTAAGGAAATTTTATTAAATCTCAGTATGAAATGCTGAAACTCAGTTCGAAATGCTGAATCTCAACATTTAATGCACGAGGTTTGAGAGGAATTATAGTAGCTGTACAGGTAGGAGCAGTTCACTCAGGGTACCAGTGCTGTCTTTTCCTGACTTTACGGATATCTCTATTGTATCCAATAAGTTCATCAAAGATGGGATGCTTGTAGCCAACAAAGTTACAGTTTACCGACATACACAGTGATGCTCCCAACATCTATTTGTGTTGAAACTTCCACAACTATGTAACACATTTGACACTGGACATGGTGAAAGGATGTGCTTTGTACCAGGTAATACTGCATCTGCTGCATTCACTTGGTCTTGATGTTGTGAAAATCTCAACACTTGCTTTGCTGCCAATAACCTGCAGCAGAAACAGAGAACATGCTATTTTTTGCTGAAAATACATGTACAACCATGTCTCAACTTATTGCACTCAGTCTGGTCACTAACTCCAGTAGTCAATGGCTGCTAACTGAACACCACTGTTTCTGTGGTTCTGTAGAGCCAATGAATCCAAGTAATCTCAGAGTCAGGCTACTCAAGGGCATGAGACACAGAGAAGCAGGAGGTGCTCTCACCTGGAAGTAAAGTTTCAACCTTGGACATAGGTCATTTCTTGAATATTCTAATTGAATCAGGATACTCAGATAAATTGGAGACCTGACATAAAATGAAAGTGAAGCAACACAAGCTCTTTCATTGTATGTGTATATACACAATAAAGGGGAAAAGCCATGCATCCAATCACCAACAACTCTATCCTGTGCACCAAAGAGCACCATAACCTAATACTAGAAGAAACCTCTATTCTGGCCTCTGCAAAGTTGAAACAAAACTTGAAGCAGCAAAAGCAGCTGATCCTCCAAGGACAGAAAGAGCAGCAACAAGAATTTGCAGCACCACCAAGGGTGTAGAATCTTCAGGGATCAGATACACAAAAGCTGGTCCTAAGACCAAGAGTAGTAATGCAGTTGTCAAAAGGGCTCCAGGTGTGTTACGATTAGTGGCAGCTGACAGCACCCCCAAGTCTTCAGCCTTTGACAGAAGGCCCAACTTCTCGATAGATGAAAGAGACAGACCCAAATTCTCCGCAGCGGAGAGAAGGCCTGCTTTCTCTGCCTTTGAAAGCAAGCGCAATTGCTCCACTCGGGACAACAGTTTTATAGCTTCTGGTTGCTCTAAAACCTTATCACGGATTTTTGCAGATTTGTCACCATCCTGGATCACCTTCACCTATTGTAGTTTTGAACACAACCAAAAACAAAACCAGTAATACATTATTAAGCGACATCCTCCAAAGTGCAGGCTGGAAAAACTAAAACCTTATGCAAAGTTCCAAATTGTTCTCAATCACCTGAACTCAATTTCTGAGCAGCTGCCAGAAAAAAAAAATAGAGACATGTGAAATTGAGAACATGGAGTGTCACAGTGTTTATATCACTGGTATAATGAAGGGCTAGCTCAGGGTAAACTCTGAAGGGACAAGTTTGGTTCTGTTCTGTCATGCCTACAGAGAACTTCTGCAAGTTCTATTATCCAAGCTCCAGCTCCAGTGTGGAGGGGCTGCACACAACTGGGTTTCTTTTCATGATTTATCAGATGCTCAATTGCAAACATCATTGGGTCACAGATTTGTCCTTGCCATTCTATTGTGTCAATGTTAGCTAATAGTTTAGTCCTACCTGTTTAGATGCACCAATGTGATGCATACCTAAGATAGCTTGTAATGCCAACTTCCAGAACCATGTGATGCATGGAACCACGATATTCCCAATTGTGTGAACAAATTTGAACCCTAATGTGTTGATGCCTGACAAAGAACTATGCAACTTCCTGCCAACAGGCAAAACCGGCATCAATTGAGCAAAATAACTGAGTATGCTGCCGTCTGAGAAAATTTGAAACATGACAGGAGGACGCAGATAACGGGGAAAAGGGCCACAAACATCGTATACATACCCTTTTGCCACCAATGTAGCGAGTGCCGGAGCCGCCTGGGCCAGTGGATTGCGTCGCAGCTCTCACACTCGTCCTCAATGGTGCAGCCGTTGGAAGCCGGAGGCCTGTTGAATGAAATTGCACGGCCGTTCCCCCCCGCATTGATCTCGAGCTAGACAGTAGTGTCGATGCTCCACGCATGCTAGCCGCACATATGCCTTCCGCCATCTTGTTCGAACTCTTCGTCCTCTTCTTCTTCTTCTCCTTCTTCTGCCTTCGCGTTCTTGTGCAACCGAAATCTTAACCGGATTCCTTTCCTTTCTTTGATCTCCTGAAATCTCCCTTTCTTCTCTCTCCCCTGTCTGGAAAACTCAAAACCTTACCAAGACAATAATAACATAGGAAAAACAAATCCACGCCAGATCTTGGAAGATGAAGATGCCAAAGAAATAAAAATGTCAGACTATTGTCAAGGCTGCTCTTAAAACATGCCGGTTTGGCTGAGCAAAACGGTTTTGGCCCAGCAAACTGGATTCTCTCCTCCTCCTCCTGTTGTCCGGCAAAACAGAGTCGAGCTTCTTCTCCTTCTCCTCCTCCTTAAGCGACAACGGAAATCACTGACAACGACACACGGCAACAAGGAATCAAAACAATCATCATCTTCATCATCTCCATCATCATCGCAGCAACTTAGCATCCATTTGACATAAGAGAAGAAAGCAAACGGCGTACAAATTATTATCCGATGATTCCTTCCGGACGCAGCAACAAATCGGCGCGACCAGTGGAGTCGTCCCGCGAGAGTGCGGGCGCGACTGGGTTGCAAACACGTCAGAAGTGTGCACCCGCGCGCGACAAATGACAATGAGCTCTCTGGATGAGGCTCAGATCGACTTTTTACCCGCCGGTCCCACAACAACAATATCCTCTGGTCCGAGCCTGTTCCAGGAAAATGCTAGATTTAACCTCTCAGACCCTGATTTAGTTGAAGCATGGCATATTTATAATGTTTTTAGAAACAAGTTTTTTTATTTAAAAATAAAAATAAAATTTGCGAGTTTTTTGGCCTTGGCTATCAAGGCAAGGATATTGTGTTTAGATTTATTATAGAGTATAGTAGCTTAATGGATTTGGGCCCCTAGGTAATAATAATAAATAATAGGTCTATTTTAATATGATGATTTTCAAAAGATGATATTTTGGCTTGTGTTGAAACTTGAGATTAGTTATTATAGAGTTATAATATCTTGAAGGATTTTGGTTTCTTTTAGAGGATTTTTTGAAGATTATATTTTTGCATGGTGAAATATTTGAGTTTCCATAATTCTTCTAAATTTGCCTTAAGATACTTATTTAATGCAAATGGCAAGACCATTGTGTGACACACCCCTTGTTTTTATCATGGTATTAGTGTGGGTGCTGGTTCATCCAAGGCCTCATTTGATTATTGAGAATTCTTCAATCACTTATTGGTCTTGCCTACCAAGGCAAGGATATTGTGTTTAGGTTCATTATAGAGTATAGTAGCCTAAGGGATTTTGGCTCCTAGGCACCTAATAGGTCTATTTTGATAGGAGGGATTTTGAAAGATGAGATCAGTTTTTGATCGTCAATTCACATTTCAAGTGCCTTTATTAATCTTCGATTCACATTAAAACTAACATTGAGAGCATCAAAAGTAAAGTTTTTAGTCAGTACATGGGTTCATGGGTTGCTTGTTTTGTTGTGCTTACGAAAATGCATGTCAAAATGACTAGATAGAACAAAGAATTTGAATATGTACACAAAAAGGGCGATTTTCATTCCACATGTTTCATTGACATTTTCTTAAAACATGTTGGATGAATATGAAAAGGAAATTGATGTTGTTGAATGAATGAAGTGTTCCCTCGACATACACATTTGTAATCAAGGTGAGTTCATGCATCAAATAAGATTTAGAGTGTTGAATGCACATTGTGCTAATTGATGTTATATTTGACATGGACATCAGGGATTTTTTTTTTCAAGTATTCATGGTTGCCAATGTGGCTACACATCTCATGTATGAAATAGCACATGTGGTTAAAACTTTATGTGAGGTGGAGGTGACATGGTGATTTTGGTTTTTGGCGAATGGCCATGATGACGAGTTGTGATTTGCAAGTGTCTGCAAAGTGGTGACAACAACTCAAAATGTGCTTGAACATAGTGGTGACATTCACATTGCCACGAATACATATTTGACAATCAAGTTATTGTTAAAGGGGAAATGAACATGCATCCACACATTGCCAATGGATGTGTAGGAAAGGAGAGAAACACATATTGAGTTCACAATCAAATGCACATAGACATGCTTTGCATGACTGACAATTTACATGCAACAAAGTTTCATAAAAGACATATGTTATTCAAATATTCTACAAAGAACAAGAAACATACATTTCTCTACAATCTCATGAGGAAGAAAGTGGATTTGTTGGCTTTGTATGACCCATACATATTTCACCTTATTTCGCAAATTAGTTCAGAAATTTGACACATATGTTCATTGTGCAGTCTAGAAAAATTATGGAAAACAAATAGATAATGAATTGACTATGTTTGATGCACTCCCAACTCCTCAAGGGACTCAAATGTGAGCCCAAGTAGAAAGCAGCGGAATAAGGAGGAGTCGGAGCACGCTCCCTAGCTCACAACCCTT
>Ga0209611_10009654_pt1 | contig 14514 bp, 7 predicted proteins | sample S1TSphgellanicum_3_FD_187693 | JGI IMG/M metagenome (GOLD analysis project Ga0209611, IMG submission 187693) | Host-associated microbial communities from peat moss isolated from Minnesota, USA - S1T2_Fc - Sphagnum magellanicum MG (SPAdes) (version 2) | ecosystem: Host-associated > Plants > Peat... | reverse complement strand
TAAGATGTGAACATTATAATTTTTCAATATGATGATTATACAATGTTTTGATGAATGTTGAATTATCATTTGAACATTATTTTAGAATGTAAAAACCAAACATGAATCAACTTATATGTACACATGCATACAACATGTATTTTTTGTGTATTAATATTAAAAAATTATTATGTATTTTAAACCATCAATGGTTGTTGTATTGAAAAAATAATGCATGCATATATCATGCACCATCATTAAACCATGATTGTCACATATTGAAACATTAGTTTACTTCAATGAATTTATGAGTTTGTGTACATTGCAAGTCGATACATGGTGTATTTTTGTTTGTACAAGAAATAAGATATGAGATGTTTGAATGTAATGGTCATGGTTGATGTCTTCATATTGTTGACATAAAAAAAAGTATAAAAGCCTTCTACATTATTTGAATGATGTAAGTTTTTAAATTGAGAAATGAATGGTATTCAAATCACAAATTTTTAAAACCTTTTCAAGTATTCCATGTTGAAAAGAAGTCAAAAAAAAAAATTTATTCAAATGCAAAATAAAGTTGAATATGTTAGGCCATGTTTCTTAGCATTAGTAAAATAAAACACTCATCTAGTGACAATCTTTAGGAATGATGGATGGTTCTTCTTGTTACAAGTTGAATTGAAATTAGATATTAATTATGATAAATGATTGAGTCTTAACAACTATAATATTTTTAATGATAGGTTCAATTGGTGTTCATTTAATGCTGTTATTATGATAATGATTACAATTATCTTTTGTTATTCTTTCAATTATGAGGTTTTGAAACATTATTTATATTATGGTTTTGTCATTATATGTCGTAAATGTTTCAAATATGCCATTAACTCAATTCACAAAACCATCAAATGCTACATAATTACCAATACATAATTCCAATATCACGTTTTTAAAAAAATATTAATTGTAGAATGCAAACCTACAATTTTGTTTAGATCATTTAAAAATTTGTAAGATGAAGAGCATGATGGGTTGATTAATGTTCATTGCCTTGGAAATAAATGTGGGATTTTGATGTGTTAGTGAATAAATTTTCATTGTGTTTTTGCACAAGTTTATTTGTATAAAACAAATACGAAATTGAAAAATCATTAAGTGGTTGTCAATTATAAATTAAATTTATAAATTGAATATCTTTGGTTGTAATCTTGACTTATATTAATTTTGATTCAACAAAATGTTATGGCAATAGTAAACTTGGATGATTTGATTATGTGGCTTCAAGCACATGAATAACAAACAACTTTTTTCCAACATATATTGTTGATGGTTATGAAAAATTTGGTAATTACTTAACAATACAATACCCCTTAATAAACCAATGTGTGTGGAGGTGGTTATCATCTTTGAGTTTGCAAATTCAAGCTAGGAAATTATGTGTATGTGTATCAAATAACATCGACTACTTTGGATGTGATGACATATCATTTTGAAGGTATGAGAGGTTTTACCTTCTCAATTGTTATTGTTAGAAGGATGAGTTGGTCAACTTTAGAAGGACCATGTGCATGATTGTGTGCCATGTCATTTTTCACATGTTAATGGCCAAGTTCGCCATCTTTGGTGGTTATCTCTATCAAATTACATTGTATGTTGTGTGAACAATCAACAAGGGTTGTTATTATGGTAAATTGTCAATGGTGTTTTATGGTTTGCATATGGGATGTTTTACACCACCATTGGATGAAATATTGGTTGAAAAATGGTTTTGTGTTCAATGTAATCAATAATTTTAAATATTTATTCTTGTATTTAGATAGTAGGAAATACCTTAAGTATTTTTCCATGGTGATTCAGATTTGGTTAAAGATTCCCCATGGTAATCACTTGGACCCTTCATTTCACATTAAAAACCTTGTCATTTATGTCCTTAATAAGTTGACAACAAATTTTCAAATGTAATCAAAACCAACATGGGGATGATTTTTAAAATTATAATACCATTGTTCCAAAAGGTATATGGTTAGATCCAATGTTTGTTTTGTTTTGTTTTGTTTTTTTTAATTTGATGTAATTGAAGTGGTAATCAACCATAAGACGATTTAGGCGAACTTGGTTATAAACAAAATATGGAAAAAAAAAAATTAGAAATGGTCCTTCTATAGTTCTAATTATTTATTTTGAACTTCATATATATTTGGCATTTAAAAATTTTATTTAAAGAATCCAACATTTGGCAATTAAAATACCCAAAAACTTTTTTTTACCAACTTGAAAAACAAACTTGTTGAAAAAAACTAGTAAAATTTTATTCAAGGTAATTATTATCATGAAAAAAAGCTTTCTTAAACGATTATATTCATAAGTTAGTTACCATAATTCAAATGTCAAGCCTATTTGTGAAGTTAAAAATACATGATGATGACATGCATTCCAAAATATAGAAAATTCATCTAGGAATTATATTTTATAGATGTTTTCCATAGTTTTAATAAGATATGGGAACCAACACCTTTTGTGGGGGGAACGCTGGGTGTGATTAAAAAGGCCCTTGACAAGTTGTAATTTAGGGGTTCCAAAGGGGTGTAATGAAATAAATGATTGATTTTTTCAAATCATATATTCAATACATGTCCAAATTATGGTCATCCTAATGTGATTTTGGTCTTCATGTGATGGAAATCATCAATTTGAGCCTAATTAACCCTAAATATATTCCAAGTGTTTCTATTTGCTCCTTCTTTTATTTGCTTCATCATAATTGAAAAAGGCTATGGGATTGACATGATGTTTAACAAAAAAATTAAAATATAATACCTTTATTGTAATAAATATATAATTGATATGATTTTTTAATTCATTTTGGTCTAATATTCAATTAATTTCAATTCAATTTTTTTTACATTTAATTGAAATTTTCATGTCATATATTTGATTTGTCTAATCTAAAAGAAATATTGTTGTAAACAACTAATCATTTTGCAACTTGTTTGGAATTAATTGTCATTCACAATTAAATTGGTCATGCTTGCAATTACAAATTGAAATTGTATAATTTTTTACCTATATGATTTATATGCAATTAACATGCAATTAATGGTGTAAAAATGGACACATGTCATAAAACTAATGGCCTAAGTTAGTATACCTAACTTAAGTTAGTATAACAAAATATTTGATGTATATATTTTAACTTAGTATAATATTATATCATTATATATGCATAGATTTAATCTAAGTTAGTATCCCTAATATATATAAGCAAATACACCTATTGTTAATAGGCTACACTAATTAATTAATTCACTAACTTAGTCTAGTTTAAAGTATTATTAACCATTAACTATAATAATAATGATGATAATAATAATGTAATTAATTACCCTATCCTATAACTAATTATAACTGCAATGATAATTTAATATTAATAATTAATATTATAATTATTTTTATTATTACTTATAATATTTAATATAATGTCGCAACCCCATTTTGGCCAAGTGTGGGGGTGAAGCCCAACACTTGGAAAAGTTGAAGATTTGGAGTCCTCTGGGACTCCTGAATGTTTACAGTTCAACAGCAAGGCCCAAAACACCTCGCATTGAGATGTTCTTGGTGTCATTGGAAAGTTCTTGAAACGTAGATATCGAAAATGGCCTCGCATTAGCCATTCGGACATCTGCAGCCCAAGTTATGGGCAAAAGAAGGGCCAGAAGTCAAACTGGCAGTTTGACTCCCGACCACTAAAAGTCGGGAGACCTCTTCCTGACGTCCGAATTGAGAGTGCAACATGGCGTTGGAAAGATCTCAACGAGGGCTACAACTTTGGTTTAAACCTCGTTGCGATTGGACGCCACAGTCGATAGTTATGGCCGTTCAAAGTTTCGGAAGTATAGTCAGGATAGTTTCGGGACTCCATTTCGGGAGTCCCAACAAAATGTGCCATTTGGATGTAGCCTCGGCGGCGAGATGCAGAGAATACTATAGGGGAGTAAGGTGGTGGCTTACTCCCGAGTCCGGGCCGTGGTGAGTCTTGTGTGTCCAAGTGCCCGTGGCAAGTCCCAACACCCAAGGGTGTCCCGAATGCTAAACTAACGTCTTGTGGTTAGTTTTTTTTTGGATGCAGATTCACACGAACTAAACTAGTCCCTCTTCCTAGTCTAATCCATGGGCCCCCAACTCAACCCTCTACCTTTTTTTAGAGTTGGAAGCCGGGAGTGCGCCGTTAAATCACAATTTTCGCAACTTGACTTTATGAAACCCTCAAATGGGTTTCGCCCCGTGACTTAGGAGCTCGTCATATAACCTGTAAGTAGACTATATAATTAGTATAACATATAACATGAAGTAATAGTTGCAATTAGGATTTGTAACTAAAATTTTATCCCATATTGTTTGTCTTACTTTTCAAGTTTGTAAAATAAATAACTAGGTGGATTAAAAACATTTAAAAAATGATATTTGTGATAAACCAATAAAAAAGGTTTGGCCCTAAGGTTAAACCCAAAATAAAATAAGATTATTCAAAATTACCTACCTATTTAAGTCTATTTACTTAAATGCCATGTGTTAACATTTTGCTAGCCTTCAATTGGATTATCTAAATTAATTTAATATTGAAATAAGCTTAAAATTGTCAAGTGTCACAAAATAATTGGGTGAAACCATAAACATGTGTTAGAATGTAAAAATGGTTAATTTGAATTGTGTTTCATACATGCAATTAACCTTTTGTGAATATGATGATTAAAAGTGGATAATGATATTATACATACATGTCAAGTACAAAATGTTGCATGTAACTAAAAATCATGTTTGATTTGTTTTAATTAATTATGACAATTTTTAATTGCACATGTCTTTGCAAATGATAATTACAAAATGTTGACTTTCTATTAATGCATTCATTTTAAATGTCCATTGTAGTTAGTTCCTAATCTAGATGTAGGTTCAATCTTGACCGAATTTTAAATATAAATGGATAAGCTAAGTCTTAAAGTTATATTAATCATGTATTCATATCTTTCATGTAATTTCATCTATAGCCATCCTCAAGTTTGAATATCTTATATGAAATTCAAATTAAACCCCAAGTTAAGCCTTAAATGCATATTAGCTATGAAAGATAAAATATGATGTGTAATGATGATTGGGAATTTTCTATGAAATAAAAACATGTTTAACCTAAATGGTCAAAGAGAAAATGAATAGAATAAATTTACAAACCTTTTGGTAGTTACTTTGATTATGATGAACGGAAATGGTTAAGGAAATTATCATTAATGATTAGGTGTAAATATCACCTTCTTTGAATTCTTTTTCAATTTGGTTATGTGCTTTATGTGCTTGTGAGTGAATACATTATGGTGATGTGTTAGTTTTTAGTTTATTTATTTTTTAATGTATTGTGGGTGTTATGTTTTGACATCAACACGTTCAATGGTTTTGTAGTTGTTAGTTTTGCAATTAGTTTACTTGCTCAGTTAGGTATTAGTTAACTAGGGATAAATTAAGTTAATTTAGTTGTTTGGGTTTTTATCTTGAATCAATTCAAGTGTGAATAGGGTTCAAGATATTTTATGGATGGGATATAATCCCAATTTGTTTGATCTCAAATCACTTTTGGTGATTGGAAATTCTAACACACTTTATTGTTGCATGCAAGTTCATGTGTTTTGTGCGCAATGTTAGTTTTTGCATTTTTGTGTTGTGAAAGTCTTTAAGCTTGGATTCTTGTTTTCATTGCAAATGAACAACCATTTTGAATCACTAAAAATGTAATTAGTTGTTTAGTGTTTTAACTAAACAAGTTGGGTTTAACAATGGCATTTGTTGTTTGTGTTTTTGCGCAACATTATTTTGTAACAACGTTGTGGTTTCAAGTCAAATTCGTTTATGTCATTTAACATATGTGTTTGTTTGTTTCTTGTTCATAGCTAGCTTCCCTAGGGATTTGAACCCCAACATGGTTTGGTTACCTTAAAATGTGGAGAAAGTTAATTTTTCCAAACCTAATGGTAAAGTTTGACACCAATCTGAACCTACCATGTGTCCTTTTTTCAATTTTTATTTTTTTACTTTCATCCAAGTAGATAATCTTTCATCTATAATATGGATGTAAAAGTTTTCATCCATGAAAATTTAATCTAATTGTTTTCCTTTTTATTTGATTTTATCAACTTTCCATCCAATTGGACAATTTTCATCCATAAATCAGATGTGAAAAAATTCATCCATCCATAAACTTTGAAGCCCCATATCTTTTTCATATGATGTTGAATTAAAGTGATATTTATGCCATTTAATTTTTCTTGATGAGGGTTACATGCATGTAAACATGTAGACTTTTTGGAGACAAAAATTGGAAAAGCCCAAAGCTTCATTTCCCATTTTTGAATTAATTTCCATTTTTAAAAAATTCGCATTTCATTCATATGGAAGTACAATCATGAGTGGTTTGCACTAATGAGTTCCTAGGGAGGAGCACCACTGATGTAGAAGATTTTAGGCCATTTAGAGAAAAAAAATTGGAAGCTTGTTCACAAGTAGGGAAAGGTGGTATGTGTGGAGTTAATTTTGCAAAAATTTTCAATACCAACTTCTTGTGTTGGCAAACACCTAATCCAATCACCTATAAGTAGTGGAATGTCACGCCATTATGAATGGGGTGCATTTTAATTTGAATTCCTATTGTGATTCATGTGCACAAATCACGAAAATGAAAATTTGTGTTGCATGATTTGTGCATCTCCATTTGTGTTTGTCTCCTATTGTTTATCAATATGTTGATTGAGTTGTCATTTCATTTGAAGGGCTTGGGGGTTATTAAGATGTGTGTCACTCAATTATGAGTTAAGGGTGAACACACATTTTTAGGTTTATCTTTTGGTGATATATGCTTACTATTCTATGTGAAATCCTAGGTGAAAGGCCATGTGCCTTTTCACCAATGCATTATTTTCATAATGAGTCTATAGGCCATGATAAATATGATTATTGGTTGGGCATGGGATAAGGCTACCACCTAATCCTAATCACTAAATAGGTTTTGCTTGACACATGATTTGCCTAAACATATTGATTAGGTTTTAAACTAGGGTTAAGTTGTATTGGGATGCATAATTGTGGATGTCTTTAGATATGATCATTAGAATGTCCCATTGTTCGGCATTGTGATGAAATCAAATTGATGATTGATGTTCACAATGTGTTCAAATGTTGTTGACCATGTGAAATGTTTTTGTGTATGTAAATATTTTAACCATATAAACGCAATATCCCTGGGTTTGTGTTATGAGAATCATCGTTTAAAGGGTAGGTTAAGTTGTAATAGATTCAACATCCCTTTAGATTAAGTGTATGTCATGACATGTTCAAGACATATGTGAAGTCATTAGTGATAATTTAGTCACCATTTAATTTTTTAAATTACAAATTGGACCCAAAAACTTAGGGAACATTATTTTTAAAATTTATAATATAAATTGTATATAATATAAATAATAAGTTTATGGTTTAGATTTAGTGTGTGTCATGACATGTTTAAGACATATGTGAAGTCAATAATGATAATTTAGTCATTGTTTAATTAATTAGTTATTATTACAAATTGGACCAAAAAACTTGGGCAACATATTTTTTATTTATAATATTTATTATTTATAATATAAATAATAAAATATGTTTTAATTTCATTATTTTTCATCCTATTAGTTGTTGACAAGTGTCACTATCACCTAAGTTAAGTTTTAAACCTAATTTATGTGGCTAAATATACCATTTAATTTAGCTCTTTAAGCTCACTTAGGTAACCACCTAACCTAGGTAGTTTAAGGGTGTACAAAATATTCAATCAATATTCCAATGTTGACCACAATAAATGTCATTTGTGAAATTTAATCCTTAGACCCCAAGGATGGAGTTCAACTTTTTTACCACCAAGCCACCCCACATGTTGTGTAAATAGCCTAATGTTTATTATATTTAAACCATATTTCATTTAACATTACGCATAACTTCAAATATGATCATTTATATCTTATTGATAATTTGTCCAAATGGAAAAAATGAAAATTTATTCATAAATTTCTTTCAATAAATGTACACAATTATGCAATTTATTTATTTATAGTTTAAATTAATTTCAAAAGATTTGAATTTTGTTATTGAATAACATTTTAATAACCATTCTTGGGGAAAAAATAATTCAAAGACATGATTTGTAAATGGAATAATCTAATGCAATTGTGTATTTTTCCACATGTAAAATAATTTTATTTATTTTAAAAATAATATATATAAATTTCTATTTAAATTGATGATAAAATTCCAATGTACAAATAAATTATATATTTCCCACATCTTACACTTCTATTTTATATTTAAATTAAAATATTTATAATATTTATAATATATCATACTTTACTTTTAAAACTTATTTTAAAGTATAATATCTAGTTTATTCACATTGAATATTTTAAATGGATCATATATCAAATAAATTTAAGAAAAATATAATAAAGGTTATTATATTACCTATATGTATATTATTTATCAAAATTATTTTTTTACATGTTGTAGTTCATTATGTCCATCTATACTTGTATTAAATTACTAATAATCATTTAAAAAACATCGTAAATAATTGTATGACCACATTGTCTATGTAATGACATATCATTTTGTCCACGTCATTTGCATAATTATTCTTAGTTATATTTGAAATAATTTTTATCTTAATCACATTTTCAAATGATATTTTGAACATCCACATCATTTTATCATCAATCAGGGATGTCATATGGATGAAAATTTGTAATGAAAAAATGATGTCATCATTTTTATTATTGTGTCATCATCTACTAGTCAAATGCACCATTATTATATGACTACAGTAAATTATGTAATCATTTAAAACATATAGTCAATGATTTATTGATTGCAAAGGAAATAATTCCTTGTAGTGCATGGATGCATTTATGGAGCCACCAAAGGACCTTGCTAATATTCAAGGGTGGTTACCACCATCAAACTAAAATATTTTATCCAAAAGTTTAACAATTGGTGTGATATATTAGAAATGCGAAATCCTTAATTGTTTACACCCTTTATGGCATGGAAGGATTTATTTCAAAATTTGGAGGGGCTGCCTATAAATGATTATCATAAGTTTAAACATGCCAATGAAGTTTAAATTGAAGAATGACACTTGTATTAATCATTCATTGATGTGTTTATTATTGAAATACCTATGATCCCAACATTTGTTTTCCACTTTAAATGTGATTACAATCTTTAGTAGGAGTGTGACAAATGGTAGTGATAATGTTAATGGAAGGAATAATGTTAATGGGAATGATATTAGACAAGGAGCTTAAGCGTCGAATGTGGGATGCCATGTTACTTCAACTTGCACAACCCACTTTGGCAAATGTGTTTCAATTATCAAAATACATAAAAATGAACATGTTGGAAGAATGAATAATTACACTTGAGTTCAACAATGAAAACTTAAGGAATGCATCCACATCATTAGTTCAATAATCTTGTGGCCAATTCAATAAGGTTGTGCCACAAAAGACCAAGGGGGCCAAATTAAAACAAAGTAGTTGCACATTATATTTTGTTGAGCAAGGGGAGAAGACAATTGTTGGAAATGTGGTGGGCCTCATTAGAAAAAATATCATCTTAATCCTCTTCAAGCCACTACCACCAACCCTAAGTTTTGTCAACCTTTTTTTCATTACAAGGTTTATGATTCAAACCATTGTTTCACAATATATTTAAAATTGAAACAATGTTAATCACATATACCAAATGTTGGTAAGGGTTAGGGTTTTGGGAAGGGCTAAAAAGGGAAAAGTATGACCAACAAAAGGTTGGCTACTAAACCAACTCAAGGTTTATCCAACACCATGGAAGCTAGGTTTGCATCATTGGAAGCCTTAGTTACAAGCATGGCGACTTAAACGAAATCTAATGCATATATGTCAAGGAAGGCAAAGGATTGAAAATAATCTTGTTCACACCAATATTATAGTTTGGATGTGTGATCCAAGATATTTCATGGAGTTAATGTTTCAAAATTAGTGGCCCCAAATTAAGATATTGTGGATGTTTTAGGAGGTCACGATCATGGAGACCATATTGGGGTTCCCAATAGGGTTAAGATGTTTTCCACAATTGCAGTAGTGACATTGATGAATGATTGAATGTAGGAATCATGAGGTGTTAATGAAAGGTTGGATCTTTAACATGGAGAAGTTCAATGCTATGTGCAATTCCCATAGTCATTCATGTTGATTGACACCATTCCTAATCCTACATGAACATCAATTTTTAGTGGGGTGCCAAGGAAGGTGTTTAATTATTTTTTTTGGGCCCAAAACATCCATAAGTTTGGGGGTAGCCAAAGTGGTGTACTAAAACACCACTGTTTACCATTGAAACATTAGCCATTTTAAATATTCAACCAATGGTTGTGTCGTATTTAGTAACCACATTATGTGAAAATGGAAGAACACCAAATGCAGTGATTAGGTCAAAGGACATTTTTCCGCCTATTATAATTTCCCAATAGGTTTTTTAGGCCAACTGCACAAAGGTGTGTAAAGGCCACCTTAAATCTTGGCACATGATCTAATTAAACCTCGTTCAACCTTCTAATGTGACCAACAATTGATCAAGCTAGTGTTGTTCCCAATGTGGTGGTAATGCACAATGAAGGAAGATTTTTTCAATTTAAGGGGCATCAACATGTTAATATTAACCCCCAGGGTTTTGAGTTAAATTATAATGCTCAACCATTAATGTTGGGTAAAGTTGTTGACAATTTTAGATTGAATGATGCCAATATTAACCTATGCCCATACTAAATTTTGACATCAATGGGTGGTTTCAGAGATGGTTCAAGGGTTAATCAAGTAGGAAGATCGCAAGTATTTTCATATATTTATATTTTAAAAATGTAATTAAATGCATATTAATACATTCAATTTTTGAATATATTCAATGAAATCAAAGAACCTCCTTTTATTGAGCATTAAAATAAAAAAAATTCATGAGTTCAATGTATTAAGGTTTATTTTATTGATATTTTCCACCAAAAAAAGAAATATCCATCATTGGGATATTTTACCATGTTTTTAACATGTGGAATTGTCGCAATTTTAGCCTTGGGCTTATGACCAAAGCAAGGGTTTGTGAAGGTGCGGGCCAAGAGTGAAGGTCGGGAGTCACATTTCATACTTTTGGGAGTGCATGAGAGTGTGAGGGAATGAACCCCCACACTCCCATTTGAACTCCCACATTGGGAATTAGAGTCCCAATGAATTCTCAAATTTTTAAAGGAAAATTGCAGGGGTCAAAACTCATTAAATTGAAAAGTTCCTTATATCATTGAATTTTTTTTGAAACGTAGATGATTAAAATGGGCTCACATGATCCATTTGGATACTTATAACATAAATTATGGCCAAAAGAAAGGTCGGGAATCGCCCCAAGTTATTTGCATGCAAGTGTCATGCCACATACTGTTGGAAAGATCTTGATGAGGATTACAACTTTGCTTTAGATTTCATTTCAATTAGAGGTTTTCAAAAGAAGTTATGGGCTTCCAAAATTGTGGAAGTCCTAATTTTGAGAATTTCAAGATTCCAACTTGGGAGTCTTGGGACAAAATGACATTTGGGTGCTAGCCCCGTGACCAAACACAAAGAATATTATAAGGGGGAAGGTGGTGGATTCCCCCAAGTTTGGGTCGTGGTGAGTCTTGTGAGTTTGTGTTTATTCATGGCTTATCCATGGACCAAAAGTGTTCCAACTATGCATTAATCAACTTGTTATTTGGTTTGTGTAGGTCCGTGTGAGTAATTGATTTGCTTGTCACTCTTCCTAGTCCTCATCCCAGAGCTTTAACATGCCCTTCTACCCTCAAAGTGTTGCGAGCTAAGGAGCGTGCCCCAACTTCTTTTCCTTCCGCTGTTTTCACCTTTGGATTCGTAGTTGAGTCCATCCAGGAGTTTGGGGGTGCATCAAGAATGAACTTCTTTTTTTCCTTTATGCTATCAAAATGGTTCATTCCAAAAACATAAATTTATGTTAGTGTAATAGAATTTTGAAAAAAATGTCATTAGTGGAAGGCCTTTGTACACATCCTTGGAATCATGTTTAATTTCAATGAAAATGAACCTACTATTGACATCATTAACCAAATAATTTATGATCAACAAATTGCCCATGTGCTTGATTATTTCAAAAGTTTAAGTACAACACATGTAGGAAATTTAACTTTAAAATTGACATGATTTGGTGTTGTGAATATTGTAAGATTGGATATCGTGGAGGCACAAATTAAGGCTTGGGTTAATGATTTCATGATGAACATCATATTTAAATCATATCTACATTCATATTTATATTAATATATGCACAATCACCTATGATAAACCCTTGAGGAAAAAATAAGGTTTGGCTTAATGGTTTCATGATGAATATCATATTTAAATCATATTTATGTTTGTATTTAGATTCATACTTGCACAATAACCTACGATGTACTTTCAAAAAGAAATTAAGGTTTGGTTTAATCATCATATCTAAATCATATTTACATAAATATTTAAATTCATATCTCACAATTACCTATGATAGACCTTAGAAAAGAAATTAAGGTTCAACTTTGATGTTTGCATGGCAAGCACCATATTTATATGAGTACTATAATACCATGACAAATTCGGCATATGCATGTTGAATAATTAAATTAATTTTAGTTTCTTGGTTTGACACTTGGGTTTTTAATTCTGAAAATTTCAACAATAAAAAATAAATTTATTATAAGATACTTTTGTTTCAAACAATTTGAATTGTTTTAACGATCAAGTGGATCTCTATTTAGTATCTTGCCTTCAAAATGACTAGAGATCAAACTTTTATATCTAAAACAACTTTTTCGAAATTTTGACAAATTGAAAAATAATTTAATTTATGCCCAAGCCACCAAAGTACTACAATATTGAGATTAGTACTTGCACAATCATCTTAGGTAGACCTTAGACTAAAATTTAGGGTTTGGCTTAATGGTTGCATGACGAGCATCGTATTTAAATCGTATTTGAATCCGTATTTATATTCGTACCTGCACAATAGCCTACGGCAGACCTTCAACAAGAAATTAGGGTTTGGCTTACGATTGAAACCCCATTTAGGGTTTCAGGGTTCATGAAGAGCATAGGGACCTGCGTAGAATCTGGAGGAAAGCTTAAGATTTCCTTCGGAGATGCGTTAGATATTCGCTGTTTATGTGTGTTTTTTGTCGACGTTGGATTATGAAATTGTTGAAGCGAATTCGCGAACAAGGTTGTGATTTAAATCGGATTTTGGCTGTGGCGTAGATGTAGATAAGAGCTTTTATGCAATTACATCTCGCCATCCTGGGGAGGTTCTGAAAGCAGAGGAGCGAAGCCCTTAGAGAGAGAGAGAGAGAGAGAGAGAGAGAGAGAGGACAATTCGTAATGTCGTGGGCATGAGATTTTGTTAGGGTTTGATGATTTTTTAGCGAGGCTTGAAAATCTTTGGTGTCTGAGGAGAGGAGAGAGAATGGGGGACGCCAAGGAGATTTTAGGGTTGCACAAAGTGGCCGGCCTGGGTGCGAGTGCAGAGAAGCGCAAAACACCGAAAGACGCTTTCAAGAAGCCGGATGGCGTTTCCCGTGAGGTAAAGAGAAAGTTCTACTAACCTTGCAAATGATCTCCTGTAATGCATCCTCTTCGTGTTTTTCCTTGTCGTCCAAAAGATACGAAGTCGATGTCTTGATTGTCATCATTGAGAGGTTTAGCTGAGAATTGCTGTTTGAATTCGTCGTTAGGCTCTGATACGTTGCAAGAAAGGTTTATTAACTAAGAGGAGCTGGTGCAGGTCTACGCCCTCACTGGCGGGTTACCTCCAATTATGCCAACTCTAGACCCTTCTTCTCTGAAACGGCGGCAAATTCCCTCTAAAAAGGTACAGATGCCCTCCCTTAGGTCTCTGCATTTGACTGCTGAAGTCTACAATGAGCATCAAACCAAGAAACCTAGTGGCTGGGACTCATGGCCACACTGCATGTTATTGGGTGTTGTCTCCACTACTACATGCAGAAGATGTTCCCCATGATGACTCGCCAAATCAGTCATCCAAAGTGTGAGAAACCCAAAGGGCCTTCAGGTTTCTGAGGGAAAGCAGAGACAAACACATTGCTCCTGTTAATGCAGTTAGAATATGTGTACCTTTAGGAAACAGGATTGAGCATCCTGCTGTGTGTAAAGCCTGATGGCTTCCTGGCTTTTTCTCAACCCCAGATTTTTGGGCACCAATTTTCAATGGTCAGGATCTCTGAGATCCAATGGCCATAACTGCAGAGAGGTATGGAGGGTTTTTCTGTTCATACAGCATGTGTTGCAAAAAATTTAATGTCTGCCATATGGGTGGAAGAACCCCCTGGAATTACTGGGGTGTAATTACTGAAATTAAGGGTGCCTTGATTTACACTAAAAG
>Ga0209611_10009653_pt1 | contig 14514 bp, 10 predicted proteins | sample S1TSphgellanicum_3_FD_187693 | JGI IMG/M metagenome (GOLD analysis project Ga0209611, IMG submission 187693) | Host-associated microbial communities from peat moss isolated from Minnesota, USA - S1T2_Fc - Sphagnum magellanicum MG (SPAdes) (version 2) | ecosystem: Host-associated > Plants > Peat... | reverse complement strand
TATCTTTCACCACAAAGCATGTGAGAAGCTCTCTGTTCCTGATCTGGGCACATTTCAAGTATCTTTTCAACATTGTCTCATTCCCCTAATATTAGACATTTGAGATAACAAATAAGCTATACCCAATCTTCTAGGCCTGGTCCTCAATTATCTTCTCTCTTTTTTGTCTGTTATGTTTGTTCTTTCTTCCAAATGAGCGTTGTCTTTAATGAGTGTGTATATTAAATGCACCACCGTCCATTTTTGAAAGCTTTGTGCAGTGCAAATATGAAAAAAAGTTATTCGGGTAAAAGATTTAGCCATAAACAAACTCTCAAGAGTGTTACTTTCAACATTTGTAATTCACCGTCAAAAGGCTTTGGATGTAATTAATGCCAACATCATGTTTGACAAACGTTGATTTGATCGATGACTTTTACCATTGACATCCTTGACAAAAAAATTTAACACAACAAAAAGAACTTCAAAAGTTTATGAATAAATTCTTCAATGGAACTTCAGTTTCAATGAATCGCAACAATTTATGATATTCATCACATTTGGACAACAAACGCAACCTCAACAAAGTAACTTATGCCAAGAATTGTCCAAAAAACTTATTGGACCAACCAAAAGCCAATATGTTTTGCATTCAAACTCGAGGAATACATCCCACAAACACCATCGCATATAAATTGAACAATGACCGTAGTTTTCTTTCCAACAACATTTGTACATCCCAGGGCTGATGAGACATTCCATGAAAAGCATGAAGCAAATAACCAAAGTTGGGGTGGTTCTTAGAATGAGAGACAGATACCCACTGGTTATCAGCCCAGGTATATACTCACTCACCTTCTTGGTTCTCAAGATATTCAAATAACCGGGGTATTGGCACACAAATCATGGTTCTCAAAACATGAAAAAGTCGAAGAACCAGCCGGAGAGAAATACCGGTTCTTTGCCGGTTCTTTCGTGAAAATTGTGTCAATTCTTTCAAGGTTTTTGAAATAACCGGAGCTGACGGTTCTTTGTTTCTGAATGTGTTTCCCCAAACAATCAGAAGCACTGGTTCTCTCTCTCTCATCCCGCAATATTTAAAGAACCGGAACAGAAGGTTCTCCAAAATTCAAAGAACCGTCCAACGCTGCCAATCACCTTTCATCCACAATCCAAAATCCTTTTTTTCTTTTCGTTGTCCTTTTTCATCTCATCTGCAACCCTAAAACTGTAAACCCTAAAAGTTCTGCATTCTCTCGTCGCTCCTGATTCCATCGCCTGTCTTCTTCTTCTTCTTCTTCTTTTTCTTTGTCTTTGCAGTCAGAAAGCAGTCGATCACGACTCGTATCCCTTACGCAGGAGCAAGATTCGAGAACAAAATTCCTCCCTGAGAACATTTTGTCGATATAAAGAAGGAAGTAGGGTTTTGGAATGGCGGGAGCGCAGACACGGACAGGCGTAGGCACATTGATGGGGAGAGCGTGTATTGGGTATTTCCAACGCCGCTGCCTTCTTCCCCATTCTTCACCTCAACCACACAATGCTCCGCCGTCTCTGATGTACTTCAAGAAACATTATGAAAGCATGTGCAATCCATGGTGGCAGCTGGATAGTCCACGTCGTGCTGCCTATGCAGACATGCAGTTTGTCAAAGCTTTTCAGGTACATAGCTTTGATCTTTGTTTGGGTGTTGAATATCCGTTATGGGTAGGCGAGAAAGCGAAAGAGTCTTCTTCACAGTGAATGAGTGCATCATGTGTGCGCCAAGGGGAAAACCCGCTAGAAAAGCCGTGCTCGACGAAGGCCTGGTCGTCTAGAAAGAACCCTTTTGGAGTTCGGTGAGACATTGCCAAATTGTTCAAGGGTTTAGGGTTTAGGGTTTCTGTTGGTGGATAAAGATAAGTTATGAATACCATGCAGGCAATGTGTGTAGTTTGTATTAGGTTAACAGTTGGTGAAGAAGAAAGTTCATGCAGTGGAGACAACACTTCTTCAGCTGATTTCCTATTTCATTCAGAAAATCAGCTGTTTTATTGAGAGGGAAGATGGAAATTATCTTTGTTTCACAAGCCCAGAATTTGCTTTAACTTTGTCACTCCTGGGGTTTGCACATACATTTACAAGAGCTGACAGAGTATGTGTGATGGTTCCAGATGGGTTTAGGGATTAGGGTTTATGGGATTCAATCCTAAATGTGGAGAAATAATAGCTGAGAGTAAAGCATCATCACTTTGAGAATGTTTAACTGTTTTCTGCCAAGGATGCTTGGTTCTGTTTGCCTTTTTACAGGGAGGAAAGCATGAGACCCGCTGCATTGTGACTCGAAGAATGAGTACATCTGGAAGCAGTGGTAGTGCGGAGGCTGCTAAGAGTGGTGAAGAGCTTGCAAAGTCAGCTAGCAATGGCGTGAAAGGACCCACAGAAAAACCAAGGGCTGTCCGCGGTGGTGTACGTCAGTGATATATTATTCCTTGATTTGCTTTCTGTGAGTGTGGATTATGAGTGCAGGTCAATGTTATGATATGATTGCAGAATTTCCTTACCAAAGTGACAGTGCCAGGGTCTGAAACTTAAAAGTCTCCTCTTCAGGCTCCCTAAAAACATTTTTCATTAGAAATGAAAGCAACAGATAAAAACTCAAAGACTGAAAATTGATTTTGTTGTAGCCATTGTATTTCCTGGCTGTCACATACCAACTGCAAATTTAGCAGTCAAACTTGATGCTTATGCTGCTCAAAATACAGAGAAAAATTGCAGATTGGTCTTGGTTCACTTCCCAAGCTTCTATCTCTGTGTTATGGTCACACATACACAAAAAGACTAAGGTTTATTTGGTATGTGCATTGTGCAGCCAGTATCATGGGCCAGTCTGGCACTCTTGGTGGTTACGGGAATTGGGCTGATCTTGTATTGGGATTGGGAGAAAAAAAGGCAGCTTCAAGGTGCCTATATGTGATACTTTATTGTATTTGCTGTCAGCTTTTCATCTGAGGCATTTTGAGTGCCTCTGGTCTGAAGAAGAGAGCTCAAAGGTTAGAAAGTCTAAGAAAACAAACAAGGAGTTTCAAATCAATACAAAATAATACAGCCTTATTTTTTTCCATCCATTTTCTGCATGAGTTTCTGTGCTACATCATAAGCAACTGATTATTGCAGTATTCATCATTTCCTGGATTCAGTTTTCTGTTTACAGTTTATTGAACTTATAAAAGGTTTTTCTTAGGTGCTTAATATTTTGTCTGTCTTATTTGCAGTAATACGTTCAGATGGGGCTGCTGTGGCAAGGACTGGCCCTGGGGTTGGGAAGGCTGCAATTGGGGGTCCATTCAAATTGGTTAATCAGGATGGAAAAGAGGTGACCGATAAGGACTTTGTTGGCAAATGGACTCTTATCTACTTTGGGTTTACATATTGCCCAGACGTCTGCCCTGATGAACTTACAAAACTTGCTGAGGCTGTTGATGAAATAGGTATGTGTCCTCTCACTAGGCCAGTGGGATTGTTCTGCCAACTGTATTGTTACCAGTTACTATAAGCTTCAAGACAGCAGAAACAGAGAAAGGAGTAAATTCTATCTTCATGATGCAGAGAAGAAAGTTGGTGAGCAAATTGTGCCAGTTTTTATCTCTATTGATCCTGAGCGTGATACTGTGGAACAAATTCGAGAATATTTGAAAGGTAACTTTGATTTTTCAACAACCCATTTTGGCCTCTATTCTCTGTGTGTGGACAGCCTTATGATGTAAAATACATAAAAGGGAACTGCACTGTGAGGAGATGCATGAGTTAAAAGGTGGAATGCAGTAGTTTTGTCCAAAAGAGGATAAATTACCATTAGCTGCAGGTTTCATTGGATCCACAGTGAGTGACTCTTGAGAGACTGGATATATCCTCTGGGCCAGCACTCTAGACCCTTTATTGTGTTATCTACACACAAGCAACTGATTCACTTTGGTGAGAGTAGTGGGAAGAAGAGATGTTTCTTTGGGCCATCTCTTTACTGGGAGGCAATGCAACTAAATCTGGTGACTGCTTGTGTTTGGAGGGCACTTCAAATGGGTACTACTGAATTTGTCAGACTTTGCTGGTGGTTTTTTTCGCAGAATTTCACCCCAGATTAGTGGGGCTGACTGGTAGTGTAAAAGACATTCAAGAGGTGGCTCGTGAGTACAGGGTGTACTACATGAAGACTGAAGATGAGGGCAATGATTATCTTGTTGACCATTCTATAATCATGTATGTGTCAAGGTTTACAACCTGTGTTAATATTCCTGACAATTATGCTTTTAGGCAAGGGTTATGAAATTGTGGCACATCTTTTGAGTTCTAACTTATAATGACAGTTAAGCTATGATCAACCACTTTTTTGTTTGCTGTTCTATTCTAAACCCTAAACCCATGAATGTGTTTAGGGTCATTCATGGTTGTTGAGATGTTCTGATTCCCAAAGCAGGCTAATCATTGGCTGCTGAGTTCAGCTGGGTATATTTCTGATTATGTGTTTTTGCCTTGCAAACCTTTGTTAAGCATCTTGTGCTGCTATTTCTGGCCTGCAGGTACTTAATGGATCCAAACATGGATTTTGTGAAGTTTTTTGGGAAAAATTATGATGCAAAAGCTCTTGCTGAGGGTGTATCTGAGGAGATCCGGAATGCAAATAAACAGAAAGAAGTGAGCTTAAGCCAGCATGCTTAAGGCTTCTTTCCTTGGAAGATCCATACGCGCTACTTCCTTTCAGGGAGTTAGCATCATGCACAAGAAGAGAATGAGGTGCCCAATCACTGGGCCATGTGTACTGCAGATCTTTGCATGGTAAATATAGCTCTGCTGTAGAGTTCTGTTTCCCTGTTATGGGTACCAAAGAATCAGGCAATGCACTATGGACAAATACCTAGGTCAAGTCTTTGTCTGCTTTACACGGTTCAGAGCAAGTGAAATAACTGAAGGTGGAAAGGATTCAGGGTTTAGGCTTTAAGTGAAATACATACTTGACAATAGCCTGAACTCTACTGAATCATTAGGAGTTGTAGATGAAGATTATATTTTGCAGGATGAGATTAAAGAGTTTCTGATGAAGGCAGCCCAATGGAGTCAGTCCAATAAATGTGGAGGAGGCCATTCCCAACTATTTTATGTCTCTCTGCTGTGTGATGTAGAACCCTTGACACATATTTGCAGTTCATGTGAAGAATAAAACTCTATCAAGAGGTGGAGGAGACATGTCTCTCAAGTCTTGTATATGGGCCCTCTGTATGAACCAACAATCATTTATACAGAAGGCCAGCAAAGCCAGATTATCAGTACAAACAGGTTAGTTTGCTCCTTTGCTTGTGGAAATCTGTTTCTAAACATGTAAGCTGAGTTTTCTTCTGAAGGTTTTTTGGCTATTCTGGAAGTCTATCTATCCAGTGTGTGAAGAAAATTGCCATTGGGAAAATCTGGAATTTGAGATTATGCAGAATAATTTGAAACTGTTACTTACCTAAGCTGGGGAAGATGGTTGCAATTTTATGCTTTGCTTCAGCCAGCATTTGAGTGTTCTCCAAATGGCAAAATTTCAGGCTGTTCCAAGTCTCCATGCAGCAGATTTGAGATTGAGACTTGAGATTTCCAGTTTGATTTTTGAATGATCACACAACCTTAGTGTCTTGATGTCTTACATGAGCAGTCTGAAGTGTTGAAACCTTTACTCATTTATACCTGTTTGGAATCTGTGGTGTTTCTTGGATCTGTCTGTACATCCCATCCTCCCCTTGACATCATCAATCTTCATGTATTGTAATCTGTCAGTGCATGGTGAAGGGTGCTATCTCATGATCACAATCCTGGGTCATTTTCCTTCATTCACAAATTGGGTACCTTCTAATCCCTGTCAACTGCATGTTTCCTAGGTGACTTGAAGCCACTTTGGATTACCCTTTCACAGCCAGTTAACTCTCTGGCTATGTGTGTATGTTTCCTTAGCCCTAAAAGCTACATGTGTAAGCTGAAGGCCAAAGAATGTATGTGGATTAACTTACCAGCAAATAATGATGCATTAGACATTCCCGGAGTTTTTCTTATTAGTTTCATGTAGCGCTGGTTGGTGCTCATTGGTGTCTTCATGTCACGAGGCCGCCCACTTACCAACCTTTTTTCACATTGTCACAAAAGAGAATGTAAAACCAAAGAAATTAATTGCTAGTTTTACAAATGGTGAACGTTTGTTGTGCTTTTGGTGGGTGACATCCACCTTTAAAACAACCACCATTGATGCAAATTTAAATGCAAGTAGTAATCACCATATTTCCAATTGTGCTGATGTGGCTGGGTTATGATCTTCACACACGAACACTTTTTACAAGCTCAAAAGTCACTAGGAAATGAAGATAAGATGAAACCTGATGTAGCTGGCATTGCGACAATCAAATGTACTGAGGCCCACATTATTTTCAACTATGTGCAGGGCTTGGTTTCGAGGTGCCCACAAATGATATGGACACAACTTTTTCTGCTTGCCAGATAATTCCCCTACTTTGATCATGGTGTTTTCAAAGTAAGCTTTGGACCTGGACAACAACACTGATGGGTGTGTCAGTGGGGACACTCTTTCACTGAGATCTATGAACACAGATGTGCTATGTTGCAATAAAATATTAGAGTTTGAGAACTGGGGAGAGGAAATCAGAGACTTATGTCAAAGAGAACATCCACTCACCCAATGTTTTCTCTTGTCTTCTGCAAAAGCTGAAATTTGCTATAAGAGAGTGTGGATTTCCTCACACAAAAACCCGCAGCTCATGACTTGTGCGTGAGGTAAACTTTGTGGTTTCATCAATATCATGTATAAAAATGTGGTGTTTATTGTGGCACATATTACATTAAAATGGCAAAAAAAATTGACATTAGGTAATGGCACATAGTCAATGATGTTATGGTGAGGAGAAGCCATGTAGCAATTATAGCTGGAGTGGTGTGAGGAGGGAAGTGGCTTACGTGACATCACTGAAGTTGGATTGGCCTGAAGCATTTTTGACCTTGTATCCAGTTAGTACTTGAGGATGTGGTATCTGCATAGAACACAAAAGATTGTAAATCTTGTAGGTATCTTATGTACAAATCTCAAATTGATAAATTTCAAAGTTGCGGTGCCCATGTCCTATGAGACCCATGAAACTTTTTCCACATAGAATTTGGTTGTAGCAGAAGTTAATTAAGCCTTGTGAGTTGCAGCCTGAGTTTCAAATCAACTAAGCGTAAGTATATGTACAAGTACTGCTTCCTTTGAAAGCCAAGAAAACAATATTAAGAGGCAAAGGTATATAAACAATTGTGTACAGCATAGAGGTCACCACTTGTCATTCTGATAACTCCACAGGAGGAGTGACAGAGGTTATGGTATTTGGAGTGCTTGTCTTTGGGGGTGAAGGAAGCAGCAGCAAAATTTGGCACACAGAATCGATGACCTGGGTCCACATACTTGAGAGTTCGAGTAACCGGGTCATGTGTTCTGGGGACTGAATTTGATCTCAATGATTCTGGTGTTGAGCATGCAGGAGCAGGCTTGCTCTTCCTCAACATTATTGCAAATCTTAAAGTCTAGTTGCAGATCAATTGCAGATCAATTGCAGCAGCACTTTGAACACATCAATTGAACAAAGTTCCACATGAAGGGATTGCCTGGAAGAGCAACAGTTAGCATAAAAAATGATGAAACCCATTTAGGACAACCATATAGGCAGCTTTCTTGGCATTCAGAACAATGGAGCGACCCAAAAGCTGGATGCTAACCTAAATCTCTCAACCTGTGCTTCTGAGGAAATTATGTTGTGGGTTTTGGAGCTTAGGGTACCCATGTTGAAGAAATGAATCAAGAGGAAAGATACAAGAATAGTCAAGCTTTTATGTGGAGCTCAAGTATAAAGTCTTTGTTCTTGGAGTATTTGATGTGTGCAGAGAACATGCAATTGGGTTTGGGTGCAATAGAACATGAATGATCCAGTTGCATGTTTGGGGAAATACAATTATGCTCCTCTTGTTGATGATCCAGAGAAAAAGTTGCAGATGAGGAGGGGATGTGTAAGAAGGGTGCAAGTAGCCTTTAATTAACAGTACTCAAGATTGAGGAGAAATCAAGAGGACCAACTAGTACTAACATGGAAACAAGAAGAAGCAAGAGATTGGAGATCTCCTCCTTTATCATCATCTGCACATCAAATAAAAACTCGAATTCTTTTCTGTTGAGAGGGGCTCAAGGAAGTTCTTATTGCAAAAAGACATCTTCAGGAGTATGTATGTTTGGAAGCAACCTGAACAAAACCCACACAAAATCTTGGAAGAAAAGGCTCACTCATTTAGAATTCAAGTGGTTCGATTTTGGGTATGTCAAACTTTAGTTTTACAAGCAACATCTGGCAAGTACCTACCTGCCAATGTTGGTAGAATTTGATCACTGCCTGCTAGTACTGTTCAGGTGCGCCTCTTAATGGACAACAAAAATCATGAAATGGCAATTTGCTGCAAGAGATTCAACACTTCACTTATCTGTAAGCCTCTTTTGGGCCAAAATCAAGAGATGGCAATTTTCTGTGAAGGAGATTGAACACTTAAATCTTTCAAACATCACAAGTGTACATGAAAGTGGGGGAGAAGTGGAGTAGCTAGGAGTGGAGTCACATGGAGTGATAATCAAGTGATGAAGAAAAATCCAAAGTCCTGTGAAACAGGCAGTTACATTGGGCAGTTAATTTCTTTTGGTACCTGCCTTCAGTACCAGCTGAAGCTTTCATGAAAATCATTTAAGCCCCTTTAAAACCTTCAACATTCTGAGTGTCTTTTCATCTTCAACTCACCAACAACATTCTTCTTCAACCCACCAACAACCTTCTTCTTCAACTCACCATCAACACCACTTGAAATGGGTGGTCTTCTCCATATAATCTCTTTCGGAACTCATTTTCTGATCAAGCAAGCCTTGGCTTCTTCTTGTTGCATTTTGCATGCTGATGATTCACCTACCTATCCCATCCCATCCCCAAACCTGAAGAACACACAGAATAAAACCCACCCCACATTAGAGGCAAGGAGTATTACAAGGGAAGATTTGTCACCCAGTCCATATCATTGTAATAGTATTATTTGCAACTTGCGTAGTGGTGATTTCAAAGCCAAACCCCAAAATGACCAACAAGATTCACCCAAGGCAAATGTTCCAAAGTGTTTTTGTAATCGTATTTATGGATGCATCAATAGGTAGTACAATTGAACCCTTAAGAAATTTAGGTCATAGAGAGAGTTGTTGCAAGAAAGACCTAGTTCGTGGCACAACTTTGCAATATACAACATATAAGTACTAGCTCACTAAGACAACTCTTGAACAAAACAATTCAAGGCACCAATTCAAACAATCTCATTGACCACAACTTTTTTCTTCACACCTAGGCACAAGCCTATGATGCTATTACAACCTATAGGTATTAGTTCACTAAGGCAACTTTCAAACAAAACAATTCAAGGCACCCAATTCAAACAATCTCATTGGTCACAATTTTTTTTTCTTCACACCTAGTCAGCACAAGCCTATGATGCGCTATTACAACAATTATAGATCCAAGATATTTTGAATTGGAAGTACTCCTGAGCAAATAACCTCAAACCTCATCATTAAACAAAGAACACCCAAGTACAATTAAACAAAATCTCAGGCATTCCCTTCCTTATTTTACTGGGCTTTGAGCTTCTTTTGACATTGGTTGGTTCAACCAACTCCTGCAACTTGGGAGATCGCAACCATGCTTTCAAAACAAAAGATGGAAACTGATGTAGAAAATCCTTTAAAGAATCAAATCACACTTACTCAACATGTATGTTTTTGGAGAGTAGCTCAAGGTTCTCCGTTTCACTAAGATAAATTAACCTTTAAGAAAAGGGGGGCGGGAAGGGAGGAGGGGAGGAGAGAAAGTTAATAGTCTTCAAAGTGGAATTCCTCAAACCTAAATAGTTCAAGTTTCTTCTTCAGGTCATACATAAAAGTTTCAACCCCGTATGCTTTAAAAATTAAGCTATTTTTTACACGACAACACATCGTCCAAAACATATGCCTGCATACTCGGTCATATGTTGTAGAACGTGTGCATGCCCCCACAAATGCACATGGCTTGTTGAACAGCAATACATATTCTATATGGATACTCTGTTATGCCTTCTGAGAGCAAAAAGACAGGTCCTTTTTAAATGCATTATATTTTCCATGTATGCACGATCATTATGAATTTTGATTCTTTGAATGTTCCAATCGAATGAATGGTGGTTTGGGGCCCGGTTGCATCATACTTGCATAAATAGTAATGCATTGGCGCATAAAAGGGTATGACCCACTTCCTTTGTTTCTTTCAACAACAAGTTTTTTTTTTACAAAAATTTTTAAAATTAAAAAAATGGGTTGAGCCCATTTTTGGTGGAGTGGAAACTTATTGACACCAAATTTAAATAATTGATGGAATATTGGGTGTACTAAATGCTTGCTAATTTTTTTAGTTTTTATTACAATTAAAAGTATTGTTCATTGAAAATGATTTCCTCTGCAACCTGAATTTGAAATAATGAACTAAGAAATAATTTCCTACACACTTTTGATTGTACACAACCATAAGCCTTAAAAATCAGAAGCCACAACATTTCATGATATGGTGAATCTGAAAGAAAATCTGCATTAGTTGACACATACAAGTGCTTGAATCCATTTTGCAAAAGGCCAATTACATAGACTCATATGTAGCCTCAATTCGAGTCATTATGGTGAGTACCTACTTGTAAGGGCTTTTATGCAGAACTCACAATCACCATCACCACCAACTGAAATCTCTTTGTCTCCAAACTGCTCAATCATGTAAAGGGGACGGTGGGGGGGGGGAGGGGGAGGGGGAGTACTTGCCTTCCAAACTTTGCTGCAACACAAAATTATACTGGCAACACACTCTTGTACTAAACTAATGGATTAAGTATTAAGTACTAAATACTTCCTCAACATTCCACTGTCAGGCTCTCTTGCACTTCCGAAACCCAATGGTGCACAACCAACCAGTTTCCTTCAAACTATAAGAACATGGGTACAAATCAGTGGTGCATCATAATAAGTTCTGAGAAAAAAATGGCAACCAGTCTCTCTCTCTCTCTCTCTCTCTCTCTCAACTCACCCACGTTTGTTCCTTTTTCTTTGTTACAATGTACCACTACTTGTACATTGGGTGGGCCCTTTTGTGAACAATAATATGAAGAGTTTGTGCAGGCAGCTAATCTGGGTTGATTCCCTTGCATCAAGAATTGAGAGATGGAGAGAGAGAGAGAGAGAGAAAGAAAGAATATAAATATATATACTTACTATGTGTAGTCACTTCAATATAATGCGGTTTTTCTAACACAAAAAGCTGCAGCTCACGACACGTGTGAGATAAAACTTTGCGGTTTCATTCATCACAATGTACACTACAGCGTGTTCATTGTGTGGCATATGTTACATTAAAATGTCATTTTAATGTAATATGTGTTGCAATAAACATCACATAATTGTACATTATAATCGATGAGATAAACTTTGTGATTTAATCCATCACAATGTACAATACAGCGTGTTTTTTGTGTTGGGACATTCGAATGTAAATATGTGTCACAATAAACATCACATATTTGTACATTGTAATAGATGAGATAAACTTTGTGATTTCATCTTGTACAATACCCATGGTGTTCATTTGTGGCATATGTTACATTAAAGTGTCATTTTAAATGCAATATGTGCCACAATCAACAATCACATATTATTGTACATTGTAATAGATGAAACCACAAAAGCTTTACCTCACACACATCATGCATCATACATAAGCCATGCAGGACCTTTTGCTTTGAGGCACTTCTTTTTTTCTTTTTTTTAAAAAAATTTTGTTTACGTGAATTGAATTTTGGTTGGATTTCCATCTAAAATTTTCTGTTTGTGATTGATTTCTTCACCAGAGTATAATTTTAAATCTTTTTTTTTCCCCCCCTCCCCACCATGAATAGTTGAATTATGGGTAGTATTATTCTGACACTTCTCTCAGCTCGTCTGTGTGAATTTGAAACTGTGCAACTTTGTGAAGACTTGCCAGATTTGAGTTCGAACTCTGTACATTTTGTCCAGTCTTACATGCAGCTGCAAAGATTCAATTTTTTAGAACACAATCTCGCTCGTCCTCTGTTGACCTTGCATGATCTCTCCACAGACCTGCATAACCTGGTCATTTTTTGCTTATGAGTGTCAGTTAGTTGTAAGAGAGAGAAAGAGAAAGGCTGACTCCCTTCCCCACCATTTTGCTGTTACTCTTGATGGCACTTGCCACTACTACCGATCCGAGATCTGTAGAGTACTCATATACAAAACAAGGCTTGTCTGAACAACAAATTTTGTTTTGAACAAAATGATTTTTTTTGTACAATCTTACAAAGTCAATTTAATTACTTGGGTCCTTTCTTTTTAGGTATTATTTAAAACACATGACACCTATTATAGCAAATTATGCCTGATTTTTTTTTTTTTTAAATTTGGCCTTGCCTACTACCAAGGCAATGATATTGTGTTTAGATTCATTATAGAGTATAGTAGCTTAAGGGATTTTTATAGGCCCCTAGGTAGTAGTAATAATAATAGGTCTATTTTTTTTAATATGAGGATTTTTGAAAGATGATATATATTTTGGCTTTGTGTTGAAACTTGAGATTAGTTATAATAGAGTTATAATAATAATATCTTGAAGGATTTTGGTTTCTTTTAGAGGATTTTTTTTTGAAGAAGAAGATTATATTTTTGCTATGGTGAAATATTTGAGTTTCCATAATTCTTCTTTTGCCTTAAGATACTTTTTTTATGTAAATGGCAAGGCCACCCTGTGACACACCCCTTGTTTTGGTAGCAATTACCTATTTACCTTAACCAAGTTACAAAGGATACTAGGTACTCTTTTTTTTTCCCCCATTTTTTTTTTTTAAAAATTTTTTTTCATCATGGGTGGGGAACACAAATGGAGAAAATCCATTGCAAAGAGAAAACCCATACTATTAGGTACTTAAATTTTGTTGCGGTTTGGTTATTAGTAAATAGGATTTTAGTTGCAATTTTATAGGCAGTTTCTAGTAGCAAATAATAACCTTTTGACTCATGGACATCATCATTTGCACTAACAAATTCATCTGCGGATGATTCTTAATTTACATTCGGAGCCAACAATCTCAACAAGAATCAAAAACTCCAATATATTAACATTCCAAAAAATTCTTCACATTCAAGTATATAAAGATTAAGTTTTCTAGTAGACGGGTGGAGTTTGGGTACTACTCTCTATTATATGCCCCTTTTTGGGGTAAATAGTGGTTATGTATTTTGATGTAAAAATATGGACTTTTTTTCATTTTTAATACATATCCATCTTTTGGTAAAAGGTATTATTATGACATATATCTAAGGTTATGAATAAGATATGATTTTTCAATACCTTTGAATATATGCTTCATTAGTGTATATTGATTTTTTTAAAACAATTGTGATACATTCACACTTGATGTTAAGTCGGTGTTAAATGATAATCTAGGTGGCATCCTAGGTGGCACCCAATGTTAAATGGGCGATAGCTTAATGTTAAGTGAATGTTAAATGGGCGATAGCTTAATGTTAAGTGAATGTTAACTTAACATAAAATGTTCATGGTAAGTAAGTGCAAGTCCTAAATGACTAGCTTGGTGTTAGGGGTACTCAACACTAGAGTCCCTAATACCAAGTGTGAATGCACCTTAAGCTAGAATAAATAATAGACCCTTATTTGAACCTCGGAAAAGGCATACCAGCACAACATTGGAGCTAACTAATCCAAGTACATGTATCTAATTATGCAATAGTTAGTTACCAAGTAGATTACCAACTTCCCTAATACACACTTACTTGCTAATAAAACCCTAATAATTACATAAGCAGGTTACCGGGTTACCTAAGTAGGGTGAAGTGCAAGTTGGAGGGTTTACAGGATAGGTTACCAAGGTGGGTAATTCAGTTGTAATTCATCCAAAAATATGTCATAAGGGGGGGGCGTTTCCGATGGATTTTGCACTAGTGGTGAGACTTTTTTCCCGTAATTGGCCTGATTGAGCCGTGTTAGAGGACAACAAAATTTTGTCCCAAAAAAAAATCACTGGTTCTAGCATATGGCAGGCCCGTGCCTATAATCCTAGGTCTTCGTAGACTGGTTAGTGGGCCAATGGGTCATGTAATTACATATAGTAAAGGACATCGGGATGAGAAATGAAGCCTCCCCTGAATCCGTGCGTCCCGTCATCCGTCCCATCATCCTCCCTCTGTCCATTCGTCCGGTCGTCCATGCGGATGGACACCCTGCAAGCTCTGAGGTTGCCGGCTGCACACCATCCCTCTGCGGAGTCTGACACTGCAGCTTTCTGCCCACCAAGAATGGGAAGGAAATAAACCAGGAATGAAATAATAATAATTTAAGATGATGATGTTGTTGTTGCAGA
>Ga0209611_10009652_pt1 | contig 14516 bp, 11 predicted proteins | sample S1TSphgellanicum_3_FD_187693 | JGI IMG/M metagenome (GOLD analysis project Ga0209611, IMG submission 187693) | Host-associated microbial communities from peat moss isolated from Minnesota, USA - S1T2_Fc - Sphagnum magellanicum MG (SPAdes) (version 2) | ecosystem: Host-associated > Plants > Peat... | reverse complement strand
AGTGGAGCAACAAAAGAAAAAAGTTTGATAAGGCTGTGGAATATACATGCAGGATAGTACACAACAAGCTCTCATCTCCATAAGCCAGCCACTCAGACTTCATGAACCATCACATCATACAGCTGCCTATAACATTGTAAATTGACTTAATATACCTATCAAACATTGAGAGTGTGCTCCGTTCTTTCTTCGTCATCGTCATCATCAAACCATCACCACAGTCCAGAGGACTCTCCCTATTAAGAAACCTGTCCTTTCTGCAAGACAATACCCTAATGGTTCCGTCTGTTGATCCTTTAATTTGCAACTTCCACTCCTTTTTGTACACATTCCTGCTGCTCTTGCTGTTGTGTCATCACTGCATGTCCTTACTACACCTGCCTATTTTTACCTTTTGGCCGCAGTTCCCCTCCAGCCCTAGCCCTACTTTCCTCCTGTTGTGTAAGTGGTTGCATTGAATTTGCAACCTATATATCAAACTCACTTCATACCTGGTGCTTCATCTCATCGTTTGCCTTAATGCTTCTGGCTAACAAGAATTCTAAATCACAACAAACAACAACAACCACCCCCACTCACCTTCGGAGGAGCAAGTGAAGAACCCATCATCTCAGATGCCGGAGATCATGTACTTGGATGTAGATCTTCAAAGGGAAAGATGTTACTATAGCAACAAAGGAGGAAATCTCTCCACCACTTGCAGAGGAGAAGCTTGCCATCACACTCCAACGATGATGTTCACTACGTGTCAAATAATTTTATTTTATTTTTTCAAAATCCACTTTATGTTCACTTCTCAAAGGTTTTTCACCTTCTAATTGGTCTTCCTCTCATCACTCATGACGCATAATCTCTCGTTTCTTTTTTCCTTCATGTTCATCATCCACACAAATGGAGTTTATAAATTTTCATCCATTGATAATAGGGAATTACTTGTTTTTTCATCCATGTTTACAAGTTGGTTACAAGTTTTTTCATCCACAAACAAGAATGTTACAACATCACTTTCAAACATTTGCATTGGGAGTTTTGTCGAGTAACCATCTCAAGGGGCATGAACATCAAGACTCATTATGATACTCAAAATGCTCTCACAAGTTCCCTAGTCCTTTATCTTCCTCTTGTTATTTTCATTCACATAGTCCTTTAGTTATGAATCTAACTAACATCAGAGGCTCCAACTTCACATCTAGTTGATGCTCCACTTTTCAAAGACTCACAACAACTTGCAATTCCATAACCCTAGCATTTATATTAAAAATTTTGGCCTATTTGAATGTTGATGAAAATTTAACAATGACCGATATTCTTATTCCAAAAAGAAAGAACAAAACAATGCAACATCCTAAGTGAATTTTGAGATGTACATAAACTCTACAAACTCACATTTTATGTGTCTAATGAAGCCTTTAAGGGTAGCGTTCCAAAAAATTGTGAATGTATGGAGCTAAAGGTGTTCAATGTCCACCTAATGAAACATCGAGGTGCTATTTTAATGTCTTGAAGTTGGACTCAATTACAATGAACTAGGGAGTTCACCCAGTTTTCATTAGGTTTAAATTATCATAAGAAAATTATAACCTATACATTGTCACTAATGCACAAAGGAGGCAAAAAATTGGTATCAAAGTACAAAGTGGGCACCTTTGATCCATGCCTCAATCATATTTCAATATCATGGTCAAGAACACCAAAAGGAAAGCACCAGTGTTGAGCAAATATATGTTTTATCACATATCAATATATGGTAATGGTATAGAATTTTTAACATTCTTTCAATACCAAAATGATATAGGTATAGAATTTTAAATCATTATGGTATGAATACAATCATATTTATAATTTTAAAATAATGGTATGAATGTAAATAACACAAAGACCTACAACATGTATTGAACATGAATATTGATATTATGTGAAAAAATCATTGTATTTTAAAATGTCATATTTCAAATATTTAGTTAAAAGGTAGCTTCAACACATGTTTGCCCAATAATTAATTAATTTTGAAATTTTCATTTCAAGAATAAAATTCCTCAATATTTCAAAAAAATCACTTTGCTTCACAAAATGTGTTCTTTGAAAAAAATATTTTGCTAAAATTTCGTCATTTTTAAAGCTAATATAATTAATGTTGAAGCCACCAAGTTACTATGGCATCTTGCGTGAAAATGTTTGACTTTATACTTGGCTTCAAATTTCTACTAAACAAATGGAACCAAGTGAATACACTCACCTTAATTTCCTAGCAAAGGTACATGCAAAAACAATTATTTCATATGTTTCAACTATTAAAGGATATACTTCAAAATTTTAATGTTGATATCCAATAGTATGTCAATATCCATTCACACTTCAAAAACTTTTTCAAAATTATATTTGCCAAATGGGCTTCTCCTTTTGCACAAATAACATGATCAACTAACCAATCTCTACATCTTCCTTGGATGTTCATCCACCTTAATCTTTGCCCCATCATTTTCCTTAAGTGTTTCATCCTCTTGAGTACTTAAATCAAGTTTTGTCATTAATTTTAATTTGGATCCTCACCTTCAACTCATACAAGACCCATGCAACAAGAGAAGTAATTTTTTTAAAACATTGTTTGCAACCAAAATAATAATCATCCATAAGAAGATGCAAAAGAAAATGCCTAAGAAAATTTATCCAAATCTAGTTATAAAATATATGTGAAATAAAAAAATTTAATAATATTTCTATATCTTAAGCTACACATTGAAACCCAAATATAAAAATCTAGGATTTTTTATATTTTTTTCACTTCTAGCAATTGAAACCTTCAAAATCATTTTTTTTAATTTTTCTTTTTGAAAAATTTCACCAATATAAAAAGATAAAAGATAATAAATATTGGAGGTAATTCATCACATCCTTGTACTAATGTTTGTTGTGGTAAATTTTTGCCATTTGGCAAAACTATTAAATTTCAAAAAAATAGTTTATTTTCACATGTTATCAGCTATTTTTTCCCTCATTTTTAGCAATTCAAAACCTCCAAAATCACTTTATTTACTATTTTCTTTTTTTTTCAAAATTTTTTTTTTCCAAAAACATTCACCAATTTCTAAAAACTCACCATGTTTTTGTACATTGTTCAAGAAAGTATTTATGATATAGAAGGATTTTAATAAATTTATATTTACTTAGCTAGTCTATCCAAATGTGGCGAATTTAATGTCTTTGTGGATGATTGCCATTGTGGCAACATTACAAAATTGAAAAAAAAACACATTGCTTTCCATACAACAATTTTTTAATATTTTAAACATAACAATCAATCCAAAAACATGGACATGTGCTTATTAAATGACAAAAAAACTAATCATGTAATTAAAGGATCATTCTCAAGTTGAACAAATAGATTTGGATACTTAGACTTTTGAAATTTGAATGTCTTTGAAAATGAACAAGTTATAGTCACCAAGTTTCACAACTTTAGAACATATTCAATTGAATCTTGTTATAACAAGAAATCTATTATTGCATGTTCACATTTCTAAACTAAGCACAATTTTTAAGAATTGAAATTTTTTATTCATTAGTAATGTCATTAAATGTAAAATTAAATTGCAAAATCTTGTGCCATGTTTACTCTTTTTAATGGCATATTTGTGTGTTAGCCTTTCACAATAGATTTAAACAATATTTTTATTAGTACCAAAAGCTTGTCCATCCTTCCAAAAAAATTGTCAACCAAAATATAATTGAGAAATTTGATAATATGAAGGTTATAAATATTTCCAACTTTAAAATAAATATTAAGGTCATTGACAAATAAAAAAGAAAAACCTCTCGAGATTAAGAAAGAGAGAACAACAAAAACTTAAAAATAAAACTAAGGAGGAGTGGTTTAAGGGTCAAATCAACATATATTCTACAAGTCCAATAAATATAAATTCAATCTTGCATTAAATTTTGTTTACATCAAGTTGTGAATTTGTTTTTGCATTTGTTGGAATGACATAAAATACTTGCAAAAAGATGCACAAAAGGACATAAATTAGTCAACATTTATGCACCACATGTTCATTATTATTCTAAAAAATTAACTTCAATTGATCATTATAATAACCACTTGTTTTGAAAATTTTGAACAAATTTAATAGTTGAGATGAACAACTTTTAGATGGATTAGTAAAAGAAAAACAATTCTTTGAATGTTAATCCTATTTCATAATCTCAATGAAAATGAATGTAATTATAATAGGCACATCAATCTACTATATATTTATGAAGAAAGTTTTTGGGCTTTCATTTGTTTATAGAACATTTGAAAATGAATTATTTAAACAACTAGGTTCAAACTGGAGCTTTCCAAGATTCACAAAATAAAATTACCAATGTTGTTACAACCAATACTTGGAAACATGACCAACTTGTGGGAGTCGTGAGAAAGACTTCATGGGACATGGAACATGGGAGAATTTCAAAACTTCAAATGGAGAATGCAAATTCATTTTCAATATCTAAGCTTCAAGACATTTCCAATGGTACATTGTGTTTGTTCAATTTGCACCATGTTTACTATTTACATTTTTGTCCAAAAGATTTGAAATATTTTAGAACCCAACTTTCAAAGTGAATCTCACTTGGGAGTGCTTGGGATACACTTATTTTGCACTATCCCAACTTGTGAAAATGTGTTTAAGTCTTAGGACACTCTTTGTGACTTATTTCCTTATCTTTGTGTCTTAGTTTTGCTTTTGGCCCATTTTCTACATGGGAGCATGCAACTTTTTATTATTTCAATACAAACATTTTTTTGTGACTCTTAAGAGCTAATCACACACTCAAATTAGGGTTGCAACATTCTTTCACGTTTTAAAAAAAAGGTCAGTGTCTTCATTAATGCTATGGGTTCGACTATGAACCTTCACTATTTTCATGTATTTTGGGTGAAGCCCATTTAACACTTCTCTTGGTAAGCCACTTTAACAAGTTAACAAGTTATGTTAAACTCCATGATCATTTCAAGCTTATGTTGCAAACCCACAACAAGGGTTGCAAACCCATCTTTGGACTTGCATCAACTTATCTTTCATGATTGAGTCCTATTGAAACTTAAACTTCTTGAGACTTGTGGAATTTTTGACCACGAAAACATGAGAAATATGGAGTCAAATGACCTTTGATTTGAGAATGCAATAGGACATTAAAAATATTTTGATAAAAATTACAAGATGGCGTGGTCACATGCTCAAAATAAATTTATTTTTGAAAGAGTTATGATGCTTCAAAAATTATGAGACAATTCTTTTTAGAAGTTCAATTTGGGATTCCTAGGAGGTTTGGCCATTTCAATGTAACCTTCACGGACAATCACAAAATATGAGTTATAAAAAAAAATTGGTGACTCTTCCTAAGTTTGGGTCATGTGAATTCTAGATGAATCCATGGTTAATTGATGATCGAATTTGGTTCCAAATGCACAAACCACCTTGCTCTATTGGTTTGTGCGTTTTCAGACGTTTGAAAGTTCAACTTGAGGATTTTGTCCTAGTCCCATCCCAAAGTTCTTACATTTTGTTTTGCCACATTTTATCCTTCTCAAACCATGAAGCCCGTTGTTGCACTTTTGGTAGATTATTGAAAAGCCATGAATGAGGTGGTGTGCATGTTTGTTAGTTCACATCTTTTTAACCAACATAGCAAAATATATTTAATTTATAATACTTTTTGTCATTGGAAAACAACTCCAAAAATGATTTTTCCACAATTGGGTTTTCTAGACAATCATACTTCTCAGAGACTTGAAGAGGTTTTTGGATTCAAGTTATATCCTTTAAAGCCTTGAAGGTGATCAACTTGAGCCAATGGCACAGGGCCTTTTAATTCTAATGAAAAGTGGGTGAAATTCAGCTCATCTACTTAATTATGGATCAGATTCATAATGATAGTTTAGACTAAAGCTGTAACCCCAAGACATAAATTGTTTAGTTTCATTTCCAAACTAAACAAGTTCAATTTTAAATTTCAGTTCAATTTAATTTAGCTTAGATTTTAGTTGATTTCAACTTTGATACTACATGTGTAATGTTGGCACTACAATTTAGACTTAAACTTTGGGCTATGAAATTCCAAGATTTAGTTTTGGAATTGATATACACAATCCACAAAATTAAAACCCCAAAAGAATAGACTCAACCTCAATTTCTAGATTTAAAAGATTAATGAAATATCAATGCCAAACATCAAAACCAATTGAAAATAAGCAATATTTTTAAAATAAAAAATTTAGTAAAAGAAATCAGATTTGCAAACTAAAACAAATTTAGCTTCAAAGTCAACAAAGCCATGGTGGGTTGAACCACAATTAACAAGTAAAAACATTTTTTTCATTTTTTTGATTAATTTTTGAAAATGGAAAGAGTTCTCAAAAGTCAAAACCAAGGTGAATTATTAGTCCAGGTGGTTTGCTATTAGTAATCTTTGACCTTTTATGGTCTGAGTTTCATCCGAATGGGTGGTGAGGCTTGTGAAAGCAGTAAATACGAAATCTTGGATATGAGAAAATATTGTTGTAGGGTCAAACACTGAGTAGCAAGCAAGTCTTGTTCAATTTATATCTTTCTCAAGACAATTGTGATGCATAAAGTTCACAATTCAACAAAACTCCTAATGACATGCATCTATCGCCTCATGCAACCTTATTTTGGTAATGCCCTCGACCCCACACAACTTTACTCCAAAGTTTCAATCTACAACTTAGTCCTTAGCCATGAAATGATAAAAGCATTTGCATGCTCATGTGACAGATTATGTAAGATTATGTCGTTATAATGTGGTCAAGAAAATGACATCATCTTGGTCACCATTTACTTTGGAGTGTATAGATAGATGATCATCACTGGAAGATTATGTCATATAATGTGATCAAGAAATATGACATATACTCTGCTGCCCCCGACCTTAATGTACAAAAATGACGAGTTTCAATTGTCAGAACTAAGGGGAAAAAACGCAGTAAAAATCATCATATTTCTTCTATATTGGGTTTTCATTGTGTAGCCATAAATATACAAAGGTTCATTAAAGATTTGTATTTTCATGTCTGGTTTATAGACATATTTGGCTAAATCTTCCCCTTTGGTATGATTACCATATTTTTGTACATCTTCCTACTAGGATGATTGCCACTCAACCTCCATTTAAAAAATTACTTGAAAAACACCAATTGATATCAGGTAAAATGTATACTTAGTACTATAGACTAAGTATAAATCGTTTATAGCCAGATTTGGCTAAAGATTCCTACATATGATTGCCATTTTTTCTACATCTTCCTATAAACAAACGATTGGACACTTTTAGGCTACATAAAAGAAATCCCTAAAAAAATCATCGATTGATATTAAACCTATACACACGGTTTATAGCCATATTTGGCTAAATCTTCATACAAATGATCATCATTTTTTCTTCATCTTCTTATAGGCTACATTAAAAAAAAGTACTTTACTTACTACTCATGTTTGACGCTAATTAAAAAATCAATTATTTGGATAAAATTTGCCAAACATTAGTGGTGGGTACAGTAAGGATATACCTAGTAGACATGGTTTATAGCCAGATTATGGTAAATAGTCCTAGGGACGATTCGCCACTTTTTCTACATCTTGATAGGGATGATCGCCACTTTGGCTACAAACAAAATTCCCTTAAAAATCAAATAAAATAAAAAACGTTGATTGATAGATATTAAACGTATACAGAGTACGGAAGACATACCTGTACAAACGGAGGTACCTAGTAGGTACCTACTACCTACCTACCTACCTACCTGTTGTCTTCAACCCCTTTTTCAAAAAAAATTTACCCGTGAGCTCTTTGTGGCCAACGGGCCGGGTATGTTCCCGGCCCTGCTCGCTACGCTCTAGGGTTGTTTGCGGGGGGCAAGACCGTGTCCACGCTCGTCGTCGTGAGGAGAAGTTGAAGAAGAAGGGAGGGGAAGAGAACGCGCAGAAAGCATTGTGGGGCGGAGGGAAGCAAATGACGCATGCGCAGTGGGCGGGAATGACAGTAGTTTTGCCATTGCGTCTGCGCTTCTTGTTGTCATGTCACTCGCATTGTGTGGAAATGAGGACCCCAGTCGTGGAACACAAGCAAGTGGCAACAGCTGGTACTACTTCCTCCATGGCGTTGACGAGGTTCTCGTGCGCCTTATTGTAGGAGAGGAGTTTTGGTTCTACTATTGGTGGCGGGTCTGTAGTTGTTGTGGAAGGAAGCTGGTAAGTACTTAAAGTAGGTATGGCAGATTCACTTGGTGGTAGTTTAGAAGATGACAATGCTGCAATGGATGGCATCTACAATAATGGTAGGCAGTCGTCGTCGTCGTCGTCGTCTTTGGACAATGGAGGCTTCTTGTTTTCCTTGGGGAGCTTCTCCAAGATGGCGGCAGACTCGAAACCTAAGCGCAGAAGTATAGGACGTGCCTGTCCGGAAAGTGATGAGATAATGAACCTGCTTCATGGTTCGGATCCAGTCAAAGTGGAGCTGAACCGGCTGGAGAACGAAGTTCGGGGTAAGCCTGACAACACACACCACACCACACGGGATTGTAGCAATGTTGTGCACTGAACCAGATGTTGGAACTTACACAGGTGCAGATTCAGTGCCTTTTTAAGCGAGTCCTTGAATGTTTTGTTAGCTGTTTTCCGTTGCAGACTCCCAGAGCATTCTTACAAACATGCGGTGAATTGAAATATGGACTGCAATTTCCATAAATGTGCATTGCCATATGGGCCGAGAAGAGAGAACCTTACAGCTGTTGATTTGAAATGCAAGAGAAGTTCCAGATCTGGAAGGCTTACTGCTACTCTTCCTTTGAAGGATACGAATTGTGCAGGCTGGATGCTAGACTCACTTCTATCTAACTTAGTTCACTACAGGAAGCTTTTCTTCTGCTTCACTAGCATAAGGAAATTCCTTGGTTGTTAGCTCTATAGAAGTGGCTTTTTGTTTCAAGAGGCTTCTTCTATGTGTGTGTGAAAAGAACTTTTCTGACATGGTGTTCATGTCTCTGGATTTTAGATAAGGACCGAGAACTGGCAGAGGCCTATACTGAGATAAAAACTTTGAAGTCCACTGAGCGTTCAAAAGAAAAAGCCTTTGAAGAGGTAATCCCCCAATACTCCTTTGTTTGTGGATATGGCAGGCTTGCTCCCTCAAGTACGTTTGACAGAACTGTTGCCCATTTTTTGGTTTGGAAAGTTTTACTGGAATGAGCAAGTACAACATTGTTGTTATGGCCATTGGCAAGAAGTTGGTACTGCTCACCAGTCTGTTTTACCATGGCATACGCAATGGCACACTGTTGTATAACAAGTACTAGTTTGACACTGTGTGTTGCATTTGGAATTCTGCAGGTACGTGAAGAGCTTAAAAAAGTTATTGAGAAGCTAAAGGCAGCTGAGATTGCATTAGAGAATAAGGTACAAACATCTGCCAACTTCACAATTGTAGCATTTTTCTCTGCAGTTAGTGTTCATGGGTTCTTTGGTCATTTGTGTGCAGCTTTAAAAGCGGTCTTTGGTGTCCTGCAATCTTACAGCTGGAAATGTATGCAGAATCTTGAAGTGAAGAAGATCAATGACGAAAAGAAAACAGCTCTTGCTGCACAGTTTGCTGCAGAGGCAACATTGCGACGGGTGCATGCTGCCCAGAAGGATGAGGATCTTCCACCAATTGAAGCAATCCTTGCACCTCTTGAGGCTGAGCTCAGGCTAACTTACAAAGAGGTAATGTGCCTAGCTGCATTCCTGTATGTGTGCTTGGAAAAATGCTGGCAGAGATATTTTCAAGAATCGTGATATGGTCAATGAAGTTGCTGCATGGATGTGGAGAGCATTTTACACCACATCAAATTTCTAGTTCTGATGGTTACTGTCATGGCAGATAGCAAAGCTGCAGGATGATAATAGGGCCCTGGATCGTCTGACCAAGTCCAAAGAGGCTGCCCTCCTAGTGGCAGAGAGGACAGTGCAGATAGCTGAGGCAAAGGCTTCCATGGTGGATGACTTGCAGAATCGTAACCAAGAGTTGATGAAACAAATAGAAATCTGCCAGGTTGTGCCTCTATTTCCAGGTCAACAGATTGTGCTGCCACATGCAGGGGTCTGTTGGATGTTCATAATGTGTGTAGCAGTAAAGGCAGCTAGCAGCTGGCATTCATGATGAAGGTGATGGTATGGTACTTTGTGAGTGATGCTCACCAGGTAATTATTACTATTGTGTTTGTTTGGTTTGCCTCAAAGTGACACAACTACTTTTTGGTTAGCCTACATGTTTTTTGGGAATTTTTCTGCAGTCAAATTGATGTTATCATGTGGTTACTAGTTGTGAGAAGCCTAAATTTGAGTAAACTTTTGTTGTGGCAGGAAGAGAACAAAATACTAGACAAAATGCATCGTCAAAAGGTTGCTGAAGTTGAGAAGTTAAGTACCACCGTAGCAGAATTAGAAGAAGCAGTCCTGGCTGGAGGGGCTGCTGTGAATGCTGCAAGGGATTATCAACGGCAAGTGGAAGAGTTGTTGGTAAGCATTTGAAACCTGCAATGGTCACAATTAGGAGCACTAGTGGTTTGTTGTTTGCACAGTGAGCTGGGAGTAAGTCTGGACTTCTGCATTCAGAGTGAGTATCTCTTTGGCAACTGCTCTGAGACACAACATCTCCCAGTATTGAGAAACTACATTGGGTTCACCTAATGCTAAATCCCATGTACAGGAAGGAAAGAAGACACTTGAGCGTGAGCTTGCACGAGCAAAAATATCTGCTAACCGAGTAGCAGTTGTCGTGGCAAATGAGTGGAAGGATGCCAATGATAAAGTGATGCCTGTGAAGCAATGGCTGGACGAACGGAGATTTCTTCAGGTAAGCAAGACTAGTACATAGTCTATGTGCTTAGCTGCATGAGCAATCTCTTTCCTGTATCTGAGCAGTTTGTACTATGAAGGCATTGTCTGTCTCCACATGAATGTGCTAAGGGGAGAGTCATTCAACATAGGGTCTGTTTCACAATTCTCAACTGTGGATGCAGGGTGAGATGCAGCAACTTCGGGACAAGTTGGCAATAGCAGAGCGTGCTGCAAAAACAGAGGCTCAACTGAAGGTTGGCCATCAATGCAGAGACTACAGCAAGTTGGAGGCATTTAGTTAACACATATGTTTTTGGGGAGTTTCTGTTGCAGTCCCATTGATATGTTTCATGAATTTGCTGCTGGAGTTGTTAACATGAATATGTGAATATGCTGTACAGGAAAAATTCCAATTCCGGTTGAAGGTCCTTGAGGAAGGATTACGACCATCCACCTCACGCCAGCCCACTGGTGTCAGTGCAGAGGAGACTGTGAGAAGTGCAAGCAATGGTCCAACAAGGCGCCTGTCAACTGGATCAGAGGAAGCCTCACGACTATTGACAAATGGTTCCAGACGTCAACGGTCTGCTGTATCTCAGCTAAGGGCTTCAGTGGCTAGCACAACCCTTTTGAGAAATGGAAGGATGACATCAAAGTCCTTTGATGGCGGCAGACCACTAGATGCTGGTACCTCAAACAGGCTGAGAGCTTTTAGTAATGGATTTGAGGAACCCCGCACTGGCAGGACAAGTGCTGTTAAACCAACCAACAACCTGGAGGGAGCTGATTTACCATGTGAGAAAGCAGAGGTTGGAGCTTCAGATGGCACAGATGATACTGTGTCAGGCTTGCTGTATGATATGCTACAGAAGGAGGTTGTTGCCTTGAGGAAATCAAGCTATGAGAAGGATCAAAGCCTGAAGGATAAGGATGATGCTCTTGAGGTATGTAGTCCACTGGTGTACGAGTTTCATAGACAAAGACAACTGAAGCTATTCTAGTAGGAACATCAACCCTTCTTCAGTTACATGTCTGTTGAATGACTTACAATGCAACTGAGCTTTTCCTTGAATGCTTCTCTTGGCTTCATTCGCAGATGCTCTCAAAGAAAGTGGACACACTTACAAAAGCCATGGAGGTGGAGGCTAAAAAAATGCGAAGAGAAGTCACAGCTGTGGAGAAAGAGGTTGTAATTTTAAGGGCAGAAAAGGAACAGGAACGTAGGGCTAGACGATCCAGCATGACAAAGCCACCTGTAAATAGTTCCTCCAATCCTGCTCCTGGAAGGTGAGGAGTCTACCTTTTCCATGTGTTTTCTTCTCCAAATTGCTCTGTGCACCAAGCACCCACTAGTGGGCCTTTGCCAAGTATACTCTTCTTCTCCATCTCTGAAAGGAAGTTGATGTGTGGTATCCAGGAGAAAGTGAGTTTCAGGTAAGAAGTGAGTCCATAGATGGATACAGATTTGTATTTGCTAGCAAAGGCAATTTGTGTTACAAGTCAGTTACACATACATGCCTGTGAAACTCGATCCCACAAGTCTTTTATACTGCTAATTCACATATTATCAAAATGTTTCTGTTTCTTGTTCATGGCTGTACATTCATCTCTACTTTTTCCTTAAGGTTCAGGTTAATGTTCATCCTTGGGAGGCAAAAGACTCCATAAAAACAAGTTCTTTTGCATTGTTACATTCTTACATTCTTACAATGCTGTGATACTGCTGTTGCTTTGCAGAACCCAAAGGAGCTAAAAGTGCTCAGCATCGATGTGACTTTTACTGTTGCAAATAGAGCTGCAGCTTGTTGGAAATTGTCTGGACCTGGGCATGGCTGGCACTAAGGATTATCTTGAATGTGTAGCATTTATGTGTAGCCAAGATTCCTTCAGGTGTGTATGCCTGTGTGTGCAGACATCTTAAGGACAGGTAGATTGCAGAGATGATATAGGTGAGCAAGTTGGCCCCCATTATGGCATTTAGAGTAAATGGTTAGTGTTCCTTCAAGAATGGATTTGTGCATCTGCATTGATGTGGATTTTGGTCTTCATGTGTACAACTTGACAGAAATCAGACGTCATATGAGATATTGCATAGCTTTTGAAATCTGGGTACATATCTGCAACCTACCTACAGAAACAAGAGAGAATTTACTTTTGGGTGGGTTCCAAGTTCCAATGCTTCATTTGATAAATCGCAATATGAATTTGCCAATGTGCTTTACAAGCCGTACAATGTAAAGCAGACAGTATCATTCTCAGTAAGTGGAGTCACTCATGATGGAGCTTAGTTTCAGTGTTGTGCAGGGAGATTCTAATGCATCATGAAGATGAGAGATCTGAGCACAGAGTTGATGGATCCATAGTCTTGAACACAAGGTGGAAGAATGTGGAATGGCAATTAGGGAAGTTCATGTGAATGAGTGGTGCTTTGAAGGTGATAAGTGAAAAAAAAGGCATAATAATAACAAAAGGCTCCTAGCCCATTTTGTTTGCATTCATAGTTTGGTGACTTGAGAAGCTCCTTAGAAGAAGTTTGAAATATCTCTAGCTTCTAAAAATTTACCTGGCATTGGTACAAATCTCTTTTTTTTTCAGCAAATTGTTTGACAATACAAGGGCAGCACATTGATTGTCACACATGTGGCCCTCATACAAGCATCCATGGTATTTCAGCAATTTTGGATAATCATTCACAAGTTTCTAGAACAAAGGGGAAAAAAAAATTGTTGTGAAAAAAGAATGAGGTGCATGTTATGTGTGAGTTTCTATCACGTTTCCAGTTTAGAACTTGATGGAATCAAGGCCGAGGTTGGGTAGCACTCCTCAAAATGTAATAAAATATTTACATATAGTACCATAGAAAAAGAACTTTGACACAATCACAGACACAACAACAGACAGAGTTTGAAGGCAGTTTGGCCATACCCATCAAAAGCTCATTGACAATCAAACCTATATCATCGAATCAAGGTTTGTGACACCTGCTAGACAAAGAGAAGGAAAAATCTACTAACACAACATCTGCATTCAAAATTACTAGGACTCATGCTCAAAGTTTAGATTGAGTCTAGTTCCAGAGGTGGAAAGGTGAAAAGGTGAGCAAAAAATTAAAATTGAAGCAAAGGGTTCCAAAGAAAGAAATCTGTGCATATAGTGCTTAAAGAATAAAACTCAAAAGGGTTGGGGCTTCTTGCACACCTAACCAACATGATGATTAATCATGATTTCTTCTTTGAGGACAGATGGATGTTGATGGATGTTAATTTGATTCTCATGCACAAGGTTCTGATTCCACGCAGATGATAAAACAACACGTGGCTCTACCATCCATGTTTACAGTGATGACAAAACACCACGTGGTGCTACCATCCATGTTTGCAGTGATGATCAAAATTGTCGTCCCTTGCGGTGTATTTGAAGATTACGTTCGAGCCGAGCTTACTTCTGTTCTTTGCGTTGCCTCTTGCTTCTTTACTGTGTGTTGGACTTGCACATTGGCGAGCGTTTTGTTGCTGAAGTTTTGAACTGTTCCGCAGGCACATTTGCGTATAGCAGGTGATCCAAAATTCCCCTCTATCTACCTGGAAACAAAAAGAGAGCTTCATATTGAATCTTTTTTCGGGGGGGGGTGGTGCGGGGGTG
>Ga0209611_10009649_pt1 | contig 14520 bp, 13 predicted proteins | sample S1TSphgellanicum_3_FD_187693 | JGI IMG/M metagenome (GOLD analysis project Ga0209611, IMG submission 187693) | Host-associated microbial communities from peat moss isolated from Minnesota, USA - S1T2_Fc - Sphagnum magellanicum MG (SPAdes) (version 2) | ecosystem: Host-associated > Plants > Peat... | reverse complement strand
ACAGGATGATAGGTTGCCATGGAAGTTGAGTTGCTTTGCATTATCTTTGAACTAAGATTTTCCTGATAACAGAATTTTCCCCAAGTCCTTCAATGGTGATAATATTTGCTTCAACTTCGACTTTTGCTATGAAAGTTCATACTAGTCCTTGAACCATTTTGGAGTGATTCCATCCTTTCCAGTTGTCCCGGGTGTTGGGTGTGTCTTGTTCCTACATGGTGTTATTATTCTAGCAGACTTTTTTGTTACAAAAATCGAGTCATAAGCTGAAGAAGAATGGACATCATCAAAAGCAATTCTTTCAAGTCCTTCCATTCCCAGATGAAGGAAGACACACACAGGGGGCAGGAAATCACCATTTTGCTTGACATGGGTGAAGGGTAAAACCTCAACAATGCTTGAGAAAACTCTAGTTTGTGTTATAAAAATTTGAAAATGCTGTTTTCTTCTGTGGTAGTTTTGAACTTTGTGCGCAAGTGCACTGGCTCAGTGATGAGCTTTGTGTTGTGTTGGTCGGCAAGTTTTCTACTATGGCAATACTCAGCTGTTTTTTTCACCTAGCCAATTGGTGTTATCGTGTCTCAAGCTTACTATAATTCAATCTTTCCCACTTCTGCACAGTGGACTCAAGAACTGGCTGGCTGGAAAGAGGGCACCCAACAATGGGCATTCTTGTAATAGTGTTTTGTTAGGGATATGAAGTATATAGTTCACTAGTATTGCTAACTGTAAACAATTAGTGTACACTCAAAGGATACCAAGGAAGTGTCTTTTGGTATCTACCTTGACAATTGTATAAATTTTTTGATCTTGAGTTCTTAACAATGATGTATAAAACAGTTTACAACTATGTGTAGTGAATCACACAAGATGTTTTTTTCATGTTTCTAATATTGTATCAAAGCTATAAAAATTTCCTGGAGCAAATTGCATAATAAGTAGGCATGTTCTTATAGTATATAAAAATCTAACAACATTACTTTCAACATAGTGGAAGAATTGAATTACCAAAACAATAATTCCTCAACATTTGATCAAGTTGATGGCTTTGAACACAAAAGGATTAGCCTCAGCACATGCAACAGATTCATTAAAGTAATGCAGTAATATGTTTCAAACAAAAATTGACATCAGCCATATTCCAAAATTTGATGGAACATATTTCCATGTTTGGAAACATAAATTAATATTATTATTCAAAACATAAAAATTTTGGTCAATAGTCAATGGGACTAAAACCAAACCAATTGCACCTTCCGTAGGTGCAAGCAATATTAGTAATTGGGAGGAACGAGATACACTCACACTCATAATTATCAACAATTGTTTGGACAATAATGTAGTTTCTCATGTGCAATCAAAGGTATGTGAAGCATGGCTAGAATTGAATAGGTTGTTTGAGTCCCAAGATGCAGTTACCAAAATGTTTTTTAAAGATAAAATGCAAACACTTCAAATGAGAAAAGGTGATAATGGGGGTGCAAATACGATAACACATGCCACACATGCCTATTTTTTGACTACTTTTTTATTGCTTTTAAGGAAATGTTCTTAAAATATTCTTGGAATATTTTTGAAAAATTCTTCAAAAAAAAATTTTAATTAAAAAAATTCTTCGTACTATTTTATTAAGGTTCATGTTAAAAATTTGTCATTTTCAAAAAAATTGAAATCCATTTACAAGTCCTTTTACTACTTAAAAGCAAACATTACAGTGCTTAATGCGTGCTTTTGTTAATATTTTATTCATTGGATTAATTTCAAATTAATTCACATGTTCCCATGATATATTTAAAATAAAAATATATTTAAAAATTTATAATTTCAACATCAAATTAAATTATGACTTTAAAACATAAAAAAACCAAACAAGCGTTACACTTGTTATGGTACATGTTATTGTGACTACACCCAATGTAACAAAACACATACACAATTTCAAATCCCTTCTATAACAACTAAATGTCACATGTGCACTTGTTTCATATGATGAAGTTATTATATCCTTAATAAAAAGCATGCCCCTTAGTTTTTGCAATCCTCTAAGTTCAATGTGAAGGTACCAAACTTTACATTAAAATCTTTCATTACTTATTTACTACAAGAAAGAAATTTAATGAAAAAATTCAACAACATGTCTAATAACACATCAGTTTTATATGTTGGAAAAAGACATTTTAACATAAGAGGTAAATATAAAAAATTTAACCAAAATTTTTAAGGGAAAGAAATAGAAAATACCTCCACATCTACTTCTTTTAGACTAGAAACAAAAAAACAGGATGAAATGCTTCCATTGTAAAAGACCTAGTCATGCAATTAAAGATTGCAAAATAAGAATTGCTATTGAAAAAATAGCAAAGATGTGACTAAGTATTGTTATTAAAAACAGCAAATGGTAGTTGAAAACAGAAGTGATAATATTTGGTATGTTAATAATAGGGAAACGCAACACATGTCACATGACAAAAAGTCCTTTGTGACATATAATAAATGGGAGAAAGGACAACTAATGTTCTTAAGGACAACACCACACACCAAATAGTTGGTCAAGGGGATGTGTCCAGAAGATTAAATAATGGTCAAATAAAAGAAATGAGTAATGTATTGCATGTGCTTAGCCTTTGGAAAAACTTGTTTTCGACTAAGCAACTTGACCAAGCAGGAGGAGAAATCATTATTAGACCTAGTAAATGTATACAATTTTTTTTAAAAGGAATTGAAATACCCCAATGTATTCTTGAAACTAATTTGTATAAACTAGATGTAATTAACAAGCAAGAGATTAATGAAATTACTCTTTTAGAGTCAAAATAAATAAGAATAAAACAAATATATGGCATATGAAATTAAGCCATATCAATCAAAAAAGATTGAAAGAAATACAATTTATGTCTAGATGTGTAGAGTCCTTTGATGAAAACAGTTTAATTCAATGTCCTTCATGTGTTAAAAAAAAACAACATAAAATTATGTTTCTGAAATAAAGTACTTCAAGGGCAACAAAAATATTAAAAATTATTCATAGTGATATTTGTGGTCCTTTTTTAACACATACTCAAACATGATGTACATATTTTATAACTTTCATTCATGACAAATCAAGATTTACTACAATTTATTTGTTGAAACATAAATCGGAAGCATTTGAAAAATTTCAACATTTTAAGAAACAAATAATCACACAAACTCATAAGAAAATCAAAATCTTACAGTTGGACAATGGAGGTGAATACAAGTCTAATGATTTTAATATTTTTTGTCAAGATCATGGGATAACAAGACAATTTACTACTCCTTATAGTCTTCAACAAAGTGGTGTTAATGAAAGCACTACTATAGAACCTGTCCTTATTCCACTCAACATTCCACCCAACATTGACTAGGAAAGAACCCATTTCACCCATGTGGATTCTCAATGGAAGTGTTGAGTAATCTAGAACTTGTAGCAAGGTGTCCACTATGATTCCACCATGCACCACTCCCATCCACTCAAGCCCACCAATTTCAACTAAAAATCCATTAATAATCCAATATGCACACATTCAAGTGAAAATGGTCCACCAAACAACCATGGGTTAGTGGTTTGGATGAGGTCATTTCCACTTGGCCTAACTTGGGTGGAAACACATAGTGGTTTAGGAACAAGTTCTGTAGTAATGAAAGAAAAATAGAACTAAATAATAGGTTTTGTTTTAACAATGCTTTTGCATTCTAATCTTTTCAAAGCTAAAAGCACACTACGGTGACCCCATTTGGGGTGTCACACTATACTATTTTCCAAGGATGTGCATGTTTGAATGTATGCCACCTCAAATTTTTGAAAGATTTTCACAATATTTTTGCATATTATGTTAGAATATAACCTAGGTAAAAGATTAGAAAAGAAATTATTTCATTTCATTTTATAAAGTGGGAGATTGGAGTATATTTGTGGAAACGAATACAATGTACCTATATATTCAAAAACACAAATATATTCCAAAAACAATTTAAATGTTTTTTACTTTTTATAAAAGTTGAAGGTACATTGAACCATGTCATTTGACATAATAAGAACCATGTTTGGATACCATGTGATTAATTTGAAAATTTTCATTTCAAAAAAAATTAAAATCAACAAAGATGTGATAAATGTGTGGTAAATTGAAATTTTGACAAAAAATCACATCCACATAGAAGATGATAAGCATAGCTAGATGGGCCATTTTATTATTTCATTAAAATTGATTATTTTAGTGACTAATGAAGCTAAATTAGTGCAGTCAAAACGAGACTATGGCCCTATTTTACCAATGAATATTATAATATATTCATGGATCCTTCAATATAGATAATGAAATTTATTATTATTTTTAAAATAATACTACATGACATTAGTTTTGTAAACATAATTGTTGTAGGGCCCAAAAACCAAAATTGATACCCAAAATTAAATGTACCATTTTTTTGAACAATTATATTATATGTACAATAATACTAAACCCAAAAGTGCCCCAAAGGGAGTCACTGTAGTGTGTTTTCACTCTTAAGTCATATGGGGTGAAACATTAAATAGATCCAATGCTTACAAAATAGAAGCCCTACAAAAGCTTTAAATAACAAAACACCTTTTGAAATATGGTATGGAATAAAGCCCACATTAACAAACCAAAAATTTTGGCTGCAAAACTTTTGTCTTACTTCCAAAAGAGAATAGACAAAAATTAGACCCTCATTCCATAGAATGTATTTTCTTACATCATATTGAAGAATTTAAAACATATAAATTAATGGACAAATCAAATAAAAGAATCATAATTTCTCAAGATGTGATATTTGATGAATCATCCATCTATGATGCACAAATGCATTATCCATCAAGTATGAAAGTTCAAGAAGATGATTTTGTTTCTGACCCCAATTTCTTGAAGCTAATGACAAACCCAACACTTTAATCAAATTCACCAACATAACAAAACACTTTTCCAAATTCCCCAATTGAGTTTAATGTACAAGAAATTACATCAAATTCTTCATCTCCTTACATTGTGAATAGTACAAACCTTGACCTTATTGAAGAATTTTCATGTTTAAGTATTCATGATCAAGAGGAAACAATTGATGTCACCTTCAAAAGTGGGAAAACTGATCAAACAACATAAGAACGAAGTCATGTACAACGACAAATGCCTCATACAAGTTGTCCACAACAAGAATGTAAGAAATCATCCCAATTGATAGAAACAATTGAAAGGCGATCACCACACAAAAGTAAAAGTTTTACTCTATCAAACCGCAATGATTGAACCTACTTCAATCCAACAAGCATTGGATGGTCATAATGCCCATCTTTGGCAACAAGCTATTCAAGTTGAATTGGATTCCTTAAAGCAAAATCACACATGGATATTATCTCCTTTACCCAAAGATCGAAAAATTATAAAAAACAAATGGATTTTCAACATAAAACACAAAAGCTAATGGCAACATTCTCAAATATAAGGCTAGACTAGTAACCAAGGGATTCACCCAATTCTTTGGTATTGACTATGGTGAAACATTTTCACCCATAGTCAAAATAAATTATATTTGAATTCTCTTAGCTTTGGTAACCCACTACGATTATGAAGTCCATCAATTTGATGTCAAAACAACATTTTTAAATGACATCTTGCATGAAGACATCTATATGGAAATACTAAAAGGTTTAACACCTCCCAATCAACCCAACATGGTTTGCAAATTGTTGAAATCCATCTACAAGCTGAAATAGTTTTTTCAAGCTTGGTATGAAAAGCTTAATAGTTTCTTTCTTCACATCAACTTCAAAAGAACTGAAGCTAATCCCAAGATTTATATCAAGTCTTATGGTAATGCAGACTGCATAATATTGGCCATCTATGTAGATTATGGCATTGTGGTAACCCTTAAAGTCATGTTATCACATGAATTAAAAATAATTCTTGAAAAGGAATTCAACATGATCTATGAAGGTGAGATTAATTCTCGTGTTTGTATCATATGAAACCACACACAAAAATGGTTCATGATCATGCAAGAAACTTGTTTACAATTTGCAATTGTATGTTACAACATGTTTAATTGTAACTTAGATTCAACACCCCTTGAAGCCAACACAAAATTTTCTAAGGACAATGTCCCCCAAAATCAAGAAGACAAGGAACAAATGACATCAATTCCTTATGCTCAAACAATTGGCACCTTAATGCATAACAATGTAAATACACGACCAGATTGTTTTTACACAATTAATTCTTTGGCTTAATTTCTATCCAATCTAGGAATCACTCATTAGCAAACATTAAAACACACAACGTGATACATTAACGCCACTTTGAACATGGGAATTAAATATCAACATCAAGATAAAAGAAATCTTTTATACAATTTTTCTAACGTGGATTGGGTGAATGATAAAAATACAAGACAATCCATTTTAGGTTATTACTTTATGTTAGCAAATGGTGTTGTGACTTGGGTTAACAAAAAAAAAAACTCAATTATTTTATCCAATACAATTTAATTTGAATACATGGCCTTATTAAAACAATTATTGAAGTCATTTGGATCTGCAAATTACTATATGAATTAGGGTTTCCTCAAATTGCACCAACCACTATTTACTCCAATAATCAAAGTGCAATTGCCCTCACAACAAACCCTATATTCCATTCAATAATAAAATATATTGATGTTCAATATCATTCATCCATGACCAATTTTTTACTAAAAAAATTCTATTATCTTATTTTCCTACCATAGAGATTACAATTGATATATTAACCAAAAGTCATCTTCGAAATAAACATATATCTTGTATGGATGCACTTGGCATGTTTTCATACCCATCTACCCAAAAACAAACATTTTTCCAATCAAAACATTCATGGTGTGGGCCCCTAAATTACCTCATTAATATTTAGCCAAACGACCCATTCACCAAGTTTTTGAGTCATCCTTGCCTCCATACCTTCAACTTTTTCAACTTTGAAGAGGGATGTCATATGGTCATTGCCATAAGAAGTTTGAAGTTAACAAACCTAAATAATCACATAAAACAAACTACATATATGTCAAACATGATAAAGAAAACTTTATCACAAAGCAATGTCACATGGAAAAATATGTTGTTAACATGTAGAAATTTGTAGGCTAGTTAGTTCCATAGGCTTCTTAATAACTAATAATTATTAATGGTAGACTTAGCATCCCTTACCCTCCTTTTGACAACAACCCATAAAGTTGGGTTTTGGTGTTCCATTGAAGCTTTCTTTTCCATTTTTATTAGTGTTTTCTTGAAGTTTTACCTTTTTTTAAAAAAGCTTTTGTCATCATAGCTTTAACCTTTGAACTTTGGTCAATACCTTTCAAATGTTTTTTTTTTCAAATCTATATATATTTTTCCAAGAGTTGTCAAAATTCATTGATCCCTTGAGCTCTAATGTAGTTTTTTAGGTATGATTTGCACCATATACTAATGGATGCAAACCTATTTTCTTGCTACCATAAAGTGTTGATACAATTTTGAGGTTTAATTTGCACCACATAGAAGTGGATGCAACCCACATCCTTACTACCATGGGGTGTTGATACAATTTTTAGGTCTAATTTACAGCACATAAAAATGGATGCAACCAAATTTTTTTATTGCCCGTGGAGTGTTGATGTAATTTCCAAGTCTAATTTGTAGCACATACAAATGGATGCAACCCAACTTTCTCGCTACCATGGGTGTGATGTAATTTTTAGATATGATTTCAACCACATGCAAATGTATGTAATCCAACTTGCTTACTACCATCGGGTGTTGAATGCATGGTTAACATAAATATTATAGTTGAAAATCACTCAAGAGGCATGTATGCTTGTGAATAAATTTCTAAAGATTAAAAAATGGATGGGATTTGCCAAGGTTTTTATTGGATGCAACTTGATTGACATGTATGTAAAACGTGGTAGCAAGAAAATATGGCATGAAATGATTGTTTGTGATTCAAAAAGTTATATTAAAATGAACAAATACAACATTGTTTGCATTTTTTTTAGGTTTGATTTTGGTCATGTTTCAATTCTGATGTGATTTTCAAGTATGATTTTTCACAAAGTACAAATGTATGTAACCCACATTGTTGTTGTTATGGAGGCAGGTGTTGAATGCATGTGTTCCAACACAAATGCATTTGAAAATCAAAGCAAGTACACTCATGAACAAACCATTGATAATGAATAAGATTCATTCTTATTTGTTGGAAGTAATTTGGTCCATGTACATGCAAAATATGGCAATTAGGATATGTTAGATGAACATGTTTTCCCAATCCCTAAGTTGAAACCCATCCTAAACCACCCACATTGAAAGACATTGGAATACCACTATATTACACATAGTCATGTTTACACCATGTGTATAAGTTTCCATACATGTCCACTTTGAAGTGCAACCACTCATGGATCACACTTAATCCTCAAGGACATTGGACATCACTAATGCATCACTTAACCTTCATGAACTATTGAAGTTCAACACAATTAGACCAAAAGTTGCAATAGACCAACAATTATAATATAAAGGGTCAATAGTTCCACCAAACTAATTTAGTAAATCAATAATTCTAGTTTGCCAAAAATTCCACCAAACCAATCCACTATCTACCAATTTTTTGGGGTTTCATTACAATCAATACATGTTGGAATGGGACAATTGAGTCCCATTCCATTGAAACTAGATTTGGGTGAAAGTGTCTAGTGGTGCAAGACAACAAGATTAATTTGTTAAATATATGTCATGTATACAAGGATTAAAAATAAGAAATGAAACATACAATTTTAAGTGTAATACTCTTTTGAGGTAATTGCATAACAATTTTTCACATGGGCCAATTGTACATTCAAAGCCATGGTTTAAACACTTCAAATTATTTTTTTTCAAAAATACCTAAACCAATAGATAATTCCAATAGAAAATATTCACACCACCAAGAATCCATTACATGCCCCATAGTGAAATGAAATCATGGTGGAAGTGGTCCACCAATAACCACAGCCTAGTGGTTTCAAATATCCATGCCACCAAAAATCCATTATGTTGCATAGTGGGGTGGAATTGTAATGGATACATGGTGGAAATGGTCTAGTAATAGTCACAATTTAGTTTATTCAATGAAGATGTAGTGGTTTTGGTGAGGTCCAATCCACTCATTTCAATTTAAGTGGAAGTGCATAATGGAAAGGGGACAAGTTCTATAGTAGTGGAATAAGGGCCCTATTTTCTAAGGGTCAATGTGGGCCTCGTGTGGTGTATGGAGAAGGGGGATTAGAGGAAGGGTCAAGGGGGAATTCTATGGCATTTGAAACTTTGGTAGAACAAGAAAGGGGACAAGTTCTATAGTATGTATTTGATGTGTGATTTGAATGAAAGAAGGTTGAAGGATTTGAATATCTTTTGTTACATTTATGTTCTATTAGAAAGTGTGGAAGCTAGAGTAGTGGATATTATACAAATAGAATGTTTCTTTGAACTAATAGTTCTACATGTTTTTAGGACAGAAAGTAATGAGGCATACCCCTTGGTAGCCTTTAGAGTACTAAGCTATTGGCTACCATAGGAAGGAAATAACCAATCTTGGATGGTGTAACGCAAGGAGGAAAAACCCAACAAAATAGTTGCATGTAGATTGAAGGGTATTGTTACATGTAGTAAGCATGGGTCAAGAAAAAAAATTAGTTGGTTACAAACAATAGAGAAGCACAAGGGCAACCTCCCAAGGTGATGTCGGTGGTAGGCATAGCCAACCAAGGACCTACAAGTGTGTGAGAGGAGGGACAATAGTGGTTGAAGGTTTGTAGACACCATTAGGCAACATCCAAGGCTATTAAAGAACTATAAAGTAAGGGAGAGTAGTTATTCTTGGGTTATGATTATGTCTCATGTTGCATTTCTTTATTTCCTTCTCCCTACACCTTGGATTAGACCACATAGAGGAGGGTAGTTTTGTTCTTGGACAATAAACCCTTCATCATCATCATCATCATTGCTCTTTACCAGCCTAGCCTTTCCATGCAAATAATGCCTATCAAGAGTGTCAACTCGATGGTGCCACATGAGCACCAGACCAAACGGATAAAAGCTACAAAGGCAGCTTATGCCCGAACCTACGGCTGACAAGACCTACGAGGCTATTGCAAAATGGGCACCGAAGTGCCCTTCCAAATGGGTAGCTCCCTAATGTTAGCTCACCACTAAGGCCGGTCCTGAGCGCGCTCATACCAACCCCCTTGTGCGAATGGTATGCCAGCTGCCTAAAGGTCCTTGCACACTGTGGAAACAAAGGACTGGGTAGGGTGGCCCCTTGAGTGCTTGGCACCACACAGATGTGAGAACAACACCTGATGTGGGTACCTCTCCTTAGGCATCCTAGCCATGTGCCCTAGCCATGACAACCTTCTCTAGGCCAAAAGCCACCTCAAAGAGAGTACTTGGCACCTACCCCTCAAATGTTCAAAGCTGTGGCGGTCAGTGATGCCGGCCTCCAAGATCCACCTCAGGCAACTACTGTACGTGGTCTCTAGCCCGTCCCCTTGTGGTTGCGTCAAAGGCCACGTCTCATTACCGTAAACGAAGTGTGAAACGATAAAAAAAACTAAAAAACTTCACCTTGGTTTGCACTGAGAGGTGGCGATTCCCCCACACATGGGAGAACTGTGCAAAAGTACCTAGCCCACGCGCACCACAAACATCAACCGCCTCATGCAAGCTGGCCTGGGAGTTGATGATGCCTCCCAAATACTTGAAAGACTCCACCAATTGCAAAGAACCATTGTAGATGGGGGTGTCGGCAGGCAACTGGGGGGCACCCCTGCCCACTAACATGATCTTGGTCTTGGTAGCATTTATGCGCATGGCCATCTCAGACACCCAAAAATCAACCACCCTCAACATCTCCACCAACTTCCCAACATCCATGTTAAATATAACCATGTCGTCTGCATACAACAACACAATAATGGTTGCAAGAAACAAAGGCCCCGAGCCAGGGGTGTACACCAGCTCCCCTCCAAACCAAAATTCAACCTCCACCCACAATCTGGCAGCGCCCTAAAAGCCTCCTTAACGATGAAGTCCAAGAACACATTAAAAAGCAAAGGGGCAGCCACATAGCCCTATCGCACACCACTGGTGATAGGAAAGCTGCACCCCAAATGACCACCAAGCCACACAATGGCCTATGTCTTTGAGTGCAGGTCCTCTAGGAAGCCGCTGAGGTGGGTAGGGACACCATAGGTGCAAAGAACCTGCCACATGGCGTCTCAGTTGACACTGTTGTAAGCCTTGGTGAGGTCAATCAAAGCCAGGTGTAGTTGCAAGTTGGTGTTGGCCCGAGCCCACCCTGAAAGCTGGCACAAGACAAACATTGCATCGACTATACCCCTGCCACCACGAAAACCACATTGAGCCTCATGTAGCTAGCCGCCCACACACTACCCCAAACAATGCATCAATAACAACACATAAACCTTGCTTGGGATACTCAACAGATTGATTCTCCGATAGTTGTTCGTGCATTGGTGCGAGCCCTTGCCCTTGTACAATGGGACCACCAAAGCATTCTTCCACGCCTCAGGGGCCTTGCCACTATGCCAAATAGCCAAGATGACCATGTGGAACCAAGCAGCAAGCTCCAACCCTGCCTTCAATAGCGGGGCAATGATACCATCTGCCCTAAGAGCCCACTACTTTGGGCGATCGGCTTGTTGCATACATTCAAGCTGCTCAAAAACCCCAACCTGCTTCCATGCAATAGAGTTTGCATCAGCATCAATTGCCCTCTTCACCCTCCCATTAGCCTCCTTGTAAATCAAGTGTAACTCAACAACTTAAGGGCAACCCAACAAAACACAATGATCTTAGTGTTTGTCAACAACTAGGGACAACGTTGTTGCATGAAACTAGGCTTGTGGTGGCAAACAAGCCTAGTTTTCCCTACCACTTGCCCCTCGGCCTTAGAGATTTCACATTCTAATGCAGACCACTCCACCTTAGGGTCTAAGAGGTTAGGAGACAACAAAGTAAATTGATTACGCAAGAGGTGGCAAAAGTTCGTTGCTACCTACAGCTTGTCTCGCAAGGCAATTACATCCCACGCCCCACTAGAGAGCCCCTGCCTGTGGAGGGACTCGCAGATGCAGCTGCAAGGTGATGGTCAATAGCCGGTGGTCGTTATTGCCATGGCAGACATTAGTAAAGACCTTGTAGTTTGACACGCCACACATGAGGTTGCAGGAACACATAATATAGTCCTTGACATACTAGTGCTGGGTGGGAGGATGGAACCAGGTGCCCAGGCTAATGTGGAAAGAAGGTGTTAGCCACATGGAGCCCAAAAGACGCCGCCAAATCTAGGAATCACTCCCCATTGTCAGAGGGCGCTTTGCCGTGGTGGAAGTGATGCCGACCCACTGTGCTAGCAAAGGACTCCCAGTTGTAGCCAAGTTCAACATTGAAATCACCTAGCACCACCACCTTGTCAACACGGGGCACAACCTTCAAACAACTAAACATGAGCAAATGAAAGGCATCCTTGACGGAAGCATTAGACATATCCATGGGTGCATAGGCCACCACCATCGTCACATGTTGGCCAATAACTGCCTTGAAATGAGTTGAAAGCAAGCGAGGGCCAAACTGGTAGAAGGAAAACATGGCCTGCTTCCATCTAGGTGAGATTAGGAGGCCCACCCCTTGCTGACGCCCCGCATGACCAAAGCACGGACCAGTCGCCCCCCTCCACAGGGATATCGCACTCACCTTCGCCCAGTCAGCGCAACTTTTGCAACCCATAGAGCACAATGCCCAAATCTGACAACTACCCCGTCAATAACGCCAACTTCATCCGCCCCTCCATGCCCACCACACACGTCCGAAGGGTGTACGTAGCCAATCTAACATGATGCTTGAGAAGCTGGATAGGCTGCGAAGACCATGCATGGCGAACCGTGGAAGTGATTTTGTAACTGACCATTGACCTTGTCGGCTAGGTAACAAGCCCCGCATCAGCTTCCATCGGTATCAAGAACAATAAACCCTTACCTCCCTTTTTTTTTGTAGGTTTCTTATTTACTACTTGAATAATTATAGTAAAGTAAGCTAATGAGAGCAATTTCTTTTTTGTTGTGTAATAAGGTATTGACCTTGTTCCTTCTCTCTTGGAGGATGGTAATGATCGAGGGTCGCAATTTCACCTTTAACATATGCTTACCTCATAACAAGGTCACCAAAATAATTAACAATATGGTGGGCATCACATTCATAGAATGAACAACTGTGAAAAGCAACCTCTTCTAACACAATAGCAAAATAAAAATGTCTAAAATAAGTTTGAAACGACAAAAGAATAAGGACAAAATATTTATAAACATTCTCAAAGAAATTGGCATTATTATAAACAACATGAATCTACTTGGGAGCCAAAGCCATATAATAATCACCATACAACATTCCAAATGTTTACAAACACATAGTAAGGTTAGAACTTTCTATAGGAAGTCTAAGAAAAACATGTTGAAACAAACCCTAGAAAACAAAGACACTATTCGTACATGGATGTATGGAACAGTAGTCAACTAGTGGGAGTGTTAGGGATATGAAATATAGTTCACTAGTATTCCTAACTGTAGACAATTAGTGTCCATTCCAAGGATACCAAAGGAAGTGTCCTTTGGTATTTACCTTTACAACTATATAAATACTTTGATCTTGAACTTTTAATATTGATTTATAAAACAGTTTACAACTATGTGTAAGGAATCACATAAGATGTTTCTTTCATGTTTCCAATATGTTTGGATCTATGGATACATAGGTCCAAATAGTCGTGGTTTTACCTTCATTAACCACCATTTCCTTGGATATGGTTCAAATGTTAAATACCAAGAACCTCATAGGCTAATCTAAAGAGCACAAGGGTTCATGACTCTTCGCCAAAAGTTGTGGCAATTTTGTTAAATGTATCTATCTTTCTATGGATCACATGTTTATAATCACAAGTGAATTATTTGTCCCTATTTATGTGGTAGCAAAAGTTGTTTTTATGAAAGTTCAACTTTGGACATTTTTGTGCAATTTGGTCTACTTTGGACATGTGTTTCAATTTGCTCTTTGTGTGGAAATTTTCACTTTGGACAACTTAATTTATAACTACCATGTTGGGTGAAAGCACAACAAGGCTTGTCAATTTGCAATTGAGGAAATGGAATTTTTTTATTTTGGATTCAATGAGAATTCAACTTGATTAGGCCATGTGCAAGCTTGTTTTGAAAACCCAATTAATCATAGTTGTTTGATCGAAAATGGTTCATAAATTATATATTATATTTGGTCAACTAATTTGATATCTAAATTTGATTTTACCATGATTATAGTGATTTTCCATCTTCAAATTTTGACCTTTAAGGATACTTTTTTTTTTTTGGGACCTCAATTTGGACCTTGGGACAAAATCTTCTATGAAAAAAAACAAC